>ULVZ01012590.1_pt1 | contig 10580 bp, 10 predicted proteins | sample 1959901 | NCBI WGS metagenome assembly ULVZ01 (sample SAMEA4835800, study PRJEB28245) | human gut metagenome | biome: gut microbiome; material: fecal sample | place: Denmark | collected 2008 | reverse complement strand
CAGCCAGCGCCGTTTCATTCTGTACGGTCACATCTTCGTGCAGCGTGCGCTTACCGTGGGCGGCATCCAGCTCCCGAACCGGGGTCTGAACGATGTGTCCGTCCTTCAGATGCAGCTCGCGCGGGCAGATGGTCTGCCCGAACCACTTGCATCCCTGCGGCTTATCCTCGGTGTCCGACCAGGTTTGCAGCCACGCCGTCATCAGGCGGCGCCCATCGGGTGCCTGTGTGGTTTGGGTGGCGTAAAAGTCGATGCCGCCGTCCACCATCTGCACCTGTTCGCGGGTAAAGGTGTGGGTTTTCTCATCATAACTGCCGACAAATGCGATCACATTGTGTCCGTTGTGGAACTCACCGGACGGACGCATTTCCATCGGTCCGACCATCAGTACATGCTTGCCGTCCAGCGGGAAGAAGTCCGGGCACTCCCACATTTTGCCGTACACGTTGTTGTTGCGCGCCAGCACGGTAACAAAATGCCAGTCGAAACCGTCCTTGCTTTGGAACAGTACGGCTGCACCGCTGCCGTCCTCGGTCAGGGCAACGGTCACGGCAGAGTAGGTGCCGTCAGCTTCGCGCCAGATCTTCGGGTCACGGAAGTCGAATTTGCTGTATCCTTCAGGCAAATCTTTCTGGGTCAGCACCGGGTTGCAGGCAGGTTTTTCGTAATCCAATCCATCGCCCACAGCCACGCTCTGGGTCTGAATATCCCGCATTTCACCATTCGGCTGTTTTTCAGAAACCACGCTGGTGTACATTAAGAGCTGACGGGCGTCGTCCATTTCGGTGGCCGAGCCGGAGAAGCAGCCGGGGCCGTTATCAGACGGAGAATCCGGAGCAATGGCGCAGGGCAGATACTCCCAATGCAGCAAGTCTGTGCTGACCGCGTGTCCCCAGTGCATCGGACCCCAGTGTGTTGCGTAGGGGTTATACTGGTAAAACAGGTGGTATTTCCCATGATAGAAGGAAAAGCCGTTCGGGTCATTCATCCAGCCCACATAAGGGGTCAAGTGGTAGGCCGGGCGCTCTGCCGCAGAAATGGCAGCGCTGAGCTCTTCCTCGTAATCGCGTGCTTTCTGCAAAATTGTATTGCTCATGGATTCCTCCTGGTAAAACTTATTGCTTTGCGTAATAGGCGTCAAGATACTTCTGCATAATCGCCAGATAGTCAGACAATCCGTAGGCTTCCAGTTTGTCGAGGTACTCATTCCACTCAGCATCGGTAGTACCGTTCATGATCCAGTTTGCCTTCTGGGTGTTCATGTAGGTTTGGAGATCTGCCTGAAGGTTGGAAACCTGCTCGGTGTCCTCGGTGCTCATAAAAACATTGGGGTAAACATACTTTTTGTTCATATCCGGGGTGTAAATATCCTTGATCCAGTCCAAACGGTACTGTGCATCGTCCGGGCAGGTGACATAAACGCCGTAGTAATCATCCAGAACCGCCAGAGGACCGCCGACACACTGTGCTTCGCGGACTTCAACGGGGGACGCATCGCCGAGGGGGGCGTGCTTCAGCATCGGCTCGCCCTTATCGTTGGTGGACATTTCAAAGATATTGAAACCGGTTTCATCGCCGTAGGTACCCCAGTTGTTCTGGGGAGACTGCAGAGGTGCATACATCTGGTCGAGCCAGGCACAAACCAGCGCGGGGTTCGATGCCTTGGCGGTGACAACACACTTGCCGCGACCAAAGCCGCTGGTGAAGGAACCGTTCTGCGGGGTGATATTGCGGGTATCGGCAGTCAGTGCGGGCAAGGGTTCCCAATCGGTCAGGTTGTCGATGTTGGCAACATCCCAGCTAAAGCAGACGCCGTAACGACCGGCCTTGCCTTTAGAAACATAGGTGGACCATTCCTGCGTAAAGCATTCGGGGTCAATGAGGTTTTCAGAATACAGCTTGTGCAGCCAGTCAAGACCTTCACGGTAGCCCTGCTGAGTGGCCGCGCAGATAACCTTCAGGTCATCCGTGACGGCAATGTGGCGATCCTTATCGGCATCACCATAGCCCTCACCAAAGCCGTTGATCAGGATACTGGGATCCTGGTCACCGTTGTTGACAATGCAGGACATCGGGATGATATCACCCTCAATGCCAAACTCACTCTTGATGGCATCCGCGTTGTCGCGGAAAGCGATCAGTACCTGCTCAAATTCATCTACCGTCGTCGGCATCTCTAGACCCAGGAAATCCAGCCACTTCTTGTTGATGAAGCTCATATTTCCCACCGTTTGGATTGCCGTCTTTTCAGCGCCCAACTGCTCGATCCACGGCAGCGCCCAGATATGTCCCTCGGAATCTGTACACATGGTACGGTACTCCGGGTACATCTCAAAAACCTTCTTGAGGTTGGGCATATTGTTGTCGATGTAGTCCTCCAGATTGACAATAACGCCCTGATCTGCGTAGCGCAGCAGGTCACTGTCGCTGAAATCTGCCGTAAAGACAAAATCCGTCAGAGTGCTGGGGTTGGACATATTCAGGGTGATTTTATCGCTCCACTGGTCAGCCTGAATAGCCGTCCAGTCGATATGTACATTGGTGGCTTCCTCAAGACGTTTGAAAATGGTACGGTTGTTCGGATCGGATTCACTGCCGACCGGATAGCTTGTCATACCGGTAAAGGTTACCTGCTCCGCCAGAGGAAACGAAACGGTACCGGTAACATCTACATTGGCACCCGAATCTTTTCCGCCTCCGGCACCGCCGCCGCAGGCGGCCAGCATCATAACGGCGCTCGCCAAGGCGCCCATTTTGAGGAAATTGCAGCGTGAAATCAATTTTTTCATTGCGTTTTTCTCCTTTTTTAATATTGCGGCCGGGAAATTCCGGTCGAGTTTTCCTAACGATCAGCCCTTGACGGAGCCTGCCATAATGCCTGCATCAAAATACTTTTGGAAGAAGGGATACATGACCAGCAGCGGCAGGCTGGAAATGATAATGGTTGCATACTTGAGCAGCTCGGCCATTTTTGCGCGTTCAGCCGTGCTTTGAATATCGGCAATCATACCGGATTCGGGCTGGCTTTGGATCAGGATAGAGCGCAGCACCAACTGCAGGGGCTGTTTGGAGGCACTGTTCAGGTAGATCATCGCGTCAAAATAGCTGTTCCACATAGCGACAAACTGCCAAAGAGCAAGTACCGCCACTACCGGCATACAAACCGGCAGCAAGATATTAAAGAAGTAGCGCATTTCGCTGGCACCATCCACATCGGCTGCCTCACGAAGCTCACGCGGGATCCCCTGATAGTAGGTACGGGCAATGATCATATTCCAGACGCTGAATGCACCCGGCAGGATAACCGCCCACATGGAATCCAGCAGACCGATATTGTTGATGAGCAGGTAGGTAGGGATCAGACCGCCGTTGAAGAACATCGTGATAACGAATAAGGTGTTGAAAAATTTCTTTCCCTTGAAGTCCGGCAGCGACATCGGATAGGCTGCCAGCATCGTTACGGCAACGGAAATGACGGTAAATATAACCGAATAAAGAACAGCGTTTTTGAAGCCGACCCATATCTGTTTGTCCGAGATGACGCGCTCATAGGCATCCAGGCTCCATTTGCTGAAGTCAAAGGAAATGCCCTTGTTTTGCAATGTGACGGGATCCATGAACGAAGCGATCACAATGTAAACCATCGGCACAATAATGGCGATGAGAAACACAGCCAACAGTGCATAGCCGCAGTAGAGGATGGCTTTGTCTTGTTTGGTATAGATCTGCATTCCCGACTTTTTCTTAGACATAGCGGGCACCTCCTTACAAGCCTTGCCCATCGTTCATCTTGGCAACGACTTTGTTTACAGCGATAAGCAATATGACATTGATAACTGTGTTGAACAGACCGACTGCTGTTGAAAAGCTGTAATCACCGTCTAACAGACCTTTTTTATATACATAAGTGGCGATGATTTCTGCCGAATCCAGGTTCAGATCCGTTTGCAGGGCGTAGGCCTTTTCAAAGCCGATGCTCATAATGTTGCCTGCCTGCAGGATGAACTGAATCACGACCATATCCTTGATGGCGGGCCATTCAACGGTTCGTATTTGCTGAATCAGGTTCGCGCCGTCCAGCATGGCGGCTTCTTTCAGCTCCTGGCTGGCGTTGGAAAGCGCGGCTGTATACATAATGGAGGACCAACCTGCGCCCTGCCAGATTCCGCTGATGATGTAAATCGGGCGGAAAGCCTCCGGCAATGTCATAAAGTTGATGCCGGTATGAAACAGCCCATTTACAGGACCTGTGACAGACAGCAGAACGCGCACGATACCGCACAGCACGATCACGGAAATAAAGTTGGGCATATACAGGACAAGCTGTACCTTCTGCTTGATCTTATTGCTTTTAATGCGGTTGAGCAGGAAGGCCAACAGAATCGGAATGGGGAAGCCCCACAGCAAGCCATAGACGCTCAGTTTCAAGGTGTTGATCAAATACCGCATGAAATCCGGCGAGGACAGGAACCGCGTAAAGTTCTTGAACCCGACCCATTCGCTGCCCCAGATGCCCTTGAACGGGTTGTATTTTTGGAAGGCGATCAGTACACCGCCCATAGGAATGTAGCGGAATACAAGGGTCAGCAATACAGCCGGCATCAGAAATAGCAGGTAGAGCTGCCAATGACGCTTAATGTACACCCATGTATTATGCAGTTTACGGTCAACCGCCATGACCGCGCTTTGGGGTGCAACTGACTTTGGTTTCATGAATCATTCTCCTCCTTTTTGATTTCATTGTACCGTTTCTTCTTTGTTTTACATTTGCACAACATGTTCTGCTCAGACCCCCTTGAATGGTGCATTTGTAAAACCCTGTGATTTATTTATACCATCACCAATCACAAAAGTCAATGGCGTTTTCCTCGTTTTTAAGCGAATTACGGTACATTCGTGCAGCTGCACAAAAACCAGTGCGTGCGAATGTGCAATATGCTGATTTGCGTTTTTACATTTGACTAATTTGTGCATATGCACTATACTGGTATCAGAAACACAGGAATTTCCCGGACGGAGATACCTACAGAATATATTAATTAAAGTACATTTTTTACTTATAGAGTGTACAGAATCGAGACGAATCATGTCTACCAAAGTCACCATTCAGGATATTGCCAACGAGCTTCAGCTCTCCCGCAATACGGTTTCCAAGGCTATCAATAACACCGGCGTTCTGGCCGATGCCACACGGGAGAAGATCCTGCGCAAGGCTGCCGAAATGGGATACAAGCAATTTTCCTACCTTCCGGTATTTGATGGGAACAGCAACGCCGGGGATGCTTCCATTCTCCCCGTCGATAAGCGGGAAATTGCCATACTGACAACCCGTTTTTTGAATAACTCCCACTTTGCCGCAATGATGTTGGATCGCTTTCAATCAGAGCTTCAGCATCTTCACGCCTGTATGACGATCCACCGCATTTCGCCCGCTGAGCTGGCTGCAAAGGAGCTGCCGTCTTCCTTAAACACAGAGCACACGGCAGGCATCATCTGCTTTGAAGTATTTGACTATGATTACGCTCAGATGCTTTGTACGCTGGGCATTCCGCTTCTTTTTGTGGACACACCCGTGACGGAAATGCGCCCTCCGCTGCAGGCTGATCGGCTGTATATGGAAAACCGTATCGAAATTCAGAACATGATGGCGCAGATGGCACAGCGCGGACGAAAACGTATCGCCTTTGCCGGGGATAAAGAGCACTGCCAGTCTTTTCTTGAGCGTTACCTGGCTTACAAAGATGCAGCCGAGCATCTTGGTATGGCAACCGACTGGCCGACCTGCGCAACGCAAAAAACACAGACAAACTATTCGGAGTATCTGTATCAGTCGCTGCGCGGTTGCCCGATCATACCGGACGCTTTTATCTGCGCCAATGATTTTATAGCAATGGATCTTATCAACGCCTTGCATCGGCTTGGCTATTCCGTTCCGGATGACATCTGGATTTGCGGATTTGATGACAGCCAAGAGGCATCGTATTTTTCACCTCGGCTGACATCCATTCATATTCACGGGCAAATCATGGGGTATGCCGCCGCCAATCTGCTTATGACCCGTATTGAGGAGCCCTCGCTGAATTATCGGACTGTTTATACGGAAACGAATCTGATCCTGCGTGAATCCACAGGAGATTGAGAGGTACAGTATGCGTGACCTGTGGGACAAGCCGTGGTTTTCTGTGCTGACAAAGCTGACGTATAGCGCCTATCTGAACATTTTATGGCTTATATGCAGCCTGCCGATTTTTACGATTGGCGCCTCCACTACGGCGCTGTTTTACTGCACATTGAAAATGGCTGAGGATCGTGATGAGGGTCTTACCCGTATGTTCTTCCGTGCGTTTCGCAGCAATTTCAAACCTGCCACAAAGCTGTGGCTTATCCTGCTGGCACTTGGCTGCTTTTTGGGCGTCGACGGCTTCGTGTTGAGCCGCCTTTGGAACACCAGCGCATTCTGGACGATTTTGACAGCGCTGGTGATCGGTGCTGCCGTGCTGTACGCCATTGTACTGCTCTACGCATTTCCCCTGCTGGCACGTTTTGAAAATACGACGCTTGGCATTTTAAGGACCTCCTTTGCCGTCGGAGTTCGCTATTTGTTCTGCACCCTGCTGATGGCGTTCATCTACGCTGTCATGGGGTGGATCACAGTTTGCGTATTCGCGCCCGCCTTTCTTTTGGGAATGGGCTTGTGTGCCATGCTATGTTCTTTCCTTCTGGTAAAGATCATTCATCTTATCGGCGGAGATCCCGATGCGGCAGATGAGGAATCGCACGATGAAGAGCGCTGATCTTGCCACCCTGCGCTCTCTGCATGGGCGCAAAAGATGGGAGCACATTTGGGCATACTACAAACTCCCCATCATAGGAATTTTAATCGTTTTGTACATTTTCGGATATGCCGCTTATCGGCATTTCACCAAAAAAGAAGCTGTGCTGTACGTTAGCCTTGTGAACATTTCAGCCGGTTCTGATTTGACCGGGCAGCTTACGGACGGCTTTGCCCAAGATGCGCATCTGACAAAAAAGCAGCAGGTCAACCTGCTGACCGGGTTGATTATAAATGAAACTGCCAATGTCGATGAACAATATGTCTATGCCTCGGAGCTGAAGCTGCTGGCTGCTGTCAGCGCACAGCAATTAGATGTTATTCTAATGGACACCGCTGCGCGAGATCAGCTGCAAGACGAAGAGTATTTCCTTGACCTGCGTACACTGGATGCAGATTTCGGCAGCTTGGATGAATTGTCTGCCGATGGCGTAACGCTGGATATTTCCGACACACCCATCATAGCACAAGCCGGCTTCGAGGAATCCGTTTACCTCGGTGTCATTGCAAATGCACCGCACCCGGAGCGCGCAGCTGCCTATATTCGCTATCTTTTGAAGTAGTAAAGCTGCTTCTTTTTTGTTCGATACATTCAGCAAGGAGAGATACACATGGATATTGTAACGATTGGCGAAGTTTTGATCGACCTGACCCAGACCGGCAGGGATGAACGCGGCATTCCGCAGTTTGCGGCAAACCCCGGCGGCGCCCCCGCCAATTTGGCGGTTGCCGCCGCCAAGTTGGGCGCACAGACTACCTTTATCGGCAAGGTGGGCGAGGATGCCTTTGGCCGCTATCTGACCGAGGTTTTGCAGGAAAACAAGGTAGACACCCGCTATATGGTCACCGATGCCGACCACCCCACCACCATGGCAGTCGTGTCGGTGGATGCCTCCGGTGAGCGGGATTTCAGCTTTTACCGCAGTGCCAACGCCGATGTGATGCTGCGCAAAGAGGATATCCCGGAGGAAGCCCTGAAAGCCGCCAAAATCGTGCATTTCGGCTCGGTCAGTCTGACCGCCGACCCCGCCCGCACCGCCACGCTGGACGCCGCCGCCCGTGCCAAAAAGCTGGGGGCAATCATCACCTACGACCCCAACTACCGCGCCAACCTTTGGCACAGCGAGGAAGAAGCGATTGCGCAGATGAAAGCTCCCCTGCCGCTGGTGGATATCCTGAAGGTTTCGGACGAGGAGCTGCCCTTGCTGACCGGCACCACCGACTGCGAAAACGGCACGGCGCAGCTGGCACAAAACGGCATTCGGCTGATTTTTGTCACCTTGGGTGCAAACGGTGTGTTCTACCGCTTTGGAGAGAAAACCGGTCATGTAGCCGGTGTTCCCTGCAAGGTGGGCGACACCAACGGTGCAGGCGACACCTTCTTTGGGGCAGCGCTGTCCAAGCTGTGCAAGGAGGATTTGAACGCCCTGACGGCGGACAAATTGGAAAGCATTCTGGCTTTTGCCAACAAAGCGGCCAGCATCACCACCAGCCGCCGCGGTGCCATCCCCGCCATGCCCACCCTGACAGAAGTGGAGGGCTGACCCATGGCGCAGGAATTTTCCGCACGATTTGCCCGCCATAAAGACGAGCTGGAATGGCTGTTCATGGAATTGTACAACAACCGGGAAGGGTTGGAGGTTCTTGAACGGGAGATGGCAGACGCCTACGACGCCCGCAGCGCCGAGCTGAAAGCGCTGGACAAAGCCCGTGCCGCCGACCCGAACTGGTACAAGCGTGGCAATATGTTCGGCATGACGATGTACACCGACCTGTTTGCCGGAAATTTGAAAGAATTGGCAAAGAAGCTGCCCTATTTCAAGGAGCAAAAGCTGACCTATCTGCACCTGATGCCTTTACTGCAGATGCCCCACCCGCACAACGATGGCGGCTATGCGGTGGAGGATTTCGATACCGTAGACCCGGCTCTCGGCACGAATAAAGACCTCGAAAATCTGACCCGTGAACTGCGCAAGGCCGGCATCAGCCTGTGTCTGGATTTTGTTATGAACCACACCGCCAGCACCCACCGCTGGGCAATGGCGGCCAAGGCGGGCGACCCGTGGTTTCAAGCCTACTACCACCTGTTTGATGACCGCACCATCCCGGACCAGTACGAGCAGACCGTGCCGCAGGTATTTCCCAACACCGCGCCCGGCAACTTTACCTGGTGCGAGGAGATGCACAAGTGGGTGCTGACCACCTTCCACGACTACCAGTGGGATCTGAACTACGCAAACCCGGCGGTATTCGTGGACATGACCAAAAGTATTCTGCATCTGGCCAATCTGGGTGTGGAAGTGTTCCGCATTGACGCTGTGCCTTACATTTGGAAGCAGCTTGGCACGACCTGCCGCAATTTACCGCAGGTACATACCATTGTGCGGATGCTGCGCATGGTGCTGGAATGTGTCTGCCCCGCGGTCATCCTCAAGGGCGAAGTGGTCATGGCACCCAAGGAGCTGGCGGCGTACTTTGGCACACCCGAAAAGCCGGAATGTCATATGCTTTACAATGTGTCCACCATGGTCAACCTGTGGGGTGCCTTGGCAAGCCGTGACACCTGCCTGCTGAAGGCGCAGCTGGACGCCCTGCACGCCCTGCCGGGCAACTGCTGGTTTGTAAACTATCTGCGCTGCCATGATGATATCGGCTGGGGTCTGGATGAAGCGGCTGAGAACCGTTTTGATATTGACCCCCAAAAGCACAAGGAGTATCTCTACCATTTTTATGCGGGCGATTTCCCCGGAAGCTGGGCAAAGGGCGAGCTGTACAACTACGACCCTGCCACCGGCGATGCCCGCAGCTGCGGCACCACCGCCAGCCTGTGCGGCGTGGAGCAGGCGCTGGAATCGGGCGATACGATCGCGCTGGACTACGCAGTCCGCCGCGACCTGCTGCTGCATAGCGTCATGGCATTTTTGCAGGGATTTCCGATGCTGAACTCCGGCGACGAGATTGCTCAGCTCAACGGCTGGGGTTATAAGTCCGACCCCAATCGGGCAGACGACAGCCGCAACCTGCACCGCAGTGCGTTTAACTGGGAAAACGCAAAACAGCGCACCCAAAAGGGTACGCTGCCGAACAAGCTGTGGCAGGGCATGGAAGAACTGCGCAAAATGCGGGCAGACGAGTGCTTTGCCCCGGATGCGTGGGTAACCACATGGGACACCCACAACCCCGGCGTCCTGGCACTGGTACGCAAGCACGGCGAGGAAACGCTGGTGGGGTTGTTCAACTTTACCGAGTACCCGGCAGGGGCCGGTCTTGACGCTTTGGGCGGCAGCTACCGTTCCGCAGACGGTCAGCTCGTCTGGCTGGCGGATGTAGAACTGGAACCGTATCAGGCACTGCTCGTGAAGAATGTATAAATCTGGAGGCAGACATATATCCCCGTTCGGCTGCACCATCCATGCAGGTGGTTATGAAATGATTGTCAGGCAGGTTTACGTTTATGCCTTTTACGATAGGGCGAGCCATTCCTATGCCGGAACTTGCAGCTTTGCAGAGAAATTGCATTGGATTGCCTTGTCGTATATAACAGATGAAAAAAGTGGAGGGCGGTTTTCTATATGGCACCGATTGCCCGTGAACAGGCATTGAAAAACGCTTTGACTTCTTCGCGCATTGAGGGGGATGAAGTCACCGAACAGATCCGTGCCGACTGCCGCCTGATGGACGGCAAAGCAGATGCCCGCACCTTGGCTGCCTGAATTTCTGCCTATTCGCAGTTGACCACCGTTTGACC
>ULVZ01005333.1_pt1 | contig 10639 bp, 5 predicted proteins | sample 1959901 | NCBI WGS metagenome assembly ULVZ01 (sample SAMEA4835800, study PRJEB28245) | human gut metagenome | biome: gut microbiome; material: fecal sample | place: Denmark | collected 2008 | reverse complement strand
AACCCTGCCATAAGCCGTTCATAATCTTGTTGTACTTTAATTCTTTTTTCTGATATTCTTTGTAAGCCTTAACTGTTGTCAACTTGTCTGATGAATAGTTTTTCTTAACAAATTCGTCATTTAATTCAGGTGTGTTTGTTTTCTGTAAAGCTGTAATCTTGTATGTAAACCATACTGACTTACCAGCTAACTTAACTTTCTTACTATTAACTGTTGTTGTTCCTGTGTAGTTTGAAGGGAAATTTAACTTCTTAGTAAATGTATCTCCAACCTTATGTCCTTTAAGTGCATCAACAAAACCATCAATCATCTTGCTTCCACCAACTGTCTTAGCTGACATATCTGCTACCTGATCTGTTGCTGAGCCACCGTCAAATGCTACCTTCTTACCTTTTGATTCAATCTTTCCTGTATAATTAAATACTACAGATGAATCCTTCTTAACAGAACCTTTTTTAATCTTTTCTGTTGTCTTATGTGATGATAAATCCTGATCAATTGTCTGCTGTAATTCACTGTCTGTAACCTTAATATCATCTTCGTAAGCTGTTAATCCTTTGTATTCAGCTAACTTAATTGAGCCTAAATCTGTCTTTACTGTTCCTGATGTTGTGCTACCACAACCTACAAGACCTAATGCCATAGTTGCTGATAATGCAACTGCTAAAATCTTCTTATACATCTTATATTTTTTCTCCTCTTCTATTTTTTGTGTTAAAAGCAAAATCAGTCGTACGCTCTAACACGCATACAACTGATTCTATCACAATAACCTTATTATTTAAAGTCTATTTTCAAAAAACGTTTTAATTCACAAAATTATCACACTTTTTTACTTTTGAAATTAGGAAGTTCTATTTAACTTATATCCCCATTTACCTGATAATCTGTATAAAACTATTTTCAAAATAATTTTCAAACAAAATTTTAAACTAATTTCTTGCCTGTAATCTTTTCATAACCTTCTAAATAAATAGCAATTGTTTTATCTTCTACTTCTTTTGGAAGTGTCCAGTTATGATTGTCGTTTGCTTTTAACCAGTCACGTGCAAACTGTTTGTCAAATGATGGCTGACCATGTCCAGGTTCATAAACATCTGCAGGCCAGAATCTTGAGCTGTCAGGTGTAAGCATTTCATCACCGATTACAATGTTTCCATTTTCATCAAGTCCAAATTCAAACTTTGTATCTGCAATAATAATTCCACGTTCTAATGCATAGTCTGCACACTTCTTATAAAGAGCAATTGTATATTCTTTTAATTTTGCAGCATATTCTTCACCCTTACCTGGGAACTGTTTTTCTAAAACTTTAATGCTTTCTTCGTAAGAAATATTTTCATCATGATCACCAATTTCTGCCTTTGTTGAAGGTGTGTAAATTGGTTCAGGAAGCTTATCTGATTCTTTTAAGCCCTCAGGAAGTTTGATTCCGCAAACTGTTCCGTTTTCCTGATAGCTTACCCAACCGCTACCTGTAATATATCCACGAACGATACATTCGATTGGAAGCATTTCAAGTTTCTTACACATCATGCTGTTCCCATCAAATTTTGGCTGTCTGAAAAATTCAGGCATATCGTTTACGTCTACTGAAATCATGTGGTTAGGAACGATATCTTCTGTCATGTCAAACCAGAACTTTGACATCTGTGTAAGAACTGTACCCTTCTTTTCAATTACATTTTTTAAAATTACATCAAAGCAACTAATTCTGTCAGTTGCTACCATAATTAAGCTGTCTCCGTTGTCATAGATTTCTCTTACTTTTCCTTCTTTAATTGGCTTCATCTTTTTCCTCTCCTTTACACTCTCATTCGCCGAAGATAACTATTGTCGAAAGCACGCTCCCGCTGCCAAACGCTGATAGCAGTTCTATCAAGCCAGCTACGCTGCCTTAATGAATCGACCGCGTTAAAGCACTTTCTCCAATAGCTTACCTTCGGAGAATGTTTTTATAAATCAATAGTCTTTTTGTAAATCCACGAAGTGCTCCGTTACTTGGTAACTTTCGCCCTTCTCCACACATGCGGATTCTCGAAATTTTCTTTCGAAAATTTCTCCATCCTTATGCGTTTTCAGGTTGTTAATAAAACAACTTTTCTCAGCAAGCTGGAAAAGTTATTTTATTTCAACCTTTGGATTTACACGTTTATTTCTGCACTTAATCCTAAGATGTCTTTATTTGCATCTAAGATTGGCTTTATTTCTTCTGCTAAGAATTCATCTACCTGTTCAGGTGAACGTCCTACATACTTGCTTGGATCCATTGTTTTCTGAAGATCTTCAAGTGACATATTAAATGCGTCATCATTTGCAATAAGTTCAAGTAAGTTGTTGTCAAGACCTTTCTGCTTAACGTTTGCTCCGGCTTCCATTGAAAGTTCACGAATCTTTTCGTGTAATTCCTGTCTGTCCCCGCCAGCTTTTACAGCATCCATCATAATATTTTCTGTTGCCATAAATGGAAGTTCGCTCATAAGTCTCTTTTCAATAACCTTATCGTATACAACCAAACCGTCTACTACGTTAAGATATAAATCTAAAATTCCATCAATTGCAAGGAATGATTCAGGCACGCTAAGTCTCTTGTTTGCTGAGTCGTCTAATGTTCTTTCAAACCACTGTGTAGCTGATGTAATGGCTGGATTTAATGCTGTAACCATTACATAATTTGCAAGTGATGCAATTCTTTCGCTTCTCATAGGATTTCTCTTGTAAGCCATTGCTGATGAACCAATCTGATTCTTTTCAAATGGTTCTTCAATTTCCTTTAAGTGCTGTAATAATCTAATGTCATTAGAGAATTTGTGAGCACTTGCTGCAATACCTGCTAAGATGTTAAGCACTCTTGTATCCATCTTTCTTGAATATGTCTGACCTGATACAGGGAAGCACTTATCAAATCCCATTTTGTTTGCAATTTTCTTTTCAAGTTCTTTGATTTTTTCATGATCACCTTCGAAAAGTTCTAAGAAACTAGCCTGTGTTCCTGTAGTTCCCTTACTTCCAAGAAGCATCATGTTATCTAAAATATAATCTAAATCATCTAAATCTAATTTTAATTCCATAAGCCATAATGTAGCTCTTTTACCTACTGTTGTTGGCTGAGCAGGCTGGAAATGTGTAAATGCTAAAGTTGGCTGTGATTTGTACTTGTCAGCAAACTTTGCAAGTTCATTTATAACATTAATTAATTTCTTACGAACTAACTTAAGACCTTCTGTCATAATGATAATATCAGTGTTATCCCCAACGTAACATGATGTTGCACCAAGATGAATAATACCTTTTGCCTTTGGACACTGCTGTCCGTAAGCATAAACGTGTGACATTACATCGTGACGAACTAATTTTTCTCTTTCTTTTGCAACATCATAATTAATGTCTTCAGCGTGAGCTTTTAATTCATCAATCTGTTCCTGTGTAATGTTAAGTCCAAGTTCCATCTCTGATTCAGCAAGTGCAATCCATAACTTTCTCCATGTTTTAAACTTCATGTCAGGTGAAAAAATGTACTGCATTTCCTTACTTGCGTATCTTTCTGACAACGGGCTGTTATATCTGTCGTTCATAAAAACCTCCTTGATTTTTAAATAGTTTGTATATATTAAATTTCTTTAATACCGAATAAATATTTGTCTGTGCCGACTGATTTACAAATCAGCTTAAGCCTTATATTTTAGTAAATATATTTTATTTCTTATATTCACCACGAATATCTTCCTTAGGTGGTTCAAGGGGATATTTCCCTGTAAAACATCCCATACATATTTCCTGTCCTCTTGAAAGTTCCTTCAAGCGTTCCACTTTAAGGTAACCTAAAGAATCTGCTCCAATAACATCGTTGATTTCTTCAACTGTTCTGTTATGAGCTATTAACTGTTCCTTAGAAGGAATATCTGTTCCAAAATAACATTCGCTAATAAATGGTGGAGAGCTTATTCTCATATGTACTTCTGTAGCACCTGCTTCTCTTACCATCTGTACAATTCTATCACTTGTAGTTCCTCGTACAATTGAGTCATCAATCATAATAACTCTCTTGCCCTTAACTACTTCTTTTAACACGTTAAGTTTTACACGAACACTTGACTCACGACTCTTTTGCTGTGGCTTAATAAATGTTCTTCCAACATAACTGTTCTTTACAAAAGCTGTTCCGTAAGGAATTCCTGCCTGCATTGCATATCCCATTGCAGCAACATTACCTGATTCAGGTACACCTACAACAATATCAGCATCTACAGGGCTGTCCATTGCTAAAAATTTACCTGCCATAATTCTTGAATCGTAAACACTTACTCCATCAAAGTAACTGTCAGGTCTTGCAAAATAAATATATTCAAATATGCATCTTGCCTGATCTTCCGGCTTAACACAAAGTGATTTGTCTGACTTAATACCGTTTTCGTCGATAGTTACAACTTCTCCCGGTTCTACATCTCTAACAAATTCTGCATCAATTGTGTCAAGTGCACAGGACTCAGATGCCAAGATATAAGCATTGTCTCTTTTTCCAATACATAATGGCTTAAATCCGTATGGATCTCTGGCGCCGATTAATTTTCTTGGACTTGAAACTACCAATGCATATGCACCTTTTAATTTTTTCATTGCATTTACAACTGCTTCTTCTGCTGTTTTACTTTTGATTCTTTCTCTTGCTACTAAATAAGCAATAACTTCAGAATCAATAGTAGTCTGGAAAATAGCACCTGTATAAGCTAACTCATCTCTAAGTTCATTAGCGTTAATTAAGTTACCATTATGTGCCATCATTAATGTACCTTTTACATAATTAATAACTAATGGCTGTGCGTTGCTAATTACACTGTCTCCGGCTGTAGAATATCTAACATGTCCTACACCGATATTACCCTTTAGACTTTGAATCTTTTCCTGATCAAACACTTCATTTACAAGGCCCATCCCCTTATATAAGTCTACTTTTCTTGGACCACTGGTATCTGATACAGCAATACCACAACTTTCCTGTCCTCTGTGCTGTAGTGCAAAAAGACCATAGTATATGGAAGAAGCCACGTCATTTCCGTCAAAGTCATACATTCCAAACACACCACATTCTTCGTGTAATGCATCAGGTTCCCAACTCATACTTACATCTCTCTGATTCATTATAATCTCCCTTGAAAATAAAAAAATGAAGGTAAAAATGAAAACATATATTATATGTATTTTTTCATTTTCCTCCTTCATATTAAAATTCGCTATTGTGACATTTAGAAAAAAACGCCACGCGTACATTATAAAACGAAGAAAAGAGAAAATCAACACAGATTTTCTCTTTCCCACACTTTATTACTTTATTTAACTAAATAAGTTCTTTTAATAATTTGTTTACAACACCCGGATTTGCTTTGCCCTGTGTTGCCTTCATTGTCTGACCAACTAAAGCTCCAATAGCTTTTCCTTTTCCTGAACGGACATCCTCTACTGCCTTAGGATTTTCTTCGATTACTTTTTTAACGATTTCTCTTAAAGCATCCTCGTCATTATCCTGTTTCATACCATGTTCTTCAACATATTTTTCAGGATCAACATCTGACTTGAACATTTCTTCAAAGACTTCCTTAGCAGCACCACGGTTAATTACGCTATCTTCAATTAACTTAATTAATTTTGAAAGGTTGGCTGCTGAGAACTTAATCTGGTCAGGATCAATTGACTCTTCCTTGCAAAGTCTCATTGTTTCACCCATAATCCAGTTACTAACTTCTTTTGGTTTATTTCCAAGAGCAACTGTCTCTTCAAATAAATCTGCAAGTGGCTTGTACTGTGTAATAATATCTGCGTCATATTCAGGAAGTTCAAATTCCTCAATGTATCTTGCCATCTTTTCGTCTCTAAATTCAGGCTCACGTGATTTTACTTCCTGTAACCATTCTTCACTGATTATAACAGGTACTAAATCAGGATCAGGGAAGTATCTGTAATCCTGTGCATCTTCTTTTGAACGCATAGCGTAAGAATACTCTTTTGTATCATCCCAACGTCTTGTTTCCTGAATTACTTCCTTACCAGCTTCTATTAAGTCAATCTGTCTTTCTCTTTCGTTTTCTATAGCTCTTGCAATTGCCTTAAATGAGTTAAGGTTCTTCATTTCAGTTCTTGTACCAAATTCACTGGCACCAACTTCTCTTACTGAAAGGTTTACGTCAGCTCTCATTGAGCCTTCGTTAAGCTTACAGTCAGAAGCTCCAAGGTACTGAATAATCATACGCAATTTTTCAAGATATGCTACTACTTCGTCAGCACTTCTCATGTCAGGTTCTGACACGATTTCAATAAGTGGCACACCTGAACGGTTTAAGTCCACTAATGAGCAATCGTAAAAGTCATCATGGACTAACTTACCTGCATCTTCTTCCATATGAATTTCATGAATTCTAACCTGCTTTTTCTCACCATCATCACCTTTGATTTCAACATATCCATTAGTACAAATTGGTTTGTATAACTGTGAAATCTGATAGTTCTGTGGATTGTCAGGATAAAAATAATTCTTTCTATCAAACTTCCCGTTTCTTGTAATGTTGCAGTTTGTAGCAAGTCCAACTGCCATTGCATATTCTACTACCTGTTTATTTAATACAGGAAGTGAACCCGGCATACCTGTACAAACAGGGCATGTATGTGTATTTGGTGCTCCACCAAACTCTGTTGAACAGGAGCAGAAAATTTTTGTTTTTGTTGCTAATTCCACATGAACTTCAAGTCCTATGACTGTCTCGTACGCTTTTTCCATTGCTGCTCCTCCTAATCTCTGTTCTTTGCTACTTTGCATCTTTCATAGTCTCTTGACTGTTCATATGCATAAGCTGCTCTGATAATATTATTTTCTTTGAAACAATCTCCAATAATCTGCATGCCAATTGGAAGTCCCTTACTGTCTGTTCCACAAGGAACACTGATTCCCGGAAGCCCTGCTAAGTTTACTGAAATTGTATAAATGTCACCTAAATACATCTGAATTGGATCTGATAAGCTCTCACCAAGTTTTGGTGCTGTTGTTGGAGCTGCAGGTCCGATAATAACATCATATTTTGCAAAAGCTTCATCAAATGCCTTCTTAATTAAAGCCTTTGTTCTTAATGCTTTTAGATAATATGCATCATAATATCCTGAACTTAATACGAAAGAACCAAGCATAATACGTCTCTTAACTTCCGCACCAAAGCCTTCGGAACGTGTTTTCTTGTACATGTTGTGTAGTCCTTCGTACTCAGGTGTACGATAACCGTATTTTACACCATCAAATCTTGCAAGGTTTGAGCTTGCTTCTGCTGCTGCGATAACATAATATGCAGGAATTGCATAATCTATTAAATCTAAGTCAAATTCTTCAACAACAGCTCCCTTTTCTTCAAGAACTTTTACACCATTAAGAATTGCTTCTTTAACTTCGCTGTTAAGGCCTTCACCAAAATAGCCCTTTGGAATACCAATCTTTAAACCTTTTACATCATCTACCAAGGCACTTGTAAAATCATATGATTCTCTTTTTACTGATGTAGAATCTTTTGGATCATAGCTTGCTATTGTCTCTAAAATTGTTGCACAGTCTGTAACATCCTTTGCAACTGGTCCAATCTGATCAAGTGATGAACCGTAAGCAATAAGACCGTATCTTGATACTGTACCATATGTTGGCTTAATACCTGTTACACCACAAAATGAACTTGGCTGTCTAATTGATCCACCTGTGTCTGAACCAAGGGCATATGAACATTCTTCTGCTGCAACGGCTGCACAGCTACCACCTGATGAACCACCTGGTACATGTTCATTGTTCCAAGGATTTTTTGTTACCCCGTAATGAGAAGTTTCTGTTGTACTACCCATTGCGAACTCATCCATATTAGTCTTTCCTATTATAATGGCACCTGCTTTTTCCAAATTTAAAACAGCCTCAGCTGTATATGTTGGATTAAAGTTTTCTAATATTTTTGAACTACATGTTGTTAAGACTCCTTCTGTACACATGTTGTCCTTTATTGCCACAGGCACACCTGCTATAGGTCCTGTAAGCTCTCCTGCATCTATTTTTGCCTGAACTTCCTTTGCCTTAGTTAATACTTTTTCTTTTTCTAACACAGTTACATAACTGTTTATATCGCTTTCCACTGCTTCAATCTGTGCAAAAGCATCAAGAACGGCATCTTCAACTTTCACTTCACCGCTTTTGATTTTTTTACCTAATTGAACAGCTGTAAGATTCATTAAACTCATATTTGTTCCTTTCGATAAATTACATTAATTCTTTCTGAAACTTTAATTTATAATTTTCCTTATTATTAATCAAATGTTTTTGGTACAACAAATGCGCCATCTTTTTCTTCCGGTGCATTCTTTAATATATTCTCTCTATCGTCACCATTAGTAACAACATCTTCTCTGAAAACATTGTTTACAGGGAATACGTGACTCATTGGTTCAACGTTGCTTGTATCAAGTTCATTAAGTTTGTCAATGTAATCAAGCATTTTTCCCATATCTTCTTTTGCTTTTTCTTTTTCCTCGTCGGACAATTCAAGCTTCGCTAAAATACCAACATATTCAATTGTTTCGTCTGAAATAACGTTAGCCATTGAAACCTCCTTCTATTTTAATACCTCTGTTTTGGGTAAAATTTACATATAGTCTATATTTTACATAAAAACAATGCAAAAATCAATTAGCTACAAAATATAACTAATAATCTTCACAATATGCTTTAAAATTTGATGGCAATATGTGTTATTGCTGCTTTTATTGACTTTTTATTACAACTATCTTATACTTTGTTTGTTATTTATTTATACCTATTTAATATTGATTATTTCCTATTATAATATGTTTAAAAAAATAACATTTGACTTAAGCAAAATTACTTAATAATTTTTCATCAGGTGTTTGCAAATATTTATATATCTGCAAACCCTTTTAATGCTGTCAAAAAACAATTTAATATTTTTATAACACGAAAGGATTTATAGCATATGAAAAGTTTTCTTAAAAACATGTCTGATAGAGATGTAAAGATACTGATTTACGCTGTTTTTGCAATAACAACTGTTTTCTTTGCCTCAACACTATCACTTCCGTATGTACTTGATGAAACAGGTACAGTTGCCAATACAGCTTTTATGGCAGGAGATGATTGGAGCTTTTGTGTACAAACAATGGGAGGTTTTTATTACAAATATGCATTCTCTGCATTATATTATCCTATTTATATTGCATTCAGAAGCAATCCCGTTTATATGTACAAGGCAATGATATCATTTAACATGCTTATTATGAGCTTTATACCTGTTATTTCATATCATATTTGCAGAAAACATTTAAAAATCGAATCAAAAATACAGGCATTATTAATATCCGTACCAGCTGTTGGTATTTCTTCAATTTGGCTCTATGCAATGTATGCCCGTTGTGATATTATGCTTATATTTTTACCATGGCCAATTTTACTTGTAATATTAGAATTATCTTCAACAACAAGTAAGGCTGTTAGAAATACTCTTTCAGCAGTGTTGGCATTTGTGACAGTTTATGCTTATATGACACATACAAGAGGTGTCGTTTTAATTATTGCGGCATTTATGACTGTAGTTTTAATTTCTGCAGTTTACAAACACAAAACAGTTAATTATTTTATATACGTTCCTGTCTCAGGAGTTTTAATGGTTATTGACAAATTCCTTGCAGCTTTCTTTAAGAATGGTGTTTACGGAATTTATGGTACAAGACATGGTAGCATTGATGTAATCGACATGGAAACTCTTGGTAAATTATTTACACTTAAGGGCATGTTAATCGAACTTAAATTAGTTGCCGGCTGGTTATTTAACCTTTTTGCCTCAACTATGGGACTTGTTATTATTGGCTTCTTTGCAGCATTAATAATATTATTTATTAATTTGAAAAAAGCTAACAGAGGCAAAAATATAGGTGAAACTATTTTATCTTTATTTTCCGCTTTATGCTTAATGGGAACTTTTGCGCTGGGAGCATTATTCTTCTTCCCAAGTGCATACGAACTATTTACAGGAGTTGAACTTAAACGAGCTGATCGTATTGTTTTCGGTCGTTACACAGTTGGTGCTGTGGGACTTATAGTTTTAGTCGCCCTTTATTCTTTAGTTATAAAGAAGGGAATTATTATTAAGTGGAAGGCTAAAGTTTTAGCTGTAGTGTCTTACGTTTTAGTATTTGTTTATTTTATAAAGAAAGTTAGTCCTGTTTTGGCTACTGTTCCAAAAACAAATACAAGATACTTCATTTCATTAACAAAGTTCTTCAACGTGGAAGACGGAATCACAACCGGTACTTACCCACAGATGACGGAAGCTTTCACAAAAGCAGGATTCCTATCATTAGGTTTGTTACTTGTAATATTAATACTTACAAGTATTAACAAAATACAGGTTATTTACAGCGCTACTGTTTTAATATTTGTTCTCTCCGCTCTTAACTACAGATATGTAGCTTCAGAAGTTAGAGGTGGACGTGATGAATTAGTATATGAAAGAACTCACAACATCATTGACTATATTGCAGAAATTGATGAAAAAACAAACGTGTCAGAAAAATATCCTGATATTTACTATCATAAGAGTGCATATTTGGTTAA
>ULVZ01017234.1_pt1 | contig 10648 bp, 9 predicted proteins | sample 1959901 | NCBI WGS metagenome assembly ULVZ01 (sample SAMEA4835800, study PRJEB28245) | human gut metagenome | biome: gut microbiome; material: fecal sample | place: Denmark | collected 2008 | reverse complement strand
CTCAACATAAACTTTTCCGTCGCCATATCCAATATAAGATGCACTATATTGTGTATATTCTTCATTAGAATATTTATGTTCTTTCACTATATTCCCTGTCTTTTTGTCAAGCTTAACAACTCTATGTTGACTATCATCTGCTGCATAAATATAATTTCCTACAACCTTAATGTCAGACAATGTATCCCACTGCCCACTTGGCACTATTTTATTTGTCCATTTTTCTACAGCTTCCTCTTTACTCTTCGCTGGCTGCACATCCGTCACTGCTGCTTTTGCACTAACCCCTGATGTCATCAGCACGACAACAGACAATGCCACTGCCGCTACACGTTTCATCGTTCTCATAAATTCCTCCTTGTTATGTCTCATTGATTGATTAGTTTCCTGACTTCTTCATCTTTGAAGAAACCATATTTATATTTAACCCTGTTTAGTTTCTTCACAAAAACAGGTGTTAAAATCCATAAAAATATCACATTCGATACGCAGTATTCAATCGTCACTGGAACCGAAGTTCCTAATACTGCCACATACCGCATCCACTGAAATCCATCTCCTGCTGCCAGAAGTGTCCAGATATCCATCACAAAAGAATATGAAATTCCTGAAAGAATCCCAAAAATCGTTAACAGTATCTTACTGTTTTCCAACCATTTTCTCTGATTTAAAATTCCTGAAATCCATCCGATCATTCCCCATGCAAGCATCTGAAATGGAGTCCATGGTCCTTGTCCAAAAAAGAAGTTCGATACCACAGCACTTAAAGATCCACATAAAAAGCCAGATTCTCTTCCAAATGCCATACCACAGATGATCACCATTGCACTAACTGGTTTAAATCCTGGTGAAAATGCAAATAACATTCTGGATGCAACCGTCAATGCGATCATCACCGCAAGCACGACACTCTCTCTTGTCTGTGGTTTCTTCTTTTCATATTTAAAATAGTATGGAATACATGATATACACACCATAAAAATGATCACCGCATTTAACATACGCTTACCACCTCCTGTGGCAGAATGATCACTTTCTCAAAATCTCTCGTAATCTTTGCACACTCTGTCGTATAGAAATAATTTTGTGCAAAAAACTTGAATGGCTCATCAATTCCCTCAATTTTCCCATCAAACATCATTCCAACGCGGTCAGCATACTCAGCACAAAATTCCAGATCATGCGATACGATAAATATCGTTTTTCCCTGATCTGTAAGTTGGCGTAAAAGTTCTCCAAACTTCCTGCTGTGTTCCCGGTCCATTCCTTTGGTCGGCTCATCTAGCAACAAGATTTCTGGATCTGCAAGTAATACTTTGATCAACGCTGCCATCTGCTGCTGCCCTCCACTTAGATCATATGGATGTGACTTCTTTTCTCTCATTAGATCCGCCATTTCCAATAATTTATCGATTTTTACTTCTTTTTCTTTTCCCATCTCCAAAAGGTCTTCAAACAACTGATCTTTTACAAACAATAGTGTTGGATCTTGTGGCATATAGACGATTTTTTTCTTGCATTTTAATTTTCCATCAAATTTCATCTGCTTTACCATACAAGAAAGAAGCGTTGATTTTCCACTTCCATTTGCTCCGACAGCTGCAAAGATTTCACCTTCTTTAACTTCGACTGACAGATTCGAAAGAACATCTTTTCCTTTCTCATATCCTGCATATAAATGTGAAATTGAAAGAACTGTTTTTCCTTCAAAATGTGTTTTCTTTATTAACTGATATTCTTTTTTTCTGATCTGTTCTCTTGCTTCTTCCATCGAAAAGGTCAGTTCTATCTGAAATTTCTCTTCTAGCCGAAGAATCTGTGGCAGAGACTGTTCCAATGGATGATGTATTTTTTGAAGATGTCTTGCAACCTCTTTCGGATTTCCCTGTTCGATAACTTTTCCATCATCTAAGATCACACATTCATCTGACATTTCCATCACATCTTCCAAGTTATGCGATGTTAAAATAATCGTTAAACCAAATTCTTTATGTAATTTCTGAAGCATCACAAGAAAATCTTTCCTTGCCGCTGGATCTAACTGTGCGGTCGGTTCATCTAAGATCAATACTTTTGGATGCATTGCCATAACTGCTGCCAGATTCACCAATTGTTTTTGTCCGCCAGATAGCTTGTCTGTATCTTCATGGTATATTTTCTGCAGATCAAAATAATTAACAATCTCGGCTACTGTTCGCTTCATCTGCTCATAAGGCATTCCGAGATTCTCAAGTCCAAATGCGATCTCATGCCATACGGTATCCATTACCATCTGGGCTGATGGATTCTGAAATAAATACCCAACTTCTTTTACAGACTGCAAGTCTTTCAATTGTTCTATTTCCTGCCCATCATATAAAACTTTTCCAGATCTTTTACCTTTGGGCAGCAGTTCTTTTTTTAAATGTCTTAACAACGTCGTCTTTCCACTGCCGCTTGGCCCTGCGATCAGAGTGATCTTTCCTTTTTTAATTTTTAATGATACTTGCTCTAGAGAATTTCTATCCGATAACATATATCGAAATGTTAAATTATTAATTTCGTACATCAAAATTCTCCTTCCACATGCATGGTAATAAAAACTGAAATACCATCATAAGCATCCACAACAAATCTCTCATCTGAAATGCTGGCATAATGATCATCGGATAAAAGAAAAATCTAGAATAATAATGAGTATATGCCCATAAATTCAGTGTCATTAAAATAACAATCTCCGCTATATGAATCCAGTCTTTTCTCTCCCATATAAATAAATGAAAATGCGTTCTTTTTTTAACTCCATAACCTCTTGCACTCATCGAATCCAACTGATCCATCGAAGACTCAAATGCCCATGTCGTTTCCATTGACACTGTATTCATGACACGCTGTACAGCCTGTTCTGATTTTAAGGATTTTCGTGTGTTTAAAATCTTCTTTGCATGGTTTTGATATCTTGGGATCAATCCAAATGCCATAGATGTTATGACACCAAGTTTAGGGAAGAATCTGCCTGATAAATAGATCCACTGCTCTTTCTTTATATATTGGTTAAAGATTGAAAAGACCAGTAAAAGATTCACTAGCACACATCCGTAATGAATTCCATAAAGCAATGCTTCTTTCGTGATCCTTATGTGTGTGTCTGTATACAGGATTGTTCTTCCTCTTTGTACAAATAATGGATTCGTTACAGCCACGATCAAGATCAAAGCAATCAACGGAAAAAACTTTTTCAAACTCCGATTATGATAAAAGTACAACAGGCATAAACAGATCATCTGCACTCCTGTCATCCATGGATGTCTGCTAAATGATGCCAGCAAAAACATTCCTGCAAAATAAGTAAATACAACGAACGGATGGGCTCTTTTTAATGCCTTGATCATCTACAGATCTCCTCTGACACAGGTATACAGCCATTCCACTTTATCCCCATCATGAAGCTTACATTTCCCTGCCATATAGTTTGGAAACTTACCATTGACACGATACATCCATCCACTGTTTTTTCCACAATCAAATTCGTATAAACCGTCAATTCCTGCTACATATCCTTTAGAAATATCAATATCTACTCCTGTTCTTTTTAGAACATCCATCACGGTATCGCCTTCTTCAAACTCCATCTTCTTCTCATAAATTTTTCCGCCAGCTGGAACTTGGTAATTGGATTGCAATGCACTTTTATTAGAGAGAACTGTTTTACAGCTGATCAGAAATTCACAAGATTGTTCTTGCTTTGCTTCTGTTGTCTGATTCTCTGCCGTCTGTACTGTTGATTCATTTTTACTGGCTGTTGTTGTTTTTGTTGTTTCTTTTGTATTCTTTGTCTTTGTTGTCTTTTCTTTTGTTTTTTTCTTCTTTACTTTTTTCTTTTTAGCTGTTGTTGTGCTTGTCTCTTTCTTTTTTGCTGTACTACTTTTTGTCTTTTTGCTGTTTTTCTTACTCTTCTTTGATTTCTTTTTATCTTTTTTCTTTTCTTTTTTACTTGTTGTCTTTGCTGCTTCTGTCTGCGTTGCACTCTCTTTTGCTGCCGTTGTTATCTGTGCCTGATCTTTTGTATCTTTTTTCTGTGCATTTGAACAGGCTGTCATCGATACTGCCATCAATGCAGAAATCAGCCATACCATATATTTTTTCATAAAAAATAGATCCTCCCATGTATACAGCATAAAAGGATCTACTCTGGCTTATTTACATAACAAAAAGACATGCATTCTTATTCATTTCTAAAAAGACTACATTTTATCATCTTATCTTTTGTCATTCTGGCACCATGAGGACGACTTCGTCACTCGCAAAGTATATCCTTAGATCATGGCAAGTATTCCGGCTTAAGATCTGCATATACAGATTACCATGAAATTATGCGTTTCTTTTTATTATGTATTATTTGTTATTTGATTGTCAAGATTTTCGAGTGTTTTAATAGGATTTCGATACCTCTTTGATATTTCATAGTTTCATCTGTTTCCCTGTTGGATCAATACGGTAATCTCTTCGATAGATCAATCTTGACACTGGTACGAACTCATATCCTTTTGCTTTGATATTTTTAATGATCTGTTTTAATGCCTGTTTGGTACATTTCGTTCCTGTATGCATCAGAATGATACTTCCAGGTGATAAATTTTTGTGTTCGCAAACTTTCTTAATTAACTGTTCTTTCGTTGGCTCTTGCCAGTCTAGGCTGTCTACGTTCCATTGGATCATATAATAATTCATTTTTCTTGCATTCCTTACGACGGATTCGTTGTAATCTCCATATGGTGCCCGGAAAAGATCTATTTTGATACCTAACAATCCTTGAATCTTCTGTGTCACTCCTTGAATTTCTTCCTGCTGCTGTTTGTCTGTTAATTTTGTCATGTATTTATGATGATCTCCATGACTTGCAATATCATGTCCTTCCTCATAGATTGTTTTGATATCAGCTGGATATTTGCTGATCCAGTCTCCACAGAAGAAAAAGGTTGCTTTTACATTTTCCTGTTTTAATATTTTGAGAATCTGTGGTATATCTTCATTCCCCCATGCAGTATCAAATGTCAGTGCTATTTGTTTTTTCTGCGTATCTACACAATAGATTGGAAGTTTTTCCTCTTGCATTTCACTCCAAACATAAATGTTGTTTTGTATAAATTCTCTGGCGGGCTGGATACTGTCACTATTTGTAAACCAGACTACTGTTAAGATCAGAAAGATCATGATCGTGATTTTTCGAAACATTTTTCTGCTCCCTTTGTTTTTATCATTTTATGAATTCCTGTATAAAAAAAGAATCCTGCCTACACAGAATTCTTTTTCTTATCTCAATTGATATTCTTTATTTTACCTGCCCCTTCTGAATGATGGATACAATATTTAAATCTTTATCTAAAACTACTGCATTCGCATATTTTCCTTCTTCAAGGCTTCCATATTTATCATCAATTCCAATGGATTTTGCTGGATTCAGAGTTGCACATCGGACTGCACTTTCGAATGGAATATGCATTTCTTTGACTACCGTTCTCATACAATCCATTAGGTTTGTTGCAGAACCTGCGATGGCTCCTCCTTCGGTCAGTGTTGCAACGTTTCCTACTACAGTCACTGGCTGTCCGCCTAATTCATACTGTCCATCTTCCATTCCCGTTGCCATCATACTGTCACTGATCAGTACGATCCTCTTGTCTGTAAACATTTCAAAGGTTGCTCTGACACAGGATGGGTGAATATGAACTCCATCGCAGATCAGTTCTACATAACAATCACTGTCTCTTGCTGCTCCAATAACCCCCGGTTCTCTATGATTTAACGGCGGCATAGCATTATACAAATGTGTGATATGATCGGCACCTCTTCTGATCGCTTCACTTGCTGTATCATAATCAGCCATCGTATGTGCAATTGATACATGTACTTCATCTTTCACTTGATTGATAAAATCCATAGCTCCTTCAGTCTCTGGAGCAAGATCCACTAATTTGATCAATCCACCGGCTGCTTCCTGCAGTTTATGGAATAATTCAACATCTGCCAGCTTGATGTCCTCTTCTTTCTGTGCACCTTTTTTCTCTTTGTTTATAAAAGGCCCTTCCATATTGATCCCGACAAGATCTGCACCTTTTCCATTCTTATGTCCTTTTGCTGCCTTCATTGCCTGAAATAGTTCTTCTTCTGGAATCGTCATTGTCGCAGGACAGATTGCCAATACTCCATTGGCTGCTTCATAATCAGCCAGTGCCTGAATGGATTCTTCGGTTCCATCGCACATATCATGTCTGACGCATCCATGAAAATGAATATCGACAAGTCCCGGTATCACATAACATCCTTCAGCTTCTACTTCTTTGTTGTCCGTTGTTTCTTTCGCTACGTATTCTCCTTCTACATAGAGATCTTTTTTCTCAAATTTTCCTTCTGGTGTGAATACCAGTCCATTTTTTATAATCATTATATTACCTCGATTTCCGTTACCCATTTGTATTGTTCTTTCTGATTCTATTTTAGCAGTCTGATACTATACAATCAAATAAAACAGGGCTTTTTTGCCCTGTTTTACTGAAACTGATTCTTCCTTCACGGTGCATTTTTGTTTGATCATATTTTTGAATGTACTTTCAAGTTAATAATCATCTCCTGCAAGACCATTCTGTCACTGTCAATTATCAACACAAAACGAGCCGGCATATCACCGGCCCGTTTTCGGAGAAAACTATGAATAACAATAAAGGCTTATTTACATAATTTTTCCATCTCATCTGCAACAAACTGAACTTTTGGTCCAATGATAACCTGAATGTTACCTTTTCCTGGACGAATGATTCCTGCTGCTCCTGATGATTTGATCTTCGCTTCATCTATTTTATTATCATCATTGATTTCCAGACGAAGTCTTGTGATGCAATTATCAATACTCTTAACATTGGCACTTCCGCCTAATCCTTCAAGGATGACTGCTGCCATTGCTGTAAAATCATCATTGGCTAATGTAATATTTTCTTCATCAAGATCGTCATCTTCACGACCTGGTGTTTTCAGATCAAATTTCGTGATCGCGATACGGAATACTACATAGAATACGATAAATGCTGCGATTCCTAAAGGAATGATCATCCATGTCTTCTGTGCTGCTGGTAAGGAAGATGAGAATACAAGGTCAGTTGCTCCTGCTGAGAAACTAAATCCTGCTCTGAATCCTACCAGTGTTGTGATCGTTGTAAAGATTCCGTAAAGGATTGCGTAGATAACATATAAACCTGGTGCTAAGAACATAAATCCGAATTCAAATGGTTCTGTTACACCACAGACAAATGCACAAAGAGCTGCGGATCCTACTAAACCGATGGCAATCTTTTTCTTGTTACTCTTTGCTGTCTGGATCATTGCTAATGCTGCTCCTGGAATACCGAACATCATACATGGGAAGAATCCTGACATGTACATTCCAAGGCTCCATGATACATTCTTAGATGTTTCTCCTGCCCAGAAATGAGTTAAATCTCCGAGTCCGATCGTGTCAAACCAGAATACATTGTTCAATGCATGATGTAATCCTGTTGGGATCAACAGACGGTTTAAGAATGCATAAATACCAGCTCCAACAGCTCCCATCTTGGCAATAGACTGACCAACTGTGATCAATGCTGTAAATACAACTGGCCATACAAACAGTAATACAACTGATACAATGATAGATACAACACCAGCGATAATTGCTACGCAACGTTTACCACTAAAGAATGATAACCAATCTGGTAATTTAGTATCTTTGAATTTGTTATAACACATAGATCCGATCACACCGGCTAAGATACCAATAAATGGATTGGAAATCTTATCAAATGCAAGTGTTGCATCTGCATTCTTTGCAATAGATGGCATGATTGTTGTTACTACTGCTGTAGATAACAAATTTGTGATCATCAGCCATGATGCTAAAGCTGCCAGGCCACCCGTTCCATCATGTTTTTCTGCCATACCAACACCGACACCGATAACAAACAGTAATGCCATGTTGTCGATCAATGCTCCCCCTGCCTTTACAAGGAAGAATCCGATCTGGTTTCCAATACCTGTGATATCACCACCCTGCATGGTTGCAGGACACAGTGCATATCCGATTCCCATTAAAATACCACAGATTGGCAAGCATGCTACTGGAAGCATTAACGCTTTTCCTAATTTTTGTAAAAATTTCATATAGATTGTCCCCTTTCATTTTTACTTTAAGTTTTTCATGTTCTTTTCCTTCTCTTTTAGTTACTCATCTTTGTTATTGTTTTGTTAACTGTATCACCTCTTCCCCTGCTTTTACTTGTTGTCCTGTCAAACACTTCGTGATCTTATAATCACCTAAGTTCGTTATTACGATCGGCGTTGTGACGTCATACCCCGCCTTTGTAATCTCTTCAAGATCAAATTCCAACAAAACGTCTCCTGCCTTTACCTGATCTCCAATTTCTTTATATGTCTGATAGTACTTTCCATTTAATTCCACGGTATCAAGTCCTGCATGAACGATCAGCTCTAATCCGTCTTCTCCCTGAATACAGACTGCATGTTTTGTATCCATTACCGTGGCGATCGTTCCATTGATCGGAGAAACGACTGTTCCATTGGATGGAACAATTGCGATTCCTGGTCCTAATAATTCCTGAGCGAATGTCTGATCATTGACTTCGTCCATTGGGATTGTTCTCCCATCTTCTACTGCTTTTAATGAAATTGTCTTTGCGTTCTTCTCAAACATCTTCTTTAATGAATCAAACATCTTCTTCTCCTTTTTCTATACTGCTTTTTCTGATCCTCTCGATATGCATCGTTAAATATGCAACTTCTGCTGATGTCATATCTTTTTTGTATCTTTCTTTAATAAAAGTCTTAATATATCCTGCACACTGATATTCTTCCGGACAGATCTTCTGGATCATCTCCTGTACATCATCGTTCATATCATCCATTCGTTCTGACGCAAATAACTTTCTGGATAAAAACTTCAAATGTGTGATAAACCGTTCATAACTCAATGACTGGGTATCGATCTCCAAATGGAAGTAGTTCTTTATCTGTTCCATAACATCTTCTAAAAATTCAGTGATCTTTAAAGTATCTTTGACTCTTGTATCAAATTCTGCACTCACGATGTGTAAAGCAATGGATGCCGCATCATCTAATGGGAGTGATATATTCAATCGCTGTTTGATCATTCCTAACGCATATTCTCCAAGTGCAAATTCTTTCTCATAAAATAATCTTACTTCCCTAAGCATCGGGTTTGGAAAATTCATATGATCTTCATATCGCTGAATCGCAAAATGAATATGATCTGTTAATGTCACATAAATATTCTCGTTTAATTCTGTTCCTAAACTTTGCTTTGCATGTTCTATGATCGCTGTTGAAATCTCAAATTGTTCCATCGGAAGATCTTGTAAGATCTCTTTTAATTTCCGGATCATCTTCGGATCTTCTAATCGAAAAATCTTCTGAATCTTCTTCTTATCAACTACTTTTCCTTCCTTCCCCTGAAATCCAATTCCTGTTCCAACAACAATGATTTCCTGTCCATCTTCATCGATGCTGCTTACTACGTTGTTGTTCATTACCTTATCTATTTTCATAATCTTCTCTCCATGATCATTGGAAGCTTTTCTTCTAGTATATATATTATATGTTCTATTTTAAAATAAAAAGAAAACCACATTTTATAAATATGAAAGTCAACACTTTCACACTTATAAAATCCGGTTTTGCCTGCATTACCAGTGACAATCCTCAATATTCATATCATTTAAGTCACTTTATTTTCTTAACTTGCTTTTATTTTATCAGCATTTTATACAAAAGTCAAGCCTTTTTTAGCTTTTTCTTTTTATATTTTTTACAATGGATATTGTGATACTTTTTTACTGCCGGTGCGTGCCATCTTTTACAATCTCTATTGGCTGCGCACCTTGCAGTATGTGTGTTTTTCTTAAATTAAGATTATTCCTTGATAACAAGTGTATCATAGCCTTTTTTCTTCAATTCATTTTCCAATCTTACTGCTTCATCAAGCGTATTATATTCCCCAATCTGAACTGCATAATAAGGATCCTTATAAACGATATTCCCCTCATATCCATCTGCAACCGCACGATTCAGAACATACTGTGCATTAGAAAAATTACGGTATAAACCAATCTGGACACGATAGATTCCCTTCAGAGCTTCATTTTCATCTCCGATCGTTTCCATAATTCCATCTGCGATCGCTTGTGCGATCTCTTGAAATTTCTCATCAAATCTTTCGTTGTCCTGATCTGAATTTAAAAAACCTGCCTCGATCAAGATCGCAGGAATCTTTGTTCTTCTTAATACAGTAAGATTCGGGCGCTCTTTAACTCCAATATTACGAAATCCTACTTGTTCTAAGTTCGCATTTACATTTCTTGCCATCTCTGCTTTGATCCCATGATCATCAAACACCAGTGTTTCAACGCCTTGATATTCATTCGCATTTGGACTTGCATTTCTATGAAATGAGATAAAATAATCAGCTCCACTTTCATTCCCAAGCCTTGCTTTTTCAGATGGTGACTGGTAGATATCACTTTGTCTTGTGTAGGATACTGGAACGCCATTTTGCTCTAAAATCTGACCGACTGCGAGTGTCAGTCTTAGATTGTCGTCTTTT
>ULVZ01013921.1_pt1 | contig 10695 bp, 9 predicted proteins | sample 1959901 | NCBI WGS metagenome assembly ULVZ01 (sample SAMEA4835800, study PRJEB28245) | human gut metagenome | biome: gut microbiome; material: fecal sample | place: Denmark | collected 2008 | reverse complement strand
TTGTTTGTTTTTATTTGTAGCTGTTGCAGTTTCACATAACATCAAATCTGTTTTTGCCAACTCTTTATCAAACATATTGTTCAAATTAAGAATTAACGGTCTGATTACCAAGCCTACAAACAAAGCTAAAATTATAAACACAACCAACGCTATCATGTTTTCCAAATAAATATGACCGTAATAGCCTGCCACACACTCACGCATAGCATTAATGCCGTATGTAAATGGCATTAACGGATGTAGCTTTTGGAAAAATTCCGGCATCATTTCAATAGGATATGTTCCTGACGAACCTGGTATCTGCAAAATAACAAGTAATACCGCAACCGCTTTTCCTATGTGTTTAAATGTTATTGCCAGTGAAAAAATAATATTTACATAAACGAATGATAAAAACATACCTGTTAAAATAAATACAAAAGGATGTACGCACTGTGTTCTAAGTATTACTAAATCTCCAACGCACACTATGAATCCCTGCACAACGGCTGTGCACACATACAAAAGCCATCTTCCGAAATAGCCCTGTGTTGCTGAGAATTTTTCTTTTATTCCTTCTCTGTCAACTTCCTGTTTTAAAATAGAAACTAAAATCAAACCACCTACCCACAAAGCAAGGTTTGTGTAAAATGGTGTCATGCCAGAACCATAATTTTTTACTTCATATAGCACTTCTGATTCCATATCAACAGGTGATGCCATAAAATCTGATATTTTTTCAGTGTCAATTCCCTTTAATGAAATTAACTCTTCGTATGTTCCCGTACTACTAATTGCCTGAAGGTCTGTTACAATTCCTTCTAACTTTTCATCAACTTTTGCTAATGTTTCTTTTGCATTATCCATTGTTGTTGAAATGTTGTTGAGACTTTTACCAAACTGTTTTAATATTTTCTTTGCTTCTTTGACTGTTGGTTTTATCCCTTTCAGAGTTGAGCTTAAATTGCCGTTAATGGTAACCATGCCATCCAAAGATGCGTATACATTAGGCAATGTTTTCTTCTGAAAATCACTTTGGTAACCGTCTAAGGATTTCTTGCCATTTTTAGCTACTGAACCAATTTGTTCTCTTGTGGATTTTGACTTAGCTATAGTCTTATCAAGCGTAGAATTACCGCTGTTTAGGGATGATTGTATTTTTCCTAAAGCTGTATCTACGTCATTAATTTCACTAATCTGCTTTTCGATTTTTGTTGTGGCACTGTCATTTCCAAGCTTACGGTTAAGCTGTGCAAGCTCCTCTAATATTTTTGAATTTCTTTTAACCAAAGAATTAACCTGGTCAGTTCCTACCTCCAACTCTTCTTTTGCACTTGTACCTTTGTTTTCAAAATTTGTTAATTTTGTTGAAGTTGCTATTGCAATATCATTAAAATCACTCTCTATATTCTGTAGTTTATTTGAAAATGTGCCGTTAAAAGTTCTTAGCTTTTCTCTTGAATTTGTAATTTGTGAAGATACACCTGCAACAGAATCTGCTGTAGAATCAGCCACCTTATTAACTTCATTTAAAATATCGATTGTATCATCAATTATTTTTTCCGAACTCTTTGCTGTTTTCTTAAAATTCTTAAGAACTTTATTATATTCTTCAATATTTTTATGAACTAAAGAAATGTCATTAATGATTGTTTCGTTTGTATCATCAACATCACCCTTTATCTTTTTCGCCGCCTCACTTACCATTTTTGATATTGCTTCTGAAGCTGTTGACGAAAAAGTGTCATTTATCTGTTGCTGTATTGTTGTAGCGCCTGAATCTGTAATCTTTGGTGCAATTGCATTTTTCTTTTCATTTAGATAATAATCCAGCTCCGGCTGTTTAAGCTTGCCGGACAAAATACTAAGTAGGGATTCACTGAAATCTTTCGGAATTACTATTGCCGCATAATATTTTCCGGATTTCACCCCTTCCTTTGCCTGACTTTCACTTACAAAAGTCCAACCCAGCTTGTCATTTTTCTTTAGACTCTCTACAATATTTTCTCCCGCATTCATTGACAGAAGCTCTGTTTCTTTTCCCACATCACAATTTGCTATTGCAACTTTTACGCCCTGAGTATTTGCATAGGGATCTATGTTAGCTGCAATATTGAACCAGGCATATAATGAAGGAAGAAGACTTACTCCCACCATAATAAGAGCCGCCGCTCTGTTGCTAAACGCCCTGCGAAAATCTCTTTTAAAAATCTTTAAAACTGTTCTCATTCAACTCTCCTATTTGCCACTTTTTACTATTTTCATAATAAAATACCATAACATAATCATAGGTAAAAAACTACGTCAGATTGCACAAAAAAAGGTAATTATTTTTATTTCAATAATTACCCTTTTTCGCTACATATATATTTACTTTCTTATACTTTTTGACCATTCACTGTAATATTTTTTTCCACCTATTTCAACATAAGATTTTATTTTCAGAAAATACTTTCCTTTTTTTATCTTTTTAATAAGCTTACTTTTCTGTTTGCCATTTACTTTTATTGTTTTTACATTCTTCTTAAACTTTTTATCTTTGCTAATCTTTATTACATAACCGGTAACATTTTTCTGTTTCTTCCAACTAATTTTTATACTGGATTTTTTCCTTGTAGCTTTAAAACCTGTTACTTTTTTAGGTCTTTTAGTTACCTTTAAACCAATTTGAACATTATAGAAATCAGCATAGTAATATGTTGTTCCCACAGGTATTTTGTTTGCATAAGCTTTGCTAAATGTAACAGTTATGATTTTTCCTTTCTGAACTATTTTATAATCTTTTGCATTAATGATTTTGCCATTGTTCAAAATATTTTTGAACAAATTCATATCAACGTTTGTCCCTAAAACTGTTGTATCAATTTGGGCTACAATTTCACCATTTTTTTCAGGCTTACTAAAATCAAAATACAAATCCTTTATTTGCGTTTTGTTATTTACCACATATAATCTTGTTGGCACAACAACCTTTTCAAAAACAATATCAAATTTATAAGCTCCATCTTTTAATAACTTCAGATACTTTTCTTTCAATGAAACCTTAACTATTTCATTTTTTTCATTTTCTGATGTTATATCATAATTCTCTTTGTTTAAGCTTTTTCCATCTAATAGGATATCTTCAAATTCATTATAATTAACAAGATTTCTATCTTTAGTTAAGAAATCCTCTCCTATTTCAATGGTTGCATCATCTTGTCCTTCCCAAATTGAAAATAGCAAGTATGCGTCTTTAAAATTTACTTTTGTTTCACTTGCCCCTACATTGTTTGCAAATGAAAACAACACTGTCGCCATTAGTAAAGTTCCTACAATTTTACATATTTTGTGTTTCATAAAATTACCTCCTAACAAAAAAGCAATAGTACCTCATTACAAATACTACTGCTTTTTCTTATTTATTTTCCACTTGTAGCCTTCAGTCGAACCATTGCTCTTGCAAGAGATGCTCTTGAATGATGATATTCACGCATACTTTGCTTTTGTCGCAATTGTTCTTCGGCTCTTTCTTTTGCCTCTAAAGCTCTGGCTTTGTCGATTTCCTCAGGCAACTCGGCTGTTTCTACTAAAACAGTTACTCGGTTGTTGATTATCTGGGCAAAGCCTGTACCTACAACTACTGTTGTGTATTTGTCTGCGCCTTCAGGTTTAAATTTCAATTCGCCGTTTTCTACTGCATTGACCATGTTTTCATGGTGGGCAAGAATTTCTTCCTGTCCATCTGCAACAGGTACTATAATTGAAATGCATCTTCCTGAGAAGAAAACCTTCTTAGCAGACACTATTCTTAGATAAAATGTATTAGTCGCCATATATTACTCCAATCCTTGCAATACATGATTTTATTCATTCATCTTGCTTGCTTTTTTAATAACATCGTCAATTGTTCCTACATTAAAGAATGCATTTTCAGGATATTCATCCATTTCACCTGAAATAATAGCCTTGAAACCTTTTATAGTTTCGCTAAGTGGAACATATTCACCCTTTACACCTGTAAAGTTCTCAGCTACATGGAATGGCTGTGATAAGAATTTCTGAATTTTTCTTGCTCTGTATACAAGTGTCTTATCTTCTTCTGATAATTCTTCCATACCAAGAATTGCGATAATATCCTGTAATTCTTTGTACTTCTGAAGAATTTCCTGAACCTTACGTGCTACTTCATAATGTTCTTTACCAACAATGTCTTCCTCAAGGATACGTGATGATGATTCAAGAGGATCTACAGCAGGATAAATACCCTGTTCAACAATCTTTCTTGATAATACTGTTGTGGCATCCAAGTGAGCAAATGTTGTTGCAGGTGCCGGGTCAGTTAAGTCATCGGCTGGTACATATACAGCCTGAACTGATGTAATTGAACCGTTCTTTGTAGATGCGATTCTTTCCTGAAGTTCACCCATTTCATTTGCAAGTGTTGGCTGATAACCTACGGCTGATGGCATACGTCCTAAAAGGGCTGATACTTCAGAACCTGCCTGTGTAAATCTGAAAATATTATCAATGAATAACAATACGTTCTGATGTTCTACATCTCTGAAATATTCTGCCATTGTAAGTCCTGTTTCAGCAACACGCATACGTGCTCCAGGTGGCTCGTTCATCTGTCCAAACACTAGGGCTGTTTTTTCAAGAACACCTGATTCTTTCATTTCAGTCCATAAGTCATTACCTTCTCTTGATCTTTCACCTACACCTGTAAATATTGAATATCCACCATGCTCAGTTGCAACGTTGCTGATAAGTTCCTGAATTAATACAGTTTTACCAACGCCGGCACCACCGAACAAACCGATTTTACCACCTTTAGCGTATGGTGCTAAAAGGTCGATTACCTTAATACCTGTTTCCAATATTTCCTGGGCCGGGTTCTGCTGGTCAAAGCTTGGTGCTTCTCTGTGGATTTCCCATTTGTCTGCATCATCTAATGCTTTGCCACCATCTATTGCTTCACCTAAAACGTTAAATAAACGTCCTAATGTTTCTTTTCCTACCGGAGTTTTTATACCACTTCCTGTAGCAACAACTTCCATGTCTCTTGAAAGTCCTTCACTTGACGCAAGCATAACGCAACGAACAACGTCGTTTCCAATATGCTGTGCAACTTCCATTACGCACTTTTTATCACCATTTTGTACTTCAAGTGCGTCTTTAATTGCGGGAAGTTCACCATTTTCAAATGCAACGTCTACAACAGGACCTAAAACCTGTACTATTTTACCTGTTTTCATTTGAACTGTTCCTCCATTACTTCTTATTTTTCTGTGACTTGGCTCCAGCGATTACCTCGGTAATTTCCTGAGTAATTGCTGCCTGTCTTGCGCGGTTGTAAAGCACGCTTAACTCCTGAAGCATGTCTTTTGCACTTTTTGTTGCCGCTTCCATTGCCATCATTCTTGCATTTTGTTCACAGGAATAACTTTCTACTAAAGCACCGAAAACAAAACCTTCAATGTAGGCAGGTACAATCTTGTTCATTACCTCTTCAGGTGATGGTCTGAATGTTACCTGTTCCAATGGAATGTCTGCAGGAATTTTCATCTGAAAATCTGTTTTATAAAGTGGTAACAACTGCTTTATTTCTGCTTCTTCCTTAATTGGATTAATCATTTTTGTATATATAATATGAATTTCATCTAACTCATTGTTTATATACAATTCCAACAATTCTTCTGTAATATTTCTAGCTCTGTTTAATGTTGGATTTTGTATTGTGTAATGAAATTGTTTATCTATGTGTACTCCTCTTTTTTCAAAATAATGTCGTCCAACTTCACCTAAAACAAACAATTTATTATCTTTGTGAGCTTTAATTTCTTCTTCCGCAATTTTTAAAATATTGTGGTTATAAGAACCTGCAAGACCTTTATCTGCGGTAATTACTATGTAACCTACCTTTGGGTCTTTTTTCTCATCTCTTGATTTTTCAAAATATTTGCTTTCAATGTCAGGTACATGTCTTAAAATTCTGCTCATCTGTGTCTGCAACTCATAGAAATAAGGCTCTGTATCCTGCAACATCTTTTTGGACTTTTTTAATTTTGATGAGGATATCATGTACATTGCATTTGTAATTTTCAATGTATCATTAATACTACTCATTCTTTCCTGAATTTCTTTTGCATTTGCCATATTATTCGCTCCTGCTTAATTTTAATTCTTTGTTTCCATAAATTCATGTGCTGCATCAATTATTGCCTTTGAAATTCCTTCTGTAAGAACTTTTTCAGTTTCAATCTTTTCTGCAATTTCACCGTGTTTTAAATCTATATAATTTAAAACTTCTCTACAACAATCTCTTACTTCTTTAGTTGGAACTTCATCGAATATTCCGTTATTTGCCATTGTAAGAATCATAACCTGTTCATGTAATGAATATGGATGGCATAACTTCTGTTTTAAAAGTTCCATTAATGCTTTACCATGATTTAACTGTTTCTTTGTGTTGTCATCCAAGTCTGAAGAAAACTGTGTGAATACTTCCATTTCTCTGTACTGTGCAAGGTCAATTCTTACACTACCTGCTGCCTTCTTCATGGCTTTTGTCTGTGCTGCACCACCTACACGGGATACAGAAAGTCCAACGTTTACAGCTGGTCTCATACCTGAATTAAATAAGTTACTTTCAAGGAATATCTGACCGTCTGTAATTGAAATTACGTTTGTTGGAATGTATGCTGAAACGTCGCCTGCCTGTGTTTCAATAATAGGAAGGGCTGTAATTGAACCACCGCCTAATTCATCACTTAATTTGCTTGAACGTTCCAATAATCTTGAATGTAAATAGAATACGTCACCAGGATAAGCTTCACGTCCAGGTGATCTTTCTAATAATAATGAAATAGCTCTGTATGCTACGGCGTGTTTTGACAAATCATCATATACTATTAAAACATCTTTTCCCTGATGCATAAAGAATTCTGCCATTGATGTACCTGCGTATGGTGCAATGTACTGTAATGATGCTGCATCACTGGCTGTAGCTGACATTACTATTGAGTAATCCATTGCTTTATGTTCCTGCAAAGTTGATACAATCTTTGCAACTGTTGATGCTTTCTGTCCGATTGCAACGTAGATACAAATAACATCTTTACCTCTCTGGTTAATAATTGTATCAGTTGCTATAGATGTTTTACCTGTCTGTCTGTCACCGATAATTAATTCTCTTTGTCCACGTCCAATTGGGAACATTGAGTCAATTGACAAAATACCTGTTTCCATTGGTGTATCAACAGATTTTCTGTCTACGATACCGGGAGCATCCTGTTCAACTGGTAAATATCCTTCTTCTTCAATATTTCCTTTTCCGTCAATTGGTTCACCTAAAGCATTTACTACTCTTCCGATAAATCCTTTACCTACAGGAACTCCGGCTTTCTTCTTAGTTCTTACAACTTTTGTGCCTTCCTTAATACCTGTATCTCTACCAAATAAAATACATCCTATTTCATTTTGACGGATATCCTGAACCATACCTTTTGTACCATTTTCGAAAACTACGATTTCTCCATACATGGCATGTTCAATTCCGTAAATAGTGGCGATACCATCACCAACCCATATAACTTTTCCGGTTTCTCTATCGCTTTCTTTCCACTCAAAGTTTTCAATTTCGCTTTGTATAATGGAAATTATATTTTCTGCACTAATTGCACTCACTTGTTTCACCTCCCGGTTATCTTCTCCTGCAATTGTCTTAAACGTTCTTTATAACTTTTATCGTACTCATGGTTTCCAATTTTAAGTACATAGCCACCTAATAACGTGTCGTCAATTTCCTGTGTCAGAATAACCTTGTAATCTGCATATTTTTCTTTTAATATGTTGTCAGCTTCTTGTTTTTCTGCATCTGTAAATGATGAAGTACAAATCAGTTTTGCATGAATTATTTTATTCATCTGATCGTAATATAAGTAATACTGTTCAAAAATGGCTTTCATGTCATCTGCCTGATTGTTCTTACACATTACCTGCAAAAATCTAATAAGCTTTTCTGAAATATTCTCACTTGAAAATACTTTTCCTATTATATTGACTTTAACTTCCTTTGGAATTGTAGGATTGTTAATTGTTTCCTGTAGAAGTGGTGTAAGAGAAAAAATATTCTCTACACTTTCAACTTCACTTCTATCCAAGTTTAAGCCATATAATACTTTCGCATTATTTACTGCTTGTATTGTCACTTCTATCACCTGTTTTTACGATTTTTTCTGCTGCTGCAATTGCTAATCTGGCAATATCTGCCTGAACAGCTTTTCTTGCATTTTCCTGCTCTCTTTCAATGTTGCCTCTGGCTCTTTCCATCATATCCTGAGTTTCCTGCTGTGTAGTTTCAATAGCCTTGGCTCTTTCTTTTTCAGAACGCTGTCTTGCTTCAACAATAATCTTATCGGCTTCCTCTTTAGCTACTTCAAGCTTCTTTTCATAATCTGTTTTCAACTGATTTGCATCATCTGTAACTTTTTGTGCATTATCAATTTGATCTTTTATTATGTTTTCTCTGTCCTGTATAACTTTTAGCACAGGCTGAAAAAGAAATTTTCTAAATATAGCATAAAGAACTAAGATATTAACTATTGTCCAAACAATGTTCCATATATCTAATTTAAGCATACGCTTTTCCTACCTTTCTGCTTTTATTATTTTAAAAGAAGAATGATTAATAGGGCAATTACGAATCCGTAAATAGCTGTTGCTTCGGCAAGGGCACATCCTAAAAGAAGTGACTTACTGATTTTTCCTTCTGCTTCAGGCTGTCTTGCAATTGCATCACAAGCTGATGCTGTTGCTTTACCAATACCCATACCTGCTCCAATACCTGTTAATACTGCAATACCTGCTCCAATTGCTACTAATAATGATGTTGACATAATAATTTCTCCTTTACGTTTTCAAATTTGTTTTTATTTTTTATTTTTATTCAGTTGCTTCTTTTATAAATAAGGATGTTAGGAATACAAAAACATATGCCTGAATCAATCCATCGAATATATCGAAGTAACAACTAAATACTGCCGGTAAGAATGCCGGAACTACAATTTTTAATAATTCCATGATTACAAATGAACCTAATACATTACCAAATAGTCGCATACAAAGTGAAAGTGGTTTAATAAATACCTCTAACACATTAATTGGTAAAACTATTGGCATAGGCTCTGCGAAGCTTTTCAGCCATCCTTTAGTTCCTTTTTGTCTTACTCCTGCCACCTCTATAAGGACTATACTCATGACTGCCAGTGCCACTGTAACATTCATATCCTTTGTTGGTGGTTTAAACCCTATTAAACCAATAAGGTTTGCAATTCCTATGTAAAGCACAACTGACATAAGATAAGGAATATATGCTGTTCCATGTTCTCCTATGGTGCCTTTAAAGAAATTGTACAGTCCCTGAACTGCTGTTTCCAAAACAATTTGTTTTCTGCCCGGGTTTTCTACTTTTAAATTTCTAACAAGTAGAACACATATGAGCAAAACCGCCAGCATGATTATCCAAGTTACTACTACTGATTCGTAAATTGGAATGCCGCCAAAAATTGGAATCGTGAAAACAACATCGCAATTCAGCTCTTCTAATAATCTGTTAACAATGTCATTCAACAGTTTCACTTCCTTTCATGACAACTTTTTAACTGCCACGTATTATAACTCTTTTCTTGGGAATATGTAAAATATATCTTTAATATATTTACTATATCATTTTAGTATGGTATTGTATAAAAAGTACATATAAATTTAGAATGATTATACATTTATGGTTATTTTATACATTAGTCAAAAAATTCCTAAAAAAATTTAATTTTACTTAATTTTTTAGGTCGTCATTTAATTAGACACTCTTAAATACTTGTATAATATGGAATGGTTATATGGTTGTTTTCCATATTCTTATAATATATATTTGTATGATATCTTTATATGCTTTGAAATATTATAAGGTTACAATTTATTTTTCATTTAGATTTTCACTTAGGAGGTTAGACATGATTACTTTTGATTATTATAGAATTTTTTATTTTGTGGCAAAATACAAAAGCTTTACTAAGGCTGCGGAAGTTTTACAAAACAGCCAGCCTAACATAAGCAGGTGCATGGGGAACTTAGAGCAGGAACTTGAATGTAAATTGTTCATGCGCTCTAATCGTGGCATTATTTTAACGCCTGAAGGAAAGAAACTGTACAAACATGTTTCCATTGCCTACAAACACCTTACTTTAGGTGAAGAGGAGCTTCATCAGGACAAGACTTTTGAAAAGGGTATTATTACAATTGGTGTTAGTGAAAACGCTTTGCGACTTTTCCTGTTAGATAAACTTGAAATTTTTCACGAACAGTTTCCTAATATTAGAATTCGTATTTTTAATCACTCTACACCGGAAGCCATACGTGCCATGAGAGCAAACTTAATTGATCTGGCAGTTGTCACCACTCCAATGTCATTAAAAAAGCCTCTTGAGAAAATTCCTTTAAGTAAATGTAAGGAAATTCTTATTTGCGGTCCTAAGTACAGTTACCTTACAGACACAGCCAAAAGTCTTAAGGACTTAACAGAAATTCCTTTAATCAGTTTATCTGAAGGTACAGGAACTTATGATTTGTACAATAAGTTCTACATAGCTCACAGCGTACCTTTTACTCCTGATATGGAAGTTGCTACTACAGACCAGATTATTCCCATGATTACACATAATCTTGGCATTGGCT
>ULVZ01026852.1_pt1 | contig 10722 bp, 9 predicted proteins | sample 1959901 | NCBI WGS metagenome assembly ULVZ01 (sample SAMEA4835800, study PRJEB28245) | human gut metagenome | biome: gut microbiome; material: fecal sample | place: Denmark | collected 2008 | reverse complement strand
CCCCGCCCGCCGCTGCCGCAACGGAGGGTTTTACGCTATGGTACAGACCAAGAATTTCCCGCTGGAAACGCGCGGCGAGGCGGTCAGCCGCGAAGCGCTGGTCCAGGCGGCATTACAGGAGATCACCCAGAATTACCGCGAAGCAAGCCTTTCCAATGTGGCCCGCAGCTACGGCGTTTCGCTGGCGTATGTCAGCGAGTGCGTCCGGGCCCAGACCGGAAAGACCTATAAGGAGCTGCTGCAGAAGCACCGGATGGAGACCGCCGCCCGCCTGCTGCGCCGCAGTGACCTGAACATCCAGCAGATCATCACCCAGGTGGGCTACGAGAACACCAGCTACTTCTACCGCCTGTTCCATGAGCGGTATGGCCAGAGCCCCCGGGAGTACCGCCGGGCACGCAGCCAGCGCACATAAGCGCATCAGTAAACGACCCTCTCCGCCTTTGCAGCAGGCTTTGACGGAGAGGGCCGTTTTGTGTTATATTAAGGCAGAACGATCAGGGCGGGCAGCGGCCTGCCGGAAGAGAGGTTGGATGAAGATGTTTCGTGGAGCAAGACGTGCAGATCTGGATGCGATCCTGAAAATTTATGCCCGCGCCCGGCAGGCGATGGCGGATTCCGGCAACCCCACCCAGTGGGGGGATCATTTCCCGCCGCAGGAGCTGCTGGAAGAGGACATTGATTCCAACCGGCTGTTCCTCTACCTTGTCAACGGCGAGCTGGAGGGCGTGTTTGCCTTTATCCTTGGCCCGGACCCCACCTATGCCCGGATCGAGGATGGCAAGTGGCTGAACGATACCCTGCCCTACGGCACCATCCACCGGCTGGCTTCGGCGGGCAGGCCCCCCGGCGTTGCCGCCGCTGTGATCACCTGGTGTCTGGAGCACTGCGAGAGCCTGCGGGCCGACACCCACGCCGACAACAAGATCATGCAGCACCTGCTGGAAGAAAACGGCTTTACCAGGTGCGGCATCATCCATGTGGAGGATGGCACGCCCCGCATTGCCTACCAGAAAATGTCCCTTACCCTGCCTTTGCGCCGGGATTGAACCGCAAAAATGCGCCGCCCCACCGGAAACGATGGAGCGGCGCTGTTTTTATGCGGTTCTGTCAGGCGTGGAAGGGAGCGGGTGCGCCTGCGTTCAGGAAGCGACAGCTGCTGCCGGAGCTTCCGGGGCGGGCTGCTCTGCCGCGGTTTCTTCCGGCGTGGGCTGGAAATACTTCTCGTACAGCTCCATGCCGATGCGGTAGCCCTGCCACACGATGACCGCCGTGCCTGCACCGGCCACGCCGATGATGGCGGCAGTGCCCAGAATGCTGGGCTCGCTCTCGATGGTGGCATCCCGGTACTGGGCCTCCACGGTCACGGTGCTGCCCTTGGCCACGCTGCCCGCCGGGATGGTAAAGCTCTCCTCGTTGTAGGCGACCGCCGGGTTGCCCAGCAGGCTGGCTTCATCCATGGCCCACAGGTCGAACACCATGCCCTCGGGCACGGCGCTCTGGTTCAGCGTCACCTTGACCTCGGCATCCACCGGCACGCTGGCGCTGGTCATGGCTTCGCCGCCGTTGTAGGTGAACGTGCCGCCCTTCACCGTCAGGGTGTAGGTGGGGGCTTCGGGTTCGGGCTCGGGTTTGGGTTCGGGCTTCGGGTCGGGAATCTTCTCCCAGTTGGCGTAAAGGGTGAGCTGGCCGGTAGGAGCGCCAGGGAAATCATACAGCTCGCCATCTTCTGTGAGCCAGCCCTTGAACTCATAGCCAACCACGTTGGGAAGCGTGGTGGGAGCTGTCAATGTCCCGCCCGTTTTGACGAACACTTTTATCATTCGCTCTGCTTCAGGCACTTTGTCGCCATAGTCGAAGGTGACGAGAGTGGGGACATAGCCAGAAAGAGCAGAAATAACGCTTTCACTTGTGCCAGAGTAGCGGATGTCATTCAGGCTAGTACAACCATCGAAAACATACGGGCCAATTGAAGTTACGCTGCCGGGAATCGTGATACTAGTCAGGCTAGAACAATTCTTGAAAGCCTCGAGGTCAATAGTTGTCACACTATCAGGAATCGTGATACTGGTGAGCTTAGTGCAGTTACAAAAAGCAGCCAAGCCAATTGAAGTTACACTGCCGGGAATCGTGATACTGGTGAGGTTGGTGCAATCTTCAAAAGCGCTGCTACCAATGGAAGTTATATTATTTGAAAGTGTGATGCTGCTTAAGTTTGTGCAATGGAAAAAAGCCAAGGGTCCGATATATGTGACACTTTGCGGAATTGTAATGTTAGTAAGGCTGGAGCAATAATAAAAAGCATCCCAGCCAATGGATATTACACTATCTGCAATGTCAACATGAGTTAGCTTAGCAAACCGGCTAAAAGCGCATTGTCCAATCGAAGTTACGCCGGGAGAAACGACAACAGAGGTGATTTGATCCCGGAAACTGCGCCATGGTTGATGACCGCTCATTAGATAATCTTCCATTGCACCACTGCCGCTAATCGTCAACGTATAAGTACTCGGGTCATCCGTGTTTTCGGTCAGCTGCCAAGTGACACCAGACCCATCTCCAGCTGCGCCGCCGGTCAGCTTGGCACCGGATTCAACCACCAACTGGACATTCGGGTTCAGGGGGCGCAGTGCGTTTTTCTCACCGGAGAAATCATAATTGCCGCTTTCCAGCGTCAGCGTGTCACCCTCGAATTTCCAGCCGTTGCCGCTGTAATTCTGGGTGCCGCCTTCGGTGCCAACGGGATAGCCGTTTTCGTCAATCACCAGCCGGGTCAGCTTGCTCAGGGTAACGGTGTCCACATCGGCGGGTGGTGCGGTGAAAGTGACATGAAATTCACCGGCATCATTGAAGTTTTCTATATTCCCAGCCCATTCGGTCAGAAGCATTTGCTGAGTATTGTCGATTGTAACATCAAAAGGAGATAGTGCACCGAAACCGAAAGAAGCAGTGATTTTTGTCGGATAAGTGGAGTTGGTATTGGGAATAACGTAACAGGTAGCATAGAATATGTCATTAAGATGTCCGCTGCAATTCAAAATATAGCCTAATTTAATCGAGCTATCTGGTGCGGTACTGAAAATACCGCCATTGATAGATCCTTGATTGCTGAAAGAAAAATTGGAAGAAGAATTCCGGAAATTTCCACCTTCAATAGTTCCAGAAGGATAATTTGAGAGTTCGAAAGAGGTAGACGGTGTATTAAAAGGAGCGTAAAAAGTACCATCGGTGATGATGCCATAATTTGCGAACGTAAGACGGGGTTTTACGGATTTAATCGGAGAAAAGGTGCCGCCAGAAACGATTCCATGATTTGTTATATCATTGGTGAAAGAGCCACTTGTAATTGTTGCCTTTGCCCCGATTTCAAGAGCGCAATCCAGAGTGTTTCCATCACTAGAAAGTGAGGAAAAATCATACTCTGTCGGACTCGTTGGATTTAGTTTAAGGGTTTTGGTGGTACCGTCATAGCTCCAGTCATCACCAGAACAATCTTGATCATGGTTGTCACCGGAACCGACAGGATAGCCATATTTGATTCTTAATGTAGTTGAGTTGGAACTGCTCTCCTCCGCCCACGCTGTGATTGCCGACACAGGCAGGAGCGTTACCGCCATGCACAGCGCCACCAGAAGGCTGATAAGTCGTTTCTTCATAGGGGGACCCTCACTTTCTTTGGGCCGGAAGTGGAGCTCCGGCAAAAATGGATGCTCTTACTTCCTTAAATACACGCCGCGCGGAATCCTTTCACCCTTTTTCAAAAAAATTAAAAAAAAAAAACGAACTGCAAAACAGTCCGTTTTCGGGTCATCTTTCGTAATGTGTCCAAAGGCTTAAAATCTTGATGGTTTGCTCTTCTTCAAAAACATCATACACAAGGCGGTGCTGTACGTTGATGCGCCTGCTGTACGAGCCGTTCAAATCGCCCACCAGCTTTTCATAGGGCGGCGGGTTCTGGAACGGATTTTCTTTTATAACGGAGATCAGCGCCTTCGCTTTTTCGTCAAGATGGGCGGATTTCAGCTTTGGAATGTCCTTGAGCGCGGTTTTCGCATAAACAATCTTGTACATTTACCACTCCACAGCCGATTCGTCAACACAATCTTCCAGCGGTTCGGCCTTGGCCGCCAGGAGCTTTTCCCGCATTCCCGGCACGGAGACGAGATAAAGCGTTTCCATAATGCCGCTGTAATCTTCTTCCGAAAGCAGAACAGCGTTGCCGTCTTTGGTGCAGATGTTCAGCGGTTCATTGTACTTTACGGTCTGCTCTACATACTGGAAAGCATTCTTGCGAAAGTTCGTGATATTAGTGGTCGTCATCGTGTATCACCTCTTATGTACATAATAGCGTACACACTGCGCAGTGTCAAGACCTTTTTTGCCGAACTGGGGGCTTGTGGAGCGGGGGCAATCGTTCTATAATACAAGCTGTGAAATGAATCACAAAAGGGGTGGAACGTATGGACAAAAAACTGAACGAGGCCGTGGCGGCGCTGCGGCCCCAGATGGTGGCGGCGCTCCAGCGGCTGGTGCGCAGGCGCAGTGTGGAGGCCGACCCGCTGCCGGGCAAGCCCTTTGGCGAGGAGGTGGATGCCTGCTTTGCCGAGGCGCTGGCCCTCTGCCATGAGCTGGGCTTTGAGACCACCGACATGGATCGGTACATCGGCTGGTGCGAGATCGGCACCGGGGACGAGATGGTGGCGGTGCTGGGGCATCTGGACGTGGTGCCCGAGGGCGAGGGCTGGCATCACCCGCCCTACGCCGCCGAGATCGAGGGCGGCAGGCTGTATGGCCGGGGTTCCATTGACGACAAAGGCCCGGTGGTGGCCAGCCTGTTCGCGCTGAAGGCCATCCGGGATCTGGGCATTCCGCTCAACCGCCGTGTCCGGCTGCTGTTCGGCCTGAACGAGGAGACCAACGACCGGGACGTGCTGTACTACAAGGCCCACGGCGGGGAGATCCCGGTGCTGGGCTTCACCCCGGACGGCGAGTATCCGCTCATCAACGGCGAAAAAGGCATCCTGAACGAAAGCTATGCCGTGCAGCTGCACCAGACCGGTGCCTGGCAGCTGAGCAGGGTGCAGGGCGGCGTGGCCGGCAATGTGGTGCCGGACTACGCCTGCGCTGTGCTGACCGCCCCGGCGGGGGCCGCCCTGCCGGATGCGGAGCACATCACCGTGACGGCCGTCCCCGGCGGCTATCAGGTGGAAGCGGTGGGCGTTTCGGCCCACGGCAGCCACCCGGAGCAGGGCGAAAACGCCATTGGGCGGCTGGTGTGCTACCTTGACCGGCTGCCGCTGGAGGGGGATGCAAAACAGGCCGTGCACTTTCTGGCGGAGAAGCTGGGCACCGACCCCTACGGCGAGCGCCTGCTGGGCCACCGGCTGGAGGATGCGCTCTCCGGCCCCATGAGCTGCAACTGGGGGCTGATCGAGGGCGACGCGCAGCATCTGTGGGTCAAGCTGAACTACCGCTATCCCGTGACCATGGAACGGGCAGACTGCCAGCCCGCTGTGCAGGCCGCCTTTGAGGCCGCAGGCTGGGCGCTGGATGGGCAGGTGCACAAGGAAAAGCTCTACTACCCTGCCGAGACCCCGCTGGTCAGCGCCCTGCTGGAGGTTTACCGGGATGCCACCGGCGACAATGCCCCGCCCAAGTGCATCGGCGGCGGCACCTACGCCAAGATGCTGCCCAACGTGGTGGCCTTTGGCCCCCTGTTCGCGGGGGACCCGGTCACAGAGCATCAGCCCGATGAATGCATCGATCTGGAACGTCTGGTGCAGAACGCCCAGATCATTGCAAACGCCATTGTCAAGCTGGCAAACCTGCCGCTGGAATAAGAAGGAGGACGGGACTATGAAGATCACACAGGTGCGGCTGGGCCGCATTTCCACCCCGCTGCGGGTGCCGTTCAAAACGGCACTGCGCACTGTGAACAGCGTTGAGGATGTTATCGTGGAGCTCCACACCGATACCGGTGCGGTGGGCTACGGCGAAGCACCCCCGACCGGTGTTATCACCGGCGACACCACCGGGGCCATCCTCGGTGCCATTCAGGATCATATCGCCCCTGCCCTGCTGGGCCGCGACCTCGATGAATTTGAGGATCTGACCGCCGCTGTGCAGAAGGCGCTTGTCCACAACACCAGCGCCAAGGCCGCTGTGGACATGGCCCTGTGGGATCTGCTGGGCCAGAAGTACAGCGCCCCTGTTTACCGGATGCTGGGCGGTGCCCGCAAAAACATCGTGACCGATATCACCATCAGCGTCAACCCGCCCGAGGAGATGGCCCGGGATGCCCGCACCGCCGTCCAGCGCGGCTACGACTGCCTGAAGGTCAAGGTTGGTATCGACCCTGAGCTGGATGTGGCCCGCCTTGCCGCAGTGCGGCAGGCCGTGGGCCGGGACATCAAGCTCCGCATCGATGCCAATCAGGCCTGGAACGCCAAGCAGGCGGTCCGCATCCTAAACCAGATGCAGGAGAAGGGGCTGGATATCGAGTTCGTGGAGCAGCCCGTGCCCGCCGCAGACCTTGAGGGGATGCAGTATGTCACCCGCCATGCCGATGTGCCCGTGCTGGCCGACGAGAGCGTGTTCAGCCCGGCAGATGCCCTGCGGATCATGCAGACCGGCGCGGCCGACCTTGTGAACATCAAGCTGATGAAGTGCGGAGGCATCACCAATGCCCTGCGCATTGCCGCCGCCGCTGAGGTGTACGGCGTGGAGTGCATGATCGGCTGTATGCTGGAAGCAAAGATCTCGGTCAACGCCGCCGTGGAGCTGGCCTGCGCCAAGAAGATCATCACCAAGATCGACCTCGACGGCCCGGTGCTCTGCAGCGAGGACCACATCCTCGGCGGTGCCGTGTTCGACGAAAAGAACATCACCGTCTCCGACGCGCCCGGCATGGGAATTCAGGGCTTTGTGCCCGGCAAGGTGTCCTATCTCGACTAAAACAGGAACAGACCGCATCCCGAAACACACGGGGTGCGGTCTCTTTTTGTGAATCTGTATTTCATATACGGACAGTGAAAAAAGCTCGTGTCTGTATATGTTGAAATGAAAAACAAAAAAAGCGGGTAAAATCTTTGACTTTTCGGCCTGCGAGGCGTATAATCGTACTTGTTCCGTGTAGAGGAATGGGAAAACTGTGCGCAATAGGCGTACAATCTGGATAGGGGAGTAGAAAAGTTATGAAAACGTTGAAAGCGGTTGCGGCAAGGTACAACGCCACCAGCCTGATCCTGCGTATCGTCATCGGCCTTGCGGTCGGTGCGGTGCTGGCACTGGCGGTGCCCGGTGCGGGCTGGGTGGAAGAGTTCGGCAGCCTGTTCGTGGGTGCCCTGAAGGGCATTGCCCCGGTGCTGGTGTTCATTATCGTGGCCAGTGCGCTGGCGCAGGGCACGTCCAGGCTGGACCGGCGCTTTGGCACGGTCATCTGGCTGTACATGCTCACCACCTTCCTGGCCGCCGCCATTGCGGCGGCGACCAGCTTCCTGTTCCCTCAGACCATCGTTCTGGCCGAGGCGGCAGAATCCGAGGTGGTGCCCCAGGGTCTGGGCGAGGTGATGAACACCCTGCTCACCAACTTTGTGGCAAACCCCGTCAGTGCCCTGCTGAACGGCAATTACATCGGCATCCTGTTCTGGGCCTGCCTGTTCGGTCTGGCCATGAAGAAGTACGGCGCGGACAGCACCAAGCTGTTCCTGGCGAACACAGCGGATGCAGTCTCCCAGATCGTCCGCTGGATCATCAATCTGGCACCCTTCGGCATCATGGGCCTTGTGTACACCAACGTGTCCAGCAACGGCCTGTCCATCTTTACCCAGTACGGCAGGCTGTTGCTCCTGCTGGTGGGCACCATGCTCTTTATGGCACTGGTCGTCTCGCCCTTTATCATCTTTGTGTATCTGCACTGCAACCCGTATCCGCTGGTGTTCCGCTGCCTGCGTGAATCCGGCCTGACCGCCTTCTTCACCCGCAGCTCTGCCGCCAACATCCCGGTCAATATGGATCTGTGCGAAAAGCTGGGGCTGGATAAGGATATGTATTCCGTCTCCATCCCCCTGGGCGCTACCATCAATATGGATGGTGCCGCCATCACCATTACCATTATGACGCTGGCTGCGGCCAATACGCTGGGCATTCAGGTGTCCCTGCCCGCCGCCATCCTTCTTTCGGTGATGAGCGCTCTGGGTGCCTGCGGTGCTTCCGGCGTGGCTGGCGGCTCCCTGCTGCTGATCCCCATGGCCTGCTCCCTGTTTGGCATCTCCAATGATATCGCCATGCAGGTGGTCGGTGTCGGCTTTATCATCGGCGTGGTGCAGGATTCCGTGGAAACTGCCCTGAACTCCGCCGGTGACGTGGAATGTGCCGCCACAGCGGAATATCACCAGTGGCGCAGGGAGGGCAAGCCCCTGCCGGCGTTCCTGTGCAAGTGATGCAAAACTGAAATGGCTTTTCAAAGGCTGCTGTGCTGCTGGCACGGCGGCCTTTTTGTTTGGAACTTTTTTCTGGGCATTTTGCACAGGAAAGCCCTCGCCCTGTTTGAAATTGACGGATTCTGACGGATTTTGCATGATAAGAACTCTTTTTGTAGAAGAAATTCTGGGCAAAACGGAGAGAAAATCTGAAAAAACTTTCCAAACAAGGTTTCAATCGTCCATGTATACAAGAACTTTATTTTTCATAAAAAACGTTTTGTGCTAGTTGCGCAAAGAACGAAAGAACGTTAAAAATGTATCACTAAATTCATAGTTTGTTCATAGAATTTATAAAACGATTTCATAATTGAGTGGCATAATATGGCCATCCTCAGAGAGAGGAACAAAAGAACGAAGGGTTCTGAAAGGTTCCGCTTTGAGGATGCAGGGAGATAGAGGCCCTGCCAAAAAACACAATGACATTTACCGATATACGGAGGATATTTATTATGATGAACAAGAACACTGCTATTCTGGACAACACTATGATGGACGCTTACCTGACTGTCACCGAGGGCGTGTCCGATAACTGCGGTATTGGCCTGGCTTTTGCAAGCCTGCTCGAGAGCGCAAAGAAGAACTTTGTCAACCAGAGCAACCGCCGCGCTGTCAATGCAAGCTTTGCCGGCTGATCTTCTCCAATTTGCCGGTTGAAGATTCTCCTTCTTTTTTGTTACAGCTGCTGCCACACTGTAATATGAACTGAAAAGCCCGGAACCACCTGCCGCCATAGCAGGTACGGTTCCGGGCTTTTTTGCTGTGTGGGTTCGGTCAGCGCAGGGATTTTAAGCCGTCAGCCTGGCTTTCTGCAGCGCGGCCACGATCAGCGGAATGAGGATGAGCTGCGCCACGATGCCGGGCACGGCAGTGAGCACTGCACCGGACAGGAACGCGCTGAACGGGAAGCTGGAGCCGGACAGACCGGCCAGCACAAAGCGCACCACACCCCAGACAAGGCGGCCTGCCACCATCGAGGTGACAAGGGTGGCGTAGATCATGGGCAGGGTGTGCTGCACCTTGCGGTACATGAAACCGGCCACAGCGCCGTATGTGGCCAGCTCAAAGGCCATGGCGATGGCAATGGGGTACATGGGGGGCATCCCGAACAGCACCGAGCGGAGCAGCGGGGCGGCAAAGCCCAGTGCCAGGCCCCAGGGGCCGCCCAACACAAAGCCAGCCAGCAGCACCGGGAAGTGCATAGGGCAGAGCATATTGCCGATCTGAGGCACATGGCCGGTGATCATGGGCAGCACAAAGGCCAGTGCCAGAAACAGTGCGGCCAGCACCAGATCACGGGTCGCGGAACGGGTCTTGGTATTCATCAATGATTCCTCCTGAAAATGCACAGACAAAAAGGGCCTGCCGCCAGCACGCGCGCCAGCGGCAGACCCCTTCATGGTGTCTGCTTTAAAATAATGTTTGCGGGGAGAAACACGGGCTTCGGCCCGCAAAGCCCCGGCTTCGGCCGGGAATTGTGCAAAAAGTATAGCAGATGCAAAGCCGCCTTGTCAAGCTCAGCGGATGAGGATGGTTACAGGGCGGTGTTTGCGGATTTTTGAAATTTGTAGATGTAATAAAAGGAATCTTCACCGGGGCCTTCTGCAAATGTACTGTTACAGACATTGGTGTGAGAATAACCATTGTCGGAGGCTGCATTCAATTCGGCATCAGAAAGCAAGCCGGCCCAAAGCTGCAAAAATGTTTTGCAGGGGCAAAATGGCCCTGCATTTTCAACAAAAACGGGAACATTTACAAGCGATTTTGCCAAGGGATGTACATTTTGACGAAAGAACCTTGACGTTTTTGCATAGAATAGATAATATAGACTTGAGAAATAGCGCATCAGGGCGTACGGCCCGGGTGCGTACCATATCCGATGCAAACGCTGAGGTTCATACGGGAGGACCAAAGATGACAAATGCAGAAAAGCTTACCCTGGCAAAACACGCCTGCCACATCCGCATGGGCGTGATCGAGGGCACTCACAGCGCCAAGTGCGGCCATCCGGGCGGCAGCCTGGATATCGCCGAGGTGCTGGCGTACCTCTATTTCGTAGAGATGAAGGTGGATCCGAAGGATCCCAAGAACCCTGACCGTGACCGTCTGGTGCTCTCCAAGGGCCATGCGGCCCCGGCGCTGTACGCCGCGCTGGCTGAGCGTGGGTTCTTCCCGGTGGAGGACCTCAAGACCCTGCGCAAGATCGGCAGCTACCTGCAGGGCCACCCCAACATGAACAGTG
>ULVZ01019066.1_pt1 | contig 10728 bp, 8 predicted proteins | sample 1959901 | NCBI WGS metagenome assembly ULVZ01 (sample SAMEA4835800, study PRJEB28245) | human gut metagenome | biome: gut microbiome; material: fecal sample | place: Denmark | collected 2008 | reverse complement strand
CGGGTAATTGCTGTAGAACCACAATCCTGCCCGAAGTTAACCCGAGGTCAGTTCCAATACGACTTCGGCGATACAGTCGGGTTGACACCTTTACTTCCCATGTACACGCTGGGACATGACTTCCAACCCGCAAGTATTCATGCCGGGGGCTTACGCTATCACGGAGCCGGGGTTATCGTCAGCCAATTACTCAAGGACAAACTGATGGAGGCCGTTGCCATTCCGCAACTGGAAACCTTCGAGGCCGGAATATTATTTGCCAAAACCGAAGGGATAATTCCTGCACCAGAATCCACTCATGCCATAGCACAAGCGATTCGGGAAGCGAAAATTGCCAAAGCCGAAGGAAAAGCCAAAACAATCCTGTTCAACCTATCCGGACACGGCATGATTGACCTCTACGCTTACGAACAATACCTTGGTGGAAACCTCCAGAATTTCGAGCTTTCCGATCAAGAAATCGCTCAATCTCTTGATAAATTAGAGAAAATCATGTGAAGAGCATAGCTATCTGATTTTTTGCTACATTTGCAAAAAAATCAGATAGCATGTTTTATACAGAACTCACTTTCCATATCTCTCCTTACGTGGAGGACATTGCAGATGCGATTATTGCCGAACTCGGCGACCTCGGATACGACAGTTTTTCATACTCGGACAACGGTTTCAAAGCTTACATTCCAAGTAAAAATTTCGATGAAGAACAGGTAAAATCATTAGAAATCCTTTCATTCTTCCAAGCACTATACACGATCACCTGGGAAAAAACAGAAATCGAAAACCAAGATTGGAACAAAATCTGGGAAGAAAACTTCACGCCTATTCTCGTGCAAGACCAGATACTAGTAAGAGCCGGATTCCATCCCACGCTTGAAAACATCGAACACGAAATCATTATTGACCCGAAAATGAGTTTTGGCACGGGCCATCATGCCACGACTGCTCTCATGCTGGAAACGATCTTAGACATGAAACCTAATTTCTCCGGCAAGAAAGTCCTTGACATGGGATGTGGTACCGGCATTCTATCTATCATGGCCGCACAAACCGGGGCACAATCGGTCACCGGCATCGACATCGACGAATGGGCCTACAACAACGCCATGGAAAACATTGCCACCAACAACATGAACAACATACGCATTCTTATCGGGGATGCAACTTTACTGGATGGACAGGAACATTACGATATCATTCTAGCCAATATCAACCGGAATATATTATTGAATGATATGCCCGCGTACGTAAACGTGCTTAACGATAACGGCTACCTCATCATGAGCGGATTCTACACCGAAGATATTCCCGTTATTCGCGAGAAAGCCGAGCTATTGCAACTAACCTATCAATCCAACAAAATAAAAGACAACTGGACAGCCACGGTTTTCCACAAGAAATAACTTTTGGTGGAAAGTTACAGGTTGTTAAAAAAGAACTTGAAACTTGCTAACCTGTAACTTGTAACGTAGCGTAGCCGGATATTTGTTAATATTTTAACAAAGGCTTGTTTTTTCAATTTCAATATGCAATATTTGCATCGTGAAAAATACACAAGAAGAATGAGAACAAGGTATACAAATAACTATAAACAGATGATGTGCATGCAAAAGCTCTTTGCAGGCTAACGCACTGTTGTCAAAAAACTGTCGAAAAAAGCCTGTGTGAATACACGGGCTTTTTTCATGTAAAGAAATAAATGATTTAAAAACAATAAACTTATGAACGTATTAAAATTTGGAGGAACCTCGGTTGGTTCCGCACAACGAATCCAAGAAGTGGCAAAATTAATCTCGGATGACCAACCTAAAATTGTTGTTCTTTCGGCCATGTCCGGAACAACCAACACGTTAGTAGACATCACCAACCACCTATACCGCAATGACAGGCAGGAAGCTTTGACGACAATCCAGAATCTTGAACTGGATTACCTGATGACCATTAGCGATCTCTACAGTACCGAAGAATTCAAACACCGGGGACAAGAATTTGTACAAACCATCTTTACTTATCTCCGTTCGTTCATCAACAAGGACTTTTACCCGTTACAAGAAAAAGCTGTAATCGCTCAAGGAGAGATCATTTCCACCACGCTAATGTATTATTATTTACAGGAACAAGGCATTCCTTCCACGCTTCTGTCAGCCTTGGATTTCATGCGTATTGACAAAGACTGTGAACCGGATTATTTCTATATCGAACAAAATCTAAAAAGACTACTATCCAACCCGGCCACGGAGCGCATTATCATTACCCAAGGATTCATTTGCCGAAACGCTTATGGAGAAATCGACAACTTGAAGAGAGGAGGCAGCGACTACTCGGCTGCATTGATCGGGGCCGCTCTCAACGTGGAGGAAATTCAAATATGGACCGACATCGACGGTGTACATAACAGCGACCCGCGATACGTGAAAAACACGAAAGCCATTCGCTCTCTATCTTTTGATGAAGCTGCCGAACTCGCCTATTTCGGGGCCAAAATTCTCCACCCGTCAAGCATTCAACCCGCGAAGAAAGCAAACATTCCCGTGCGCATGAAAAACACGATGAACCCAAGCGACGAAGGAACTTTGATCACGAAAGAAAGTCCCATCAAAGATTTCAAAGCGGTGGCTGCAAAGGATGGAATCACGGCCATAAAAGTCAAATCCAGCAACATGTTGCTTGCTTACGGTTTTGTTCGGAAAGTATTCGAAATATTCGAATCCTGGAAAACCCCGATTGATATGATTGCCACGTCGGAAGTCGCCATATCTCTCACGATTGACAGCACATGCCACCTGGAAGACATTAAAAAAGACCTCACGAAATACGGCACAATCGAGATCGAAGAATCTCTTTCCATCATCTGCATCGTCGGGGATTGCTCTATCAACAATAGTGGACTCGCAGCTCGGGCTCTCACCGCACTGGAAGATATTCCCCTGCACATGATCTCTTACGGGGCCAGCGAACACAGCATTTCTCTACTCGTGAAACAAGCAGACAAACAAAAAGCGCTTGAGGCACTTAGCGAAAGATTATTAAATAAATGAGTTCATAAACCCAACCTACATGAATATAGAAACCATCAAAACATTTCAAACCTTGAAGACCCCGTTTTACTACTACGACACGACTCTTCTACAAGCCACGATTCAAGCCGCCTCCCAAGCGGCTAAAGAATATGGATTCAATTTGCATTACGCTATAAAAGCAAATGCCAACCCACACATTCTTGACATCATTCAAAGCTATGGGATTGGTGCGGACTGCGTGAGTGGTAACGAGGTGGCTCAAGCCGTAGCAAGTGGTTTTCCCACGGAACAGATCGTGTATGCTGGAGTCGGGAAAAGCGACGAGGAAATTCGGTTGGCTCTTGAAAAAAAGATATTTTGTTTCAACTGCGAATCTTTACCGGAAATAGAGGTAATCAATATACTGGCCGGAGAAATAGGAAAAAAAGCCTCTGTTGCTCTTCGGGTAAACCCCAACGTGGATGCCCACACGCATCATTACATCACCACGGGAATCGAAGAAAACAAGTTCGGGTTCTATCTTTACGACCTCGACCACGCCATCACGGCCTGCCGGGAAATGGAACATATCAAGCTTATCGGACTACATTTCCATATCGGTTCCCAAATCACCGATCTCACTGTATTCCGAGGACTTTGTTTGAGAGTAAACGAGATTCAATCCCGCCTGAAAGAACAGGGGATCATTCTTCCTCACGTGAACTTCGGTGGTGGATTGGGCATCAATTATGATTGCCCCACGTATGGTCTAATTCCAGATTTTACCTCTTATTTTCAAACCTTTGCTGATTTTTTCAAAGCCCAGCCGGGTCAGCAACTTCATTTCGAACTAGGCCGATCCCTTGTCGGACAATGCGGTTCCCTTATCTCCCGTGTCCTGTACGTGAAGGAAGGCAAACATAAAAAATTCATCATTCTAGATGCGGGAATGAACGACCTTTTACGTCCGGCACTCTACCAAGCTTTCCACCGGATAGAAAACTTGACCTCCGTGGGAGAACATGAAAAATACGACGTGGTTGGTCCTATCTGTGAATCATCCGATTGTTTCGGCAAAGACCGGGAGCTACCCCTCACCAACCGGGGAGATCTGATCGCCATTCGTTCCTGTGGTGCATACGGAGAAGTCATGGCCTCACGATATAATCTCAGAGAATTACCGGAAAGTTACTTTTCTCGATAATTCGTGACATTCCTTCCGATAGATGAAGAATGTGAAATAGACCCGGTTTTCCTTGGGTCTATTTCACATTTTCAAATTAATTCACTATTTTTGGTTATTTTTCTTATCATTCGGCTTGGCAATGGATTCTCTCATTTGCGTATCAGCCTCGATATTCTTCATTTTGTAGTAATCCATGATACCCAAATTACCGCTACGGAAAGCCTCTGCCATGGCACGAGGAACTTCTGCCTCAGCCTCGATCACTCTAGCCCGCATTTCCTGTGCAAGCGCCTTCATTTCATGCTCGGTAGCAACAGCCATTGCACGGCGTTCCTCCGCCTTCGCCTGAGCAATTTTCAAATCAGCCTCTGCCTGATCGGTCTGTAATTCCGCCCCAATATTCTTACCTATATCAATATCTGCAATATCAATAGACAAAATTTCAAAAGCAGTACCAGAATCCAATCCCTTGTTCAACACCACCTTCGAAATAGAATCCGGATTTTCCAAAACCTCCTTGTGCGAGGCTGCAGAACCGATTGAGGACACAATACCTTCCCCAACACGGGCCAAAATAGTTTCTTCCCCGGCACCCCCGACTAATTGACGGATATTAGCCCGCACCGTAACCCGGGCTTTAGCTATCAACTGAATACCATCTTTAGCCACGGCAGCCACAGGCGGGGTATTAATCACTTTGGGGTTCACACTCATCTGTACAGCCTCGAATACATCACGCCCGGCCAGATCCACGGCCGTTGCAATTTGAAATGTCAAGTCGATATTCGCTTTAGATGCGGACACCAAGGCATGTACCACTTGAGCCACGTGTCCCCCAGCAAGATAATGAGCCTCTAGCAAATCTCGATAAAGCTCCAAGCCAGCCTTTTTCCCCTCAATCATGGCACGAACGATAACCGTGGGAGGCACTTTCCGCCAACGCATCAAAACCAATTGTAACAAAGATATTTTCACATCAGACACTAACGCTTGAAACCACAAGCCAATCGGGATAAAGTAGAGGATCATCCAAAGTAAAAAAAGACCTCCGGCGATAACCGCTACCAGAAAAAACAAACTACTCTCCATCTTCTATTCAGTTTTTAATTTAACGACAATCTTATTTTTATACACTTTCAACACGACTATTTCCCGGTTTTCCTCGATATACCCGGAACGGGATTCCGCCTCAACCACACTGTCCCCCACCCGTACTTTTCCAATCGGAGCCAAGCGTCCCTGCGTCATCCCAATATCTCCTTCCCGAATGGATTCATCTACACCTTCTACCGTACTATCAATCTGCGTGTGTAACTGCATACGTTTCCACGTCTTCGATCGCAAAACGTAATAAGTCACCCCGAAACCACAAAGAGCCGTCCCCAACAAAGTAAAATGCCCGACCGTCATTCCCATTGTAGAATAAGCGATATAAATAGCTATTCCCACGCAAGCGAAACCTAAAATTCCTGCCACGTTCACTCCAGGAAAAACAAGAAACTCAAGTATTAACAGGACAAAACCTATCAAAATCAGCATGAATAAAACAAGCCACTCCATATACAACATTTTTTGTTTGATAAAGATACATTTTTTTTAAACTATAGTATCATCATTCCGAAATATTTTCCACACACCTACCCCTCCTTCCCAACCGATCTGGCCGTGACAACCGAACGTGACAAAGGAAGGCACGGGTTGCAGTGTTAGCGAGTTTGAACCCACACATTTTCAACACACGATTTTCAATTCTCAATTATTATCTTTTACTTTGTAGCCAATTTTTCATTACCCATGTAGGCAATGAGTCAAGTACATAAAAGAGAGGACGAATGAAATACACTGAATTGGATGACAATGAAGAATTCTACCGCAAAGTAGAATATTACAACAAGGCAAGAACCGAAAAATTAAGCTATCATTATAAAGAAATTCTCAAATTATTGGGAGAAGATCCCGAAAGAGAAGGATTAGTAAAAACTCCGTACCGTGTTGCAAAGGCCATGCAATTCATGACACGAGGCTACACGGAAAACCCGGAAGAAATCCTTCGCTCCGCCCTGTTCAAGGAAGATTATCGCCAGATGGTAATCGTTAAAGATATTGAAATTTATTCTCTATGTGAACACCACATGCTCCCGTTCATCGGACACGCCCACGTGGCCTATATCCCGAACGGGTACATCACCGGGTTAAGTAAAATCGCCCGGGTAGTTGAAGCCTTTTCCAGAAGGCTTCAAGTACAAGAGAGGTTGACGAATGACATAAAAAATTGTATACAGAATACCCTCAATCCCCTCGGCGTTGCCGTGGTCATTGAGGCCCAACATATGTGCATGATGATGCGGGGTGTGCAAAAACAAAATTCGGTAACAACCACTTCCGATTTCAGTGGGGCATTCGAAAAACTTGCCACGCGGGAAGAGTTCATCCGATTAATTAGTAACAAATTTCATTAAGAAATAAACATGAAAAATATGAAAAAAGCATTTGTTTTCCCGGGCCAAGGAGCCCAATTCGTAGGTATGGGCAAGGACTTGTACGAGAACTCTCCCGAAGCAAAAGAATTATTTGAAAAGGCAAATGAAATTCTGGGATTCCGCATCACGGACCTGATGTTCGAGGGAACCGACGAAGATTTAAAGCAGACCAAAGTAACTCAACCGGCGATATTCCTTCACTCGGTGATTCTTGCAAAATCGTTGAATGAGAAACCAGATATGGTAGCGGGTCACTCGCTGGGAGAATTCTCCGCACTTGTTGCCAATGGCACACTTTCTTTCGAAGATGGCCTGCGTCTTGTTCACGCTAGAGCACTTGCCATGCAAAAAGCATGCGAGGCTAATCCATCCACAATGGCAGCCATCCTCGGACTACCGGATGAAACTGTTGAAAACATTTTAGCTGAAATAGATGATGTAGTTGTTCCTGCCAATTACAACTGTCCGGGACAAATCGTTATTTCCGGAACAACACAAGGAATCGCCACCGCTTGCGAAAAGTTAAAAGCAGCCGGGGCCAAACGAGCTCTACCGTTAAAAGTCGGGGGGGCTTTCCACTCTCCGCTGATGGAACCCGCCCGGAAAGAACTGGCTGATGCCATCATGAACACCCATTTCTCACAACCTTCATGCCCGGTTTACCAGAACGTAAATGCGCAACCGGTATCTGCCCCTGAGGAGATCAAAAAGAACTTGATTGACCAGTTAACAGCATCCGTACGTTGGACTCAAACAGTACAAAATATGCTGGCAGACGGGGCATCATCCTTCTTAGAAATCGGTCCTGGAAACGTACTTCAAGGATTGATTAAAAAAGTGAGTACCGAAGTTGAAACAGCTGGAATGCAATAGATTTTGTTTTAAACAAAATCTATTGGTTACAATTTACAGATTCGCAAGTTACAAGTTCATGAGTTTTAAATTGAAACATTTGAAAACATACAAATCCAATATGGGTGGAATCTAAAATCCACAATCATTAAATCTAAAATTGATTCAGCCTGCAGGGGCAGAGATTCAACCTGAAACTTGTAACAATTTTAAAGCCTCCCATGGGAGGCTTTAAAATTTTATTTATATCTTTGAACAAAGATAATTCAAGATAAAATCGGGATATGCCAAACAATAAAACTAAAAAACACCGTACGATTCAATACGTGTTTAAAATCAGTACGATCATCATTATCTGTGGTCTCATCGTCTTATTACTCCCTAAAATAGAGGGTTTTAAATATTCTTACCAAAAAGGGATGCCTTGGAAATACGAGACATTGATCGCCCCCTTAGATTTTCCTCTGCATAAAAGTGCCGAAGAACTTGCCGCTGATATTGAAAAAATCAAAGAAGAACAAGCCCCCATTTTTAACTTCAAAGAAACAAATATTGAAGCCCAGATCAACAAACTTTCAGAAAAAATAAATACCTATCGAACCGCATACAACGGAAAAGATATGGATAAAATCATTCAAAAACTACGGGAAATTTATTCCAAAGGCATCCTGCTGATGCCTGAAAAAATGGACCCGGCTAAAGTCAAAAATATTCTTATCGTCAAAAACAACATTGCCTTCGACGAAAAGTTTTCGAACGTCTACACGCTAAAGCAAGCCTACGAAACATTAGTTAAATACATCGAGAACCTACATCTGGCTAAATCAACAGAAGAAGGAATACTCAGTCTAGGCCTGAATAATTACATCAATCCAAACCTCGAATACGATGCTGGAAAAACGAGACTTGCCATTGAAACTAGCGTGAAAAGCATCACTCCAACCCAAGGAATGGTCAACCGGGGAGATATTATCATATCCAAAAACGACCTGGTAACACCCGAAAAATATAAAGTTTTAGAATCTTTCCGGATAGAACACGAGCAAAGTTTGGGATCAACCATTGACCGAATCCGGATCTCGGTAGCTCAAACCGTGTTGACCTTAATTGCCATCATGAGTTTCTCCATCTTCCTTTATGTCTCCCGGAAACGGCTATTCTACAACAACAGGGATTTCTTTTTCTTGTATAGTATGTTTTTGCTAACCATAGCTCTGGGAAGTATCAGCTACTTTCAACACATTAATATCCTCACGATCCCCGTTTTATTCTTCCCAATCATCGTGAACATATTATTCGGGACAAGACCGGCTCTTTATCTATTGATTGGTACAAGCTTGCTGGTTTCCTACTACGCTCCCAACAATTATATGTACTTCTTCATGCAAATATCAGCCGGGATCGTAGCCATGTTCAGTCTTTCACACCTGCAACGCCGTTCTCAACTATTTATTGCACTAGGTCTGATATTCTTAACTTACATATTAGTATATGGGGCTTTTACGCTCATACAAGAGGGGACTCTCGCACCAAAACATCTATTCGCAGTCGTCTTCCTCATAATAAATACTGGCTTGTTAAGCTTAATTTATCCCGCCCTTTACCTAGTAGAACGCCTCTTCGGGTACACCTCTGAAATCAGTTTACTGGAATACTCTAACCCGAATCACCCCGCCTTACGTAACCTGACGAAAAAAGCCCCGGGAACATTCCAACACTCCTTAATGGTTGCCAACTTGGCAGAAGAAGCAATTTATCACATCGGGGGTAGCCCGCTTTTAGCCCGTACCGGGGCATTGTACCACGACATCGGGAAAACATACAACCCGATCATGTTCGTGGAAAATCAAACAGGAGGTTTAAACCCGCACGATTCTCTGGATTTTGACGAAAGCGCCCAAATCATTATCAAACACGTGACACAAGGCTTGGAACTTGCCAATAAATACAAATTACCTGAAGTCCTAAAAGACTTTATCCGTACACACCATGGTAAAAGTAAAGTAAAATATTTCTACTACTCATTCAAAAATAAATACCCGGACAAGGAAATAGATGAATCTCTGTTCACTTATCCCGGTCCAGACCCTGTGAGGAAAGGGTGTGCCGTAGTCATGATGGCCGATGGAGTGGAAGCAGCCTCCCGGGCTCTGGAAATAAAGGATGAGGAAAACCTAACCAAACTGGTGAATAACTTGATTGACGGCCTTCTCCAAGATGGACGATTCTCTAACGCAGACTTGACATTCAAGGACATTTCCACGGTGAAACGAGTATTTACAGAAATGCTTATAAACGTGTATCATGCCCGTATCGCATACCCGAAATTACAAACCAAAGCATAACCCTCAAGACCTAAATATATGACACAAAAACCCATAACCATCAAAGACATTGCAGAGAAATTAAATATATCCGTGTCTACCGTCTCCCGAGCGCTAAAAGACAATCACGAAATCAGTGCGCAAACACGCAAAACCGTGCAGGAACTGGCGAAACAACTCGGTTACAAACCCAATCCTATCGCCGTAGCCCTAAAAACCCATAAAAGTCATTCGATCGGAGTTATTGTTCCCCAAATCGTAAGTACTTTTTTTGCCACAGTCGTGAAAACGATTGAGGAAGTTGCAGACTGTCACGGTTACAACGTTTTAGTCATATCCTCGAACGAAAGTTTCCAAAAAGAACAAAAAAGCGTGGAAGTACTCATGGCCAACCGGGCAGATGGAATTATCCTTGCCTTATCACACGAGACAAAAGACTATGAACACATTAAAATGATACAGGAATCCGGAACCCCTATCGTGCTGTTCGACCGTACCACAAATGAACTCAACGTGTCACGGGTTGTAACGGATGGTGTCACTGCTGCATTCCAAGCCGTTCAACACCTCGTTTCCGAAGGTTGCAAAAGAATAGCTTTATTATGCGGTCCCGAAAACGTTACCATCGGAGGTAATCGCATGGAAGGCTACGAAAAAGCCATGGAGGCCAACCATCTTCCGGCTAAAACAAAATTGATCTGGCACTGTTCCGATTTCACGGTAGAGGCAGGAAAAGAAACGACACGTCAGTTACTCTCCCGTCAAGAGAGACCGGATGCCATATTCGGTATTACAGACGATTTGGCAATCGGGGCTATTGAGGCTATCAAGGAAAAAGGACTCAACATCCCGGAAGACATTGCCGTTGTCGGTTTCTCCAACACGAAACG
>ULVZ01021809.1_pt1 | contig 10729 bp, 10 predicted proteins | sample 1959901 | NCBI WGS metagenome assembly ULVZ01 (sample SAMEA4835800, study PRJEB28245) | human gut metagenome | biome: gut microbiome; material: fecal sample | place: Denmark | collected 2008 | reverse complement strand
GCTGCCGCAGTTCCGGCAGCCACTCGGCGGATCTGCGCAAGCAGATCATCCATCAGTTCATTGGTCTGCGCCCTGCAGTCATAAGTAATGCTGGCAAGATCCGGCACTGTATTGGTGGCTCCTGAGTCAGCATGAATCTGCGTCGCCTTCGCCGACCAAGACATCTTCGGATCAAGCCAGATCGCCTGAATGCCGTTCATTAAGGCGCACGCCGCATCAATGGCATTGATGCCGAGATGCGGACGGGATGCGTGAGCACCGCGCCCTTTAATGACAATGTTGAGGGTGGTTGAGGCGGTATGCCGAACTGCTGCGCAGAGCATGCCGGCCGGGACATCTTGAATCGGGCGAATATGGGCGCCCAGAGCGTAATCCACGTCGTCAATGACGCCGGCCTTAATAATGACGGGCGCCCCCTGAAGGGTTTCTTCTGCCGGCTGAAAGAGGAGCTTGAGCGTCCCGCGTTTGATTTTGTCCTTCAGTCTGCTCGCTGCAGCGAGCAGCATAGCGGTATGCCCGTCGTGGCCGCAGGCATGAATGCAGCAGGGCTTCCCGTCAATGACAAAGGGGAGCGCATCCATATCGGCGCGAAGCATGAAAACCGGCCCCGGTTCCGTGCCGCGGATGATGCCGACGACGCCCGTTGATCCGCCCACATTCTCATGCGTCTCAATGCCGAGGGCCTTCAGTTTTTCAGCAACATAAGCGCTGGTACGTTTCTCGTGGAGCGCGAGTTCCGGCATTTCATGGAGCTCGCGGCGCAGAGCGGTCGGGTCATAAATCGTCATCGTTTTTTCCTTTGAAGTAGAAATGTCTGCCCGGAATGCTGTTTGACGAAAATGTTGCATCAAAAAAGCATAATTAAGGTATTCTTCGATCCGTCAATGTTACGCTCGAGCAAACTTGTTTTCCTTTCCGCCGCCAAAGACCTCGGCCGGCGGCCAAAAAATCGGCACTCGTCTGCTCTTTCTGCCATGTCTGAAACCCCTGCGCCAACTTCTGTTTCTTCCGCCCCATCGCCTGACCCCAAATCTAAACCGGCGGGATCAAACGCACGCACTGCGCCGCGTCCGGACCGCATGTCGAGACTGCAGGATCTCCCGCGTCTGAAAAGTGAAGCCCAAACAATACGGGTGATGGTCGAGGAGTTCTGCAGTTATCACCATGGCACGAGCGGACATATGCTCTGCCCAAAATGTCAGGCGTTTCTCGACTATGCCTTAAAACGTCTTGCCTGCTGTCCTTACGGCGAAGACAAACCCGTCTGCGGCAGCTGCAAGATTCACTGCTATAAACCCGCCGAACGGGAAACCGCACGGCAAGTCATGCGCTGGGCCGGTCCCCGTCTGATTTTTTCTCACCCGCTGATGGCAGTGAGTCATGTCGTCGACAAACTTGTGCACAAAGCGCCGGACAAGCCCCGCAACACCGCCCGGGCTAAACCGGCCGTGAAACCCGCGCCCCAAACTCCGTCACCATCCCTGCCCCCCAAAAACAACAATAAAAGTAAATAGCCATGCCTTTCCTGCTTCTTATCCTGCCGATCCTTGCTCACATTCTGCTTGCGGCGCACCTGCTCTTTCATGGCTTAGGTCTCTTTATTTCAGTGCTGCCGCTCCTTGCCGTGCCGCTCCTTTTCATTCCGAAACGCTGGATGGTCTGGCTGCAAAGCGCACTTCTCGTCCTCTGGGGCATTGAATGGCTGCGCTCAGCGTGGGAACTTGTTCTTCAGCGCATGGCATGGGGAGAACCCTGGATGCGGGCAGGCGCCATTGTTGCCGGCTGCGGACTCTTTTCATGGCTGACTATTCTTGTTTTCCGCCAGTCACGCATCCGAAATTTTTATAAATAAAATCAAGAAGATCTCACCTCTTAAGCAGCATCCAATCGATTTCATGCATTAGCCGGCAGAGCGCTGAAAAGCCGTTCTGGCCGACAGAATATGTAACTGATTGTTGCTATCATTGGCGAAGAATAATAGCGTTCTATAAACTCTCGAAAGTTTAAGCCGCGCATTCGTGAAGCCCACGGGCGCGGCGTTTTCATAGAGTTAGGATTCCCACTATTCTCTCTCCCAAGGAGTTTCGTCAATGTCCACGACTGATAACGCCCCTCTGACGATCCGCGACATGATCGAGCCCGCGATCAAAGCCGCGGGCGGCTGGGTCAACACGCATGCGCACGCCGACCGCGCCTATACGCTCTCGCCCGACGTGCTTGAAATGCGCCGCACCTGCACGCTGCAGCAGAAGTGGGATGCGCTGGATCGGCTGAAGCGCGAATCTACTGAAGAAGATTTCTACCGCCGCTTCAGCCTTTTCTTTGAAAATCAGATCTCCCAAGGTGTGACCGCCCTCGCCACCTTTGTCGACATCGACCCGCAGAGCGAAGACCGCGCCATCATGGCGGGTCTGCGTGCCCGCGAGCACTATCAGGACCAGCTGACCGTCAAGTTTGCCAATCAGACCCTCAAGGGCGTCATCCATCCGGAAGCCCGCAAATGGTTCGACATCGGCGCCGATCTCGTGGACATCATCGGCGCGCTGCCTAAGCGCGACGAACGCGACTACGGCAAGGGAGCCGAAGCCTTCGACATCATTCTCTCGACGGCCAAAGAACGCAACAAGATGGTTCACGTGCACGTTGACCAGTTCAATGAGTCGCTCGAATACGAAACCGAACAGCTCTGCGAAAAAACGATCGAGCACGGCATGGAAGGCCGCGTGGTCGCCATTCACGGCATTTCGATCGGCGCACACTCCAAGGCCTACCGCGAACGCCTCTATGCACTGATGCGCCGCGCTCAAATGATGATGATCGCCTGCCCGACGGCCTGGATTGATACGCCGCGCTCCGAAGAGCTCGTGCCGATGCATAACTCCATGACGCCGGTTGATGAAATGGTTCCGGCCGGCATCACGGTCGCACTGGGTACCGACAATGTCTGCGACGCCATGGTTCCCTGGAACGCCGGCGACATGTGGCATGAAATGACCACGCTCGCTACGGGCTGCCGCTTCGACTACTTCGACGAACTTGTGAAGATCGCCACCGTCAACGGCCGCAAGGCGATCGGCATCGACTAATTCAGACTGAGGAGCCAATTCCAAATGTACGTTTCCCCTATTGCCAACGACATCCTCGCCGGCCACCTCATCAACTACGGCGCTGTCTCCTTCATGACCGACAGCCCGATGCGTCTGAAGTCCGGACTCGTCACGCCGATCTACGTCGACAACCGCTCGCTGACCGCGCATCCGGATGCCTGGCGCGACATCATCGAAACGATGTGCTCGCGCATTGCCCAGCTCGGTCTGAAGTTCGACATTATTGCCGGCGTTGAAGGCGCCGGTGTTTCCCACGCGGCAGCTCTGGCTTATCGCCTCGGCAAACCTTCAATCTTCGTGCGCCAGCGCCCGAAGACCTACGGTGACCACAGCCGTGTGGAAGGTTCCTCCGTGAAGGGCAAGCGCATTCTCATCATTGAAGATCACATCTCGACGGGTCTTTCACTGCTCTCGGCCGTTGAAGGCATCAAAGCTGAAGAAGGGATTGTGGAGGACTGCCTCGCCATCACGTCCTTCGGGATCGATGAAACGATCAAGCTCTTCCAGAACGAGAAGGTTGTCTGCCACGAACTGCTCGACTTCACGTTGGTTCTTGACAAGGCGGTTGAGGTCGGCAAGATTGATCAGGCGCAGCGCGAAGTCCTGATTGACTGGCTCGCCAACCCCTGGACCTGGGCAGCTCGTCACGGTCTCACGCCGACGGGCAACGAAAACTAATCGCCCGCAGGATTTGCAGCGCTGATGCGCTGCAGGCGCCCCTCTTAAGCCGCCGACAGCTCTTTGCTGCGGCGGCTTCATTTTTGTGCTTAAACGCAGGCTGGTTTCCAGACTTCATCAAAAAGGGAAGGTTCGGCAAACGACGCTTTCGCGCTTCGGGAACCTGGGGCTTCAGCTCGTTTGCGCCCTCTGGTCTTATTCGAGCTGGACGAAAAACCCGATTCTGCCGCCTGCGGCGCTTGATAAGTTTGGGGATCCCTTCCAGCACGAACCAGTTCTCGCGAAATCCACGCCATCAAAAGATCCGCCAGACGTTCAACCTCCTCGGCGGACAACGGGCGATCCGGCGGAATCTGCTGCCACTTGAAGAGACACCCTCGGCAGCAGCAGGCACAGGCATGCTGAGCCCGAAAAACCGGATGTCCGCGCCACGGCGTCTGCCTGCCGTCATTGACGGGGTTGGCCGGCGCGAGACGCTCCAAGAGAAACCGCACGGCGTGTTCGCGCACTACAGGGAGACTTTTTCGGCCGATGAGCTCAATGTCGGCAGCCCCTAAATGAAAGCGGCTTCTAAAACGAGAGTGTGAGAGGCGTGCAAGAAGCGCATCAAAAGACGCCGACGCGATATCCGATGCAGCAAATGAAACTTCGGTAGACATAAGACACATATCGTTGCGTGCAAATCGGCAAATTGACCTTTCAGACACCTTTCGCCTCTGCGCGCATCCGCTACACTTTTCAGATTCTCGAATTATGGTGCAGTGCGCACCGCTTGAACTGCAGTCTCAGTGCTTATTGCTGAGATCGTCTGAGGCATTCCGATGAAGTATTTGATCGTTGACGACCATGCACTGGTTGCTGGCGCCCTTACGCTCCTTCTTGAAGACCGCGATCCGGAAGCGGACGTACACACGGCAGCGACGGCCGATGCCGCTCTTGAGTTGGTCGACCGTGAAGGTGATGCCGATCTGCTCATCCTGGACCTGTCGCTCCCCGGCGTCACCGGCACGGAACTGATGGAGGAGATCGTCCGCCGTCAGCCGATGCTCAAAATTCTCGTTGTATCGGGCCTCGCGGACCAGGAAAGCATCATGCGCGTGCTGCAGCTGGGTGCCGCAGGTTTTGTGCCTAAATCGCTCGACACGGAACTGCTCTCAAGTGCCATCGATTTTGTGCTTAAAGGCGGCGTGTACATTCCTTCAAAGCTTTTGACCGAAAGTCAAAAGGACGGCTTTTTCACCCGCACAGCCGCACGTTTGAAAGCACCCGAATCGGCTCCGCCGCATCTGACGGATCGTCAGCTTGACGTCTTGGCTCAGCTTGCCAAGGGCGCCCCCATCAAGCGCATCTGCCGAGAGCTCGATCTTTCTGAAGGAACAGTCAAAACACACGTTGCCGCGATCTACCGCTCATTTGGTGCATCGAACCGCACCGAAGCGCTCATTGCCGCCCGACGTGCGGGTTTTGACATCGACCTTTGAAGGCAATGACTCATTTCAGAAAAAGTGCGGGAGAGACCCCAAAGCGTTTGGCAAAAAGCTGTGCGGCTTCGGCTGAAATAGGCTTTACGCCTGCTTCCATATCGGAGATGCGCGCCTGGGTGCAGCCGAGCAGCCGAGCCGTTTCGCGCTGAGTCATGTGATTTTCCTGACGCAGGCGCTTCAACGCCACGCCGGGCGCCTCAGCCGATCTGCTGCCCGAGATCTGTGTCAAACCCAAGGCGGAATCCCACACTGCCGGTTCCTCGCCCGCGAGCCGAAAAGCAGCCTTGATGAGCGACGCAAAAGCTTCTGCTTTTTCCGCCGGCATTGAGATCCGGAAGCTTATTGCACCGTCGGGTTCTTGTATCCTTTCAATTTGAATTGCCACAGCACTTCCTTTCTTGCACAAGCCGACATCGTCGACAGCCGGAAGCTCCCGCAATGATTGGCGGTTGAGCACGCGGCGAGCGACATTTTATTAGCAGGCCGGACGAATACGCCCGGAACTCCAAATGAAGATTCAAAAAAAGGCCCTTGCAGCTATTGCAGAAATAACCAATGAACTCGGTGATCAGTTTGATGAACTGCGCGCCGAAATCGACCGCCGCTTTGGCGAACGTCGCTCTGAAGGCGAAGTCTTCCGCCCCCTGCCAGCCCCGCAGGGCATGGATATGTCTGTGCTTACGGCGTTGAACGAACGCCGCTCGCAGCGCAACTTCAGCAACGAACCGCTCCCCGATCAGCTCCTCTCGAACATTCTCTACGCCGCTGACGGCATCAACCGCAAGGGCGGACGGCGGACGACTGCTACCGCACTCAATTGGCGCGAAACGGATATCTATGTTCTGAAGGCAAACGGCATTTGGCGCTGGGTTCCTGAACGAAACGGCGTGCTCTTCTGCTCACTCCATGACGTTCGTGATCAGACGTATCTGCTTCAAACGCAGCTCACGGTGCCGCCCGTTGAGCTCGTTTTCGTTGCCAACTATGCCCGCACCCGAAATTTTCTCTCCAACGCCGTAGAAACCATTGCTCCGAAAATCAAGAAGACGGCCGTTGACGAAGCTGAAATTCGAGAAGCACGCATCCGCGCCTGCACGCTGGACGTCGGCATCAAACTGCAGTCGGTCTATCTGGCTGCCGCAGCCATGAATCTCGCCTGCGTTGCTCGTACGGGCTTTCGCACCGACAAGATTTCCGCTGCGCTTCACCTTAAGCCCGATGAAGTCGTTATTGCAGCGCAGTCGCTGGGTTTCCCGGCCAAGTCGATCCTCGACCATCTCAAGTAACCGCTCGCTCTGTCTGGACGAGATCACTAACGAAAGTCTTCCCGTCCTAAATACCGGCCGGACGCGTCATAGCGCCGGCCGTTTTTATCTGTCCGTCCTTGATAACGGCCTGCGGCGTCATAGACGCGCCCGTCTGCATCGGTGCGGCCGGTAAAGCGCCCGGAGGCATCGTACCGGCGTCCGCTCTCGTCGGTGCGTCCTTGGTATCGACCGGCAGCATCGTACTCCCGCCCGTCTGCATCTGTTTTTCCCAGATACCGGCCGCTGCGGTCATACGCCCGTCCATCCGCATCGATACGGCCAAGATAACGCCCCGACGCATCATAAATACTGCTTGAAGGTTCTGCTGCAGCCATCGGCGGAAGCACTAAGATGCCGCCCATCAGCACTGCTGCCGCAGCCAAATGAATACGAATGAACCGGAAGTTTTTCAGCATACGCATCCTTCGCACCGCCTGAAAATGAAGGCTTTCCTCCGTCATTATCGTGCGCTGTGCGTCGATATTCGTCTCAAGCAAATGTTTGACGCAAACCAGATCAAATCCAGCACAATTCTTTCAGCAGTCCCTTAAACTAGGGATTTCCCTTCCGCCGAAATGCTAAGATGCGCGGTTCCGGAGCTGAACTCGCCGCACGGCGTCGACTCCTTTTTCTCTTCTTTTTTAGTTTCATCTTACGATGTCTGCATCTCAGAGCGCTCAAACCGGCTTTCGAGCTTGGATTCCGGTGATCGGTCTTGCGTTTGCCGCCTTCGTCTTCAACACTTCAGAATTCCTGCCGGTCGGGCTGCTGCCCGACATGGCGGCAAGCCTCAACGAATCTGTCTCCTTCATGGGACTCGTTATTACCGGCTATGCCTGGGTGGTGTCGATCATGTCGCTGCCGCTCGCGCTTCTTACCGCCCGCTTTGAGCGTAAGAAGCTCCTTCTTTTCCTCCTCGGACTCTTTGCAATCTGCCACTTCGCCGTTCTGTGGGTCGACAGCTTCTGGTCGCTTTACGCTACCCGCATCGGCGTCGCGCTTGCGCATTCGATCTTCTGGTCCATCATGAATCCGCTCGCCGCACGCATGGCGCCGGCGGGCAAACGAGCCACCGGCTTGGCTGCCGTTATGGGCGGCACCATCGTTGCAACGGTTCTGGGCGTCCCGCTCGGAACCAAAATGGGGCACCTCTTCGGATGGGCGGAATCCTTCTTTGTCATCGGCGCAGCGGCCTTTTTAGTGCTTATGCTCCTCTGGTATGTCCTGCCGCAGTGTCCGAGCAGGAGTGCCGGCTCGCTTAAGAGCCTGCCCGTCATTCTCAAGCGTCCTGCACTGCTGCAGCTCTACGGCGTCACGATGATCACGATGCTGGGGCAGTTCACCGCCTATTCGTTCATCAGCCCGATTCTCGAGCACTCCGCGGGGATGTCTGGTTCGGACGTCGTAGATGTTCTGCTTCTTTTTGGTCTGGCCGGCATTATCGGCACAGTGCTGAGCTCTAAGACGGTTGACCGCTATCCTTCGGCTTCGCTCACGGTTCCGCTGGTGGTTCTCTCGATGTCGCTCTTTCTCCTGGTGCCGCTATGCTCTTCGTGGCTCTCGCTCGTGCCGCTGCTTTTGCTCTGGGGCGCTGCTCAGACGGCAATCTGCATGGCGCTCAGTGCCAGCGTGCTTGTGGTGGCCTCCGATGCTGCGGACGTCGCAACATCGCTCTATTCGGGCATCTTCAATATCGGCATTGGCGGCGGAGCGTTTGTCGGATCCCTCGTCTCGCAGCATTTCGGCTTTACGCCTGTGGCTTTCGTGGGCGGCACTTTCATCACGATCAGCGCGCTCTTTTGCCTTGGCGTTTATTTCCGTACGGGCTCCGCACTGCTGCCTCACGACGATCTCTCGCGTGAGGTGGGCGAACCGCATAAACTCTGACACGGAAACGCACGGTCCCAATCTCAAGCCGCTCAAAGCCAAACCGCTGTGAGCGGCTTCTTTATGGTGCAGCCCCCTGCGAGCTACCCGAGAGCTGCCGGCCGTCTTCGGCCTGCAGTCTTGCAGCCGATTCCGTCCCGCCTTGAAAAGCGCCGGCCCAGCTTTTTACTCGGGCCCGCATTTCATCAATGCCGAGCACGCCGCAGGCAAATCCTTTGCGGACGAGCTCAGCAGGGAGCGCCTCATCGTACTTTTCAAAGAGCGGCACTTCATCCGGATAGAGATAACACATGGGATCCTGAACTCGATCGGCAGCATCCGCAAGCGCACGGAAAAATTCCGGTGCGGATGCTTTCATGCGCAGGACAATGAACCAAGGGCGCGACGTTTCAAAGTTCGTCAGACCAATGTCTGCGGCAGCATGGATGCGGATCAGCCGCTCGAGCGCCAGAAACGGGTAGGTCCCGAGCCACGGGAAAAGCGCCCAGAAGCTGCCGCCCAGATTAATGAGCGGAGTTGTCGTCATGCCGGAATGCTGCGCCAGGCTTCTTGCCTGTGCGAGTCGTTTTCGCGCATTGGGCATGAGGTATGGATAATCCGTGTCTGAGCATAGCACTTCACAGGTTTTTTCCAGAATGTGCGTATGAATGTCGCCCGGACATAAGCCGAAAAACGCTGGAACGCGTCCTTCCGTCAGTCTGCACCAGACAATATGACGCTTGGGGTCGACTTCTTCGACTTCCCACACGCGTCCTGCAATGGCGATTTTTTCGCCGGCAGGCGGCGGCTGCACCAGCGTGCCAAGCTCCTGACCGTCAGCACGAACGGAATATTCTTCGTTTTCCTGAAAGACCGCGTAGAACTTGAAGCCGGAGGTGACCCGCTCTCCGGCGAGTCCGACGATGAGACCGCCGCGTTCAGTGCGCTGAATTTGATCCGTGTCCAAAAGGTGCAGCAAGAGCGTGCGGTAGTCCTGCGGTGAAATGCGTCTGAAGGGCGAAAGAGTCAGCACGCGCCGAGCAAGTTCTGCGGGTGTGAGCTCTCCCTCCGAGGCGAGCGTTGCCATGGTCTGATGGTAGAGCAGGCTAAAGGGCAGGCGTTCCAGCCGCGGCGGCTCCACCCAATGGTCCTCACGCCAGCTTTCGACCAATCCGATGCCGTGAATCAGCTCCCACGGCAGCTGAGCGGGAAGCATTTCCCGGCTGTCGACCTCATCTTCACGCATAACAAAACGCATTTCAGGCGGTGACCCACGTCTGCCGGTGCGACCCATGCGCTGCAGGAATGCCGATACGGTAAAAGGTGCATTGATCTGAAAAGCCCGCTCGAGCCTGCCGATATCGATGCCGAGCTCGAGCGTGGCCGTCGTGCAGACGGTAAGCAGTGCGTTTTCCTCCTTCATCAGCGCTTCGGCATCAAGCCGCAGCGGCGTGGAGAGATTCCCGTGATGAATGAGAAAACGTTCCGGCTCGCCTGCCCGGCGACAGTATTCGCGCAACGTGCTGGTAACCGCCTCGCACTCTTCGCGCGAATTGGAAAAAACCAGGCACTTTCTGCCCGCCGAATGCTCAAAAACATAGGCCAGTCCGGGATCCGCCGAAGCCGGCGCCTGGTCGGAAGCGGATTCCAATTCAAGCTGAGCACTGGCCTTGCTTGAATGAGCCCCCGGTCTTGGTTTTTGACTCGCCTGTCGAAGTGCGTCGCCCGCAGCTTTCCCTGTATCGGAGGCATCCGCAGCCGACTGGTCACTGACCTGCGCATCCACCATCACGGGCGCGTAGTCCGTGCGGTGCGGCTCCTCTTTCTTCGCAATGAAAAAGTGCTCCATTGCCAAGCGCCAGCGCACGGGCGGCTGCTCAAACTGCGGCACTACTGCGCCTCGCCGGGAACTGCCGCAGAGGAAATCCGCCGCTTTCTGCGGATCACCGATCGTGGCCGACAAACCAATGCGGCGCGGATCCGATCCCGATAGACGCGCAAGCCGTTCAATCAGACACATGGTCTGCCCGCCGCGGTCGCCGCGCATCAAAGAATGTATTTCATCAATGACGATGAAGCGCAGATCGCCGAAAAGTCTCGGAATGACGGAATGCTTCCTGAGCAGCAATGCCTCGAGCGATTCAGGAGTGATTTGGAGAATGCCCGAAGGATGCTCAATGAGTTTACGCTTTCTCGATTGAGCAACGTCTCCGTGCCATGCCCAGACGGGGATGCCGCCTTCGGCGCAGAGATCCGTCAAACGCTCGAACTGATCGTTGATCAGCGC
>ULVZ01020972.1_pt1 | contig 10829 bp, 8 predicted proteins | sample 1959901 | NCBI WGS metagenome assembly ULVZ01 (sample SAMEA4835800, study PRJEB28245) | human gut metagenome | biome: gut microbiome; material: fecal sample | place: Denmark | collected 2008 | reverse complement strand
AGCAGCTGCCGGACACGGTGCAGTATTCCGAGGCTGCCGCCGCCGCTCTGGCCCTGCGCGCCTGCCGCGCCGTGCTGCTGGCCGAGTTCCCGGATGCGGTCATCGAGGCAGAGCAGCGCGAAATTTCCGCGCAGGAAGGCGCAGAAACGGCAGCTGTGACCTATATTTTCACCGCCAACATCGCCGCACCGCCGTGATTCGACATATTTTGCTTAGGATGACGAAATGACTGATAAAATTTTGTGCAATATTCATAGTTTCTTTTGTGAAAAACTGTGATATAATCTAAATGTATAGCTATATGCTACACCATGAAACCGGGAGGATGAAAATTTGGCAGAACGATCTTTGGAACTGGACAGCATTGAACTGGCAGCAGCCATCTTTGGCAGCGGCGACCAGAATATCCACCTGCTGGAAAAGGAATTCCGCGTCACGGCGGTCTGCCGCGGCTCGGTGCTGCGCTTTACCGGTGAGCAGAAGGATGTGGACGCCGCCGCCCGCGCCGTGGACGGCATGGTCACCCTGATGGAAAACCACACCCCGCTTGAGGAGCAGACCGTGCGCTACTGCATCAGCCTGGCCCACGGGGGCGAGGAAAAGCGCCTGCGGGAGCTGACCGACGATTTCGTCGCAGTCACGGCCAAGGGTCGTCCCATCCACCCCAAGACGCTGGGCCAAAAGGAATATCTCGCCGCCATCCGCAAAAATGCCATCACGTTCGGTGTCGGGCCTGCAGGCACCGGCAAGACGTATCTGGCTGTGGCAATGGCGGTCAAGGCGTTCAAGTCTAAGGATGTCAGCCGCATCATCCTGACCCGCCCCGCCGTCGAGGCGGGGGAGAAGCTCGGCTTTCTGCCGGGCGACCTGCAAAACAAGGTTGATCCGTATCTGCGCCCGCTCTACGACGGGCTGTTTGATCTGCTGGGGGCCGAGACGTTCCAGAAGCTGTTTGAAAAGCAGGTCATCGAGGTCGCACCGCTCGCCTATATGCGCGGGCGCACGCTGGATGACGCCTTCATCATCCTGGACGAGGCCCAGAACACCACGCCCGAGCAGATGAAGATGTTCCTGACGCGCATGGGCGTCGGCAGCAAGGTCGTGGTCACCGGCGACGTGACCCAGATCGACCTGCCGGATAAGGTGCGCAGCGGCCTCATGGATGCCCTGCATGTCCTGCGGGACGTCGAGGGCATCGCGCAGGTTCGCCTGACCGAGAAGGACGTCGTGCGCCACCGCCTGGTGCAGCAGATCGTAAAAGCGTATGAAAAGGCCGCCGAGGAGAAGGCTCCCGGCAGCCACAACCATAAACAAACAATGGAGGTCGATTAACGTGTCCAATAAGGTGTTGATTACGAACGATCAAAACGTGGTCAAGGTCCCTTCCGGGCTGCGCATCCTGATCCGCCGCAGCTGCAACGCGGTGCTGGATTTCGAGCATTTTGACGGTCCGGCGGAGATCAGCGTGACCTTCGTGGATAACAACCGCATCCACGAGCTGAACAAGGAGTACCGCGACAAGGATTCCGCCACCGACGTTCTGAGCTTCCCGCTCGGTGAAAACGGCGAGTATGACATTGACGAGGACAACGGCTGTAAGCTGCTGGGCGACATCGTCATCTCGATGGAGCGCGCTATGGAGCAGGCCGAGCTGTACGGCCATTCTTTGCAGCGTGAAGTCGCGTATCTGACGGTACATTCGATGCTGCACCTGCTGGGCTACGACCATGAGGCCGGCGGCCTGGAGGCCGTGCGTATGCGCGAGAAGGAGGAGGCTGTGCTCATCCAGCTCGGCCTGCCGCGCACGGTTTCCTATACCAGCGATGAAATTTGAGCAGCTGACCCGCTTTGCGCGGGGCTTTGTCTATGCCTACAACGGCATACGCGCCGCTGTGCAGGAGGAACGCAACTTCCGGTTTCACCTCTGCGCGGCGTTCTATGCCTTTGTGGCGGCATTCTGGGCGGAGCTTGACCCCGTGGAGACCGCGCTTATCGCACTCTGCGTGGCGGCGGTGCTGGCGCTGGAGCTTGTCAACTCCGCGATTGAGCGCGCCGTGGACAAGCCCGACACCACCCACTGGTGGAGCGCAGGCGCGGCCAAGGATATGGCCGCGGGTGCAGTGCTCGTCATGGCGGTGGGAACGCTGATCGTGGCCCTCTGCGTGTTCTGGCCGCGGCTGGGCACGCTGTGGGCTAACTTTACGCTGCGCCCCACACGCCCGGCGTGGCTGGTGCTGACGCTGGTCCTCTTCTGCAAATTCATTTTCCGTTCTTCCAACTCAACAGAGAAAGGCAAACAACCGAATGGCAAAACCGATTCCTGAAATGCCCTCCAGCGTATTTGTGGCGCTGGTCGGCCGCCCCAATGTGGGCAAATCCAGCCTGACGAACTACCTTGTGGGCGAAAAGGTCGCTATTGTGACCAAAAAGCCCCAGACGACCCGCAGCCGCATTACCGGCGTCATCACCAAGGGCCCCGTGCAATATGTGCTGATGGATACCCCCGGCATCCACGCCGCCCGCAACAAGCTGGACGCCCGCATGACCCAGACCGCCGCCGCCAGCCTGAAGGACGTCGATGTGACGATGATGCTGTTTGAACCGGTAGGGGAGTTCACCGACGCCGAGCTGACGATGGTCAAGGCGCTGCAGAAGGGCGGCCCGGCCATTGCCGTTATCAACAAGGTGGACCTGCTGGATAACTTTGCCGCGCTGGAAGCCCGCAAGAAGCAGCTGGAGGAGTTCGGCTGCTTTGACCACATCGTCACGATCTCGGCTAAGGACGGTACGGGCTGCGATGAACTGTTTGCCATGCTCAAGCCCTACGGCAACGAGGGCCCGCACTATTTCGATGATGACGCCTTCACCGATATGCCGGAGAAGGAGCTTGTCGCAGAGCTTGTGCGCGAGAAGGCACTGCTTTTCCTGCGTGAGGAGGTGCCCCACGGCATCGCCGTCGTTGTCGAACGGTTTAAAGAGCGCCCCGACAAGGATCTCATCGACATTGATGTGGACATCTACTGTGAGCGCAAGAGCCATAAGGGCATGATCATCGGAAAGGGCGGCCAGATGCTGAAAAAAATTGCCTCCGCCGCCCGCATGGACATTGAGGAACTGCTCGGCGTCAAGGTCAACCTCCAATGCTGGGTCAAGGTCCGCGAGGATTGGCGCGATAACGAACTGCAGCTGAACTCGCTGGGATTTGCCAAGCCGTAACGATGCTGCACGTCGTAGGGGCGGGGCATGCCCCCCCCGCAGCCTACCCGTTATAGAGCATTATCCGTAAGGCCGCGGGCCGGACATGTCCGGCCCCTACAGCATTTGCAAATTTATTTTATTCCCCATTCCGCCAACATCCCCGCGCCCCCTCTGCTACACTGTAGCCATGGGGGTGAATGGCATGGACAAAACGGCGGACGACTGGCGGCGCTTTGCGCAGACGGGCAGCATTTACGACTATCTGACGTACAAAAATCAACAAAACACAGCACGGGAGGACGTATATGCAGGTGGCAACAACGGGCCTTGTGCTGCGGCAGGTCAAGGTGGGCGAGGCAGACCGGATCCTGACGATCCTGACGCCTGACCTCGGCGTGGTGTCGGCGTCGGCCCGCGGCAGTCTGCGGATGAAGAGCGCCCTGTTCAGTGCAACAGGGCTGTTCTGCTACTCGGAATTCACGCTCACCAGCGGGCGCAGCCACTATTTTGTGGACACTGCGCAGGTCAAAAAGGTGTTCCACGGCATCTCTGCGTCCATTGAGGGGATGGCTCTGGCCAGCTACATGGCGGAGATCGCGGCGGAACTTTCCCCCGCGCCGCCCGAGGCCGACGCCCAACTGCGCCTGCTTCTCAACTGCCTGTATATGATCAGTGAGCGCCACTATCCCTGCGCGCAGCTCAAAGCCATCTATGAGCTGCGTGCTCTGACGCTGGCGGGCTATATGCCGGACGTGCTGGCCTGCGCGGGCTGCGGTAAATACGACGGGGGAGAGTTTTACCTTGACCCTGTCGAGGGCCGTCTGCTCTGCGCCGACTGTGCCGAAAAAGCGCACCATATCACGAATCTGGACAACGGCGCGCTGTACGCCCTGCGCCATATCTGCCTGGCCGAGGATAAAAAGCTGTTCGGGTTCAAAATCTCGCCCGAGAGCTTACAGGAGCTTTCCCGCACCAGCGAGCAGTACACGCTGGCGCATCTGGAGCATGGGCTGAAAAGCCTGGATTTTCTCAAATCTGTACTTGAATAAGGAGACCTAAACCCTGTTATGGATACTGCCTATAAAACAACACTGGAGCTGGACAAGGTCCTGAACCGCGCTGTACAGCTCTGCGCCTGCCAGGAAACGAAAGAAATGATGCAGGCGCTGGAGCCGGCCCCCACGATTGAGGATGAGCGCTACGACCTGACCCAGACCAACGCCATCAACGCGCTGCTCATCAAGAACGGCAGTCCCCGCTTCGGCAGCGTGCGCGAGGTGCGCCGCATCGTCGCCCACGCCCGCAAGGGGGGCATCCTCTCGATGGGGGAGCTGCTGGAAATTGCCGCGACCCTGCGCAATTTCTCGGGCCTGTCCCAGTGGTACGGCCTGAGCGAGCATGAGATGCTGCCCACCGACGACCTGTTTTTTGCGCTGGCCCCGCAGCCGGTGCTGGAAAAGCAGATTTCGGAGAGCATTATTTCTCCCGAGGAGATGGCCGACACTGCCAGTGTGACCCTCCACGATCTGCGCCGCAAAATCCGCCAGACCGAGGATTCCATCCGCACCAAGCTCGATAACATCATCCGCAACTCCACCACCAATAAATTTTTGCAGGATGCCGTCGTTTCCCTGCGCAATGGCCGCTACGTCGTGCCTGTCCGCGCCGAGTACCGCGGTGAGGTCGGCGGCGTCATCCATGACGTCTCGTCCACCGGCGCAACGGTCTTTGTAGAGCCTACCGCCGTCGTCGAGGCCAACGCCCGCATCATGCAGCTGCGTGCGCAGGAGCAGGAGGAGATCACCCGCATCCTGACCTCGTTCTCGACGCAGGTCGCCTCGCTGGAGCCGCAGTTCACCTACAGCTATGACGCGATGCTCAAAATCGACTTGCTGCTGGCAAAGGCCCGGCTGGCTGTGGAGCAGAACGCCTTTATGCCCGCCGTCAGCGACACGGTGCACCTCAAGCTGAACAAGGCCCGCCACCCGCTCATCGACAAGAAAAAGGTCGTACCTGTGGACATCGAGCTGGGCAGCGAGTACGACACCCTCGTCATCACCGGCCCGAACACCGGCGGCAAGACCGTTTCGCTCAAAACCGCGGGCCTTCTCAACGCGATGGCCCAGTACGGCTTCCTGATCCCCGCGCACGAGAGCAGCATCGTCTGCCATTTTGACGAGTACCTTGTGGACATCGGCGACGAGCAGAGCATTGAGCAGAGCCTGTCCACCTTCTCCGGCCACATGAAGCGCATCAGCGGCATTCTCGACCTGGCGGGCCATGCCACGCTGACCCTGCTTGACGAGCTGGGCGCGGGCACCGACCCTGCCGAGGGCGCGGCGCTGGCCGTCAGCATTCTCGAGCAGCTGCGCCGTCAGGGCAGTCTGCTCATGGCTACGACCCACTACGCTGAGCTGAAGGTCTACGCGCTGGAAACGCCCGGCGTCGTCAACGCCAGCTGCGAGTTCAATGTCGAAACGCTGATGCCCACCTATAAATTGAGCGTCGGCGTGCCGGGCAAATCGAACGCCTTCCTCATCAGCGCCAAGCTCGGCATCCCGCAGGAAATTATCGACGCCGCACGCAATCACATGTCGAACGACGATAAGCGCCTCGACAGCGTGCTGTCCCAGCTGGATGACCTGAAGGTTCAGCTGAAGAACGCCCAGGCCGAGGCCGAGCAGGCCCGTTATGAGGCGGAGCACGCGCTGGAAAGCGCCGAGAAGAAACGCGACGACCTGATCAAAAAGGGGGAGGAAGAACTCGAAAATGCCCGCCGCCAGGCCCATGACCTGATGCAGCAGGTGCAGAACGAGGCCTACAGCCTGACCGACGAGCTGCGCCGCATCCAGAAGGACGAAAAGACCAGCGCTGCCCAGCGTGCTGTCCGCGCCCGGGAAATTGCCCGCAGGGACACCGAGACACTGCTGAAAAAGACCGACGCCAAGCCGCAGCCCGTAAAGGAGTTTGTGCCTTTGAAGGAGGTACAAATCGGGCAGGAGGTCGTTATTGCAGACCTTGGCCAGACGGCCACTGTCACCGCACGGCCTGACCGCAACGGCATGGTCGAGGTGCGCGCCGGCATCATGAAAACGAAGGTGCCGCTGACGAACCTGCGCGCGCCCGATAAGATGGAGAAGCGCAAGCCGGCCGAACCGCGCCGCTCGACCCGCGTGCAGCTCGACAAGAGCCGCAAGACCAGTATGGAGCTGAACCTGCTGGGCTACACCGTGGACGAGGCCCTGAACGAGGTGGACAAGTTCCTGGACAGCGGTATGCTGCGCGGGCAGTCCACGCTCTATATCATCCACGGCAACGGCACCGGCGCGCTGCGCACGGCCATCCAGAAGCATCTGCGCACCCACAAGGCCGTCAAGAGCTTCCGCCTGGGCCGCTACGGCGAAGGCGAGAGCGGCGTGACCGTTGTGGAATTAAAGTAAAAATCAAAACAATCCGCGTGTTTTGTCTATGGCAATCGTTCACCGCGTTTGCTATGCTAACAGTATTACGATAATCGTTTCAATAATAAATTAACAAGAGAGCGAGTGAACGCTTTGGCTATGGATTACAACAGCACACGCAGCTTTACCATGACGCTGGCACACCGCGCGGTGGGGGACATCCGCCGCGGCGGCTTCCGCCAGCTGCGCAACTATGTGGATATGTGTGCCACACTGGCTAAAAAGCAACAACAGAAGGACTTTTTTGCCTACGCGCAGAAGGCTCTGCAGCGCACGGACAGCTGCTACTACAGCCTTATCCACCGTTTGTTGGATTCCGTGGATGAGGATCGCATCTGCACCGTCGGCGTCAATATGGGCTTTGGCGGTTTGATTTACGGTGCCAGTGAGCTGAAAAAGCAGGCTGACCTCGAAGGTCAGCCTATTGCCTGGATCACGGCGGCCCGCTGCGGCGACGAGCGCCTGAGCGAACTGGTGCCCAAGGCCGCCGGGCACGGCAGCTTTGTCTGGCTGCTGGATGCGACGGACACCGACCCCGCGCAGGTCGTGCTGCTGGCTAAGGCCAACCCGCAGAGCGCCTTCGGTCTGCTGGCTGACCCGTCCGCACTGACCGAGGACTGCGTCAAGACGCTTGCGGCATGCCGCAATCTGGTGGTCATGCCGCTGCTGCAGACGCCGGAGCTGACCCCAGAGGTCTGCCGCGCCGCCCGCCGCCTGAAAGCCCAAAAGATGTTCTATGTGCTGACGGTTCTCATCGATGACGAGACCGCGGGCGAGGTCATGCAGGACGACTGGCTCGAGAGCATGGCGCAGGAGACGCTTTGCTGCATGTGTGCCCGCAAGCCCGGCACATCGGACGAAACCGCCCGGAAGCTGCGCCGCAGCATCGTGAACGGACGCCTTGAGACCGGCAAGCCCGTGCTGCTGCTCGACTGGGACGGCGATGTGCGCTATCTGAACAACCGTATTTCGGAGTATATGACCTTCGGCAGCGTCCTGCCGGAGGGCAGCACCTTCCCTTTGCAGTTGGGCTGACTTCTTGGCCCCCTCTGCGAGGGGGCTCCCGCCGCAGCGGGTGGGGGAGAGAACCTTACGCCAGCTCGAAATACTTCGGGTTATGGCAAAGCTCGCTCCCTCCGGCCCTTCGGGCCACCTCCCTCGCCGAGGGAGGCAAGTACTGCCGCATAAAATGACAAAAACCGACCCCGTACCGATGCTATGATCGGATACGGGGTCGGTTTATTTTTGCGTTTATTGCGGATCGCCGCGCAGCAGCTTCTGCATGATCTCGTGGTTGAACACCGGGATCGACAGCTCCGACATGTTGGACAGGGCGTTGCTCTTCATGCCGCTGAGCACCCACGGAATCAGGATACCCATCATCGCACCGGCAAAGAACTGCCCGATCTTGCGGGTATCCTCGGCGCTGGCATCGGGGCTCAGCTCCCGCACGTTCTGCTCAAAGATGGAGCGCAGATAATCGAACATATATTGCTGCAGGCTGTTCTGCCCGTTATAGGCAAGGGCATTGCAGTAGAACACCTTGTTTTCCAGAAAATAGGTCTCCAGCGCCGCCAGCAGGGCATTCCAGCTGGAATAGGCGCTGAGCTCCACCAGAAACCGGGTGATGCCGCTCTGGAAATACCAGTTTACCAGATCGTACTTATCCTCAAAATGGTAATAGAAGGTGTTGCGGCCCACATTGGCGTGATCGACAATGTCGTTGACAGAAATTTTCTCCAGAGGGGTCGTGGCCATCAGCTCCTGCAGACTCTGGGCCAGCAGCTGCTTGGTTTGATTGGAACGAGGCATAGCAATCCTCCTGTACGGTAGGTGGTAAAATTACATACCTGCATTATAACACAAATTCGACATAAAGTGCAAATGTTTTGTAGGAAGAACAAAAGAAGAACAAAAGGCAAGACTACGCAGATGTTGTATGACAATTTGCGCGGAGTGTTTGGTTTTGCCCGCAGCAGCGGGGTTTCCGGGCTGTCAAATTGAACATTCCACGGCTTTTGTCTATGTACACTAAGCCGAAAATAAGCATAAAATAGTGCCATACCAAATGAGTGTCCCAAACGGAGAGAAAAAGGAGAGCAATCTATCATGCCGATGAATAAAGTGGTTCATGCCGCTCAGCGCGCTGCATTCAGCGCTGCCATTGATTCTGCCATCAAGGCCGTGCGCGGCAAAGGCCCTGAAAATATGGCCGAGCAGGCCGTCAAGCTCGTCAACCTGGCCCAGCCTCTGCTGGCCCACCGTTACCCCGATGCCGACTGGGACAAGGTTCGCGCCTTTGTGTCCGACCCCGGCAGCAAGTGGATGGAGTACGCCTACAAGGCTATCAACGAGATCGACCCCCACATCCTCAAGATGAACACCCTGAACCTTGTGTATGAGGGCATGTTCGCGGGCTATAACTACGTCATGGAGCTGCGCAGGAAGTATGACTGCAACATGCCGTGGATCCTGCTGTTCGACCCGACCTCCGCCTGCAACCTGCACTGCAAGGGCTGCTGGGCTGCCGAGTACGGCAACCGCCTGAACCTGAGCTTTGAGGATATGGACCGCATCGTCACGGAAGGCGAGGCGCTGGGCATCCACTGGTACATGTGCACCGGCGGTGAGCCGACCTGCCGCAAGGAGGATCTGTTCAAGCTGGCCGCCAAGCACCAGAACTCCGTGTTCCACCTGTTCACCAACGGTACGCTGATCGACCAAGCTTTCTGTGATCGCGTCAAGGAAGTCGGCAACATGGCCTTCTTCATCTCCATCGAGGGCATCGGCGATGCCACCGATGCCCGCCGCGGCGAGGGCGTCTATGACCGCGTCATGCACGCCATGGATCTGATGAAGGAGAACGGTCTGCTGTTCGGCACCTCCATCTGCTATACCAGCGCCAACTACAAGGCCGTCACGAGTGATGAGTTCATGGATATGCTCATCAGCCACGGTGTACGCTTCAACTGGTACTTCCACTATATGCCCATCGGTGACGGTGCAAACGTTGACCTGATGCTGAACGCCGAGCAGCGCGAGTATATGATCCACCGCGTGCGAGAGATCCGCGGCTACACCGGCGGCAAGCCGATTTTCTGCATCGACTTCCAGAACGACGGCGAGTACATCGACGGCTGCATTGCCGGCGGCCGCCAGTATGCCCACATCAACCCGGCGGGCGACGTTGAGCCCTGCGTCTTTATCCACTACTCCAACGCGAACATCCACGACAAGAGCCTGCTGGAGTGCCTGCAGCAGCCGCTGTTCAAGGAGTACCACAAGGGCCAGCCCTTCAACCACAACCACCTGCGCCCCTGCCCGATGCTCGAGAACCCCGAGCTGCTGGGTGAGATGGTCAAGCGTTCCGGCGCCCACAGCACCGATATGCAGCAGCCGGAATCTACGGACGATGTTTTCCGCCGCTGCCGCCCCTACGCTGACCAGTGGACTCCGTCCGCTGACCGCATCTGGACCGAGGAGCACCCCGACTGCGCTTCCTGCGTCAGCTGCTCCGCCTGCGCATCCAAGTAAAATCGCATAAATAACATTTCACGCCCCGCTGTGGTTTGCAGCGGGGCGTTTTTGTTTGGTTTGGCTTCCCCCGTGGGGAAGGCATTCATCTTGTCAGCTTTTCGCACATCCCACCGTCCGCGGATTTTCTCCCCAATCGGCGCATATAGTGGTAGTATGGCGGCAAAAAAGGGAGGTGGGCGTATCAAAACGGTGGTGTATCTCGATGTGCTGCTGCTGACGAATTTCCTGACGGCGTACCTTCTGCTGCTGGCGGCGGGGGCGCTGAGCGGCCAGCGTGCGCCGTTTGCCCGGATGCTGGCGGGCAGCGCACTGGCGGCGCTCTCGGCACTGATTTTGTTCGCGCCCGAGCAGCCGTACCCCGTGCAGGTCGCGTACAAGGCCGCCACGGCGCTGGGCATCACGGCGGCAGCGTTCGGCTGGCGGAGCAGGCGGCGGCTGGTGACGGCGGCCTGCTGGTACGCGGCGCTGAACATTGCGCTGGCGGGGGCAGTCCTTCTCGTCATCCTGCGCACCGGCACCCGCGTGGCGGATACGGCAAATTTGACGGTCTACCTGCGTGTTTCGCCGCTGCTGTTGTTGGCCCTGTCCGGGGCCTGCTGCGCAGCGGTAGAACTGGGCCTGCGGCTTTTCACC
>ULVZ01019010.1_pt1 | contig 10840 bp, 9 predicted proteins | sample 1959901 | NCBI WGS metagenome assembly ULVZ01 (sample SAMEA4835800, study PRJEB28245) | human gut metagenome | biome: gut microbiome; material: fecal sample | place: Denmark | collected 2008 | reverse complement strand
CAGACATCCGATCCGTAAAACATAACACATTCAAACAATGAAGCGAATCATATATTCTTTGTTATTTGCCGCCGGTACGCTCTTCGCGGGCTGCTCCGACGACGATACGCAGGCCCCGCTGAACACCCCGATCCAGGAGGGGAACAATCTCTACGGCGTAGTGACGGACCCCAACGGCGCTCCGGTCGGAGGAATCGTCGTGAGCGACGGCTTCTCGTGCGTGGCGACCGATGCCAACGGCGTCTACCAGATGCCGCGCCATGCCGACGCCTTCCATGTCTTCTACCGCATCCCCGCCGACCGTGAAATCCCGATGTCGGAGGGCCGTCCCTGCTTCTGGCAGCGTCTTTCGAAGACGCAGGAACGCTACGACTTCGTTCTGATGCCGCAGCAGGCGGTCGAAACCGACTTCAAACTGGTCTGCATCGCCGATCCGCAGGTACAGAAAGACACGGATCTGGCCCGTTTCAAGGAGGAGTCCGTGCCCGACATCCGCGCGCATGTCTCGACGCTCGAAGGGCCCGTCTACGGCATTACGCTGGGTGACATCATCTTCAACGAGAAGGCCAAGGACGTCACCAACCAGATGATGCCTCCCATCGCGCTGGCCATGCGCGAGAGCGAGATCGGATTGAAACTCTTTCAGGTGATGGGCAACCACGACAACTGCATGACGCCCACCGTCACCGACGAGAGCAGCAACTTCGATCTGGCTGGACGCCGCAACTTCGAATACAAGTTCGGCCCGTGCGACTACTCTTTCGACCGGGGCAACGCCCACATCGTCGCCATGGACGACGTTCTGCTGACGGACGAGAAACACAACCCCTCGGACTACGAAGGGGGCTTCACCGATGCGCAGGTCGAGTGGCTGCGGCAGGATCTGAGCCTCGTCCCGAAGGAGAAGCTCGTCATCTTCTGCGTACATATTCCGCTGCGCAACGCCACGTCGTTCAACCGCGAGACCGTGCGCAACCTGCTCAAAGAGTTCGACAACGTCCACATCATGGCCGGCCACACGCACTACGCCCAGAACTATATCGACGGCGACGTCTACGAACATATCCACGGTGCCGTCTGCGGCGCCTGGTGGAAATCGACCATCAACGTCGACGGTACCCCCAACGGTTACGGCGTCTACGACATCTCCGGCAGCAAGATCGAGAACTGGTACTACAAACCCACGCGGCTGTCGAAGGATTTCCAGATCCGCATGTACCGGGGCGAGACGACCTTCGCGGGCGGCTACAAGTTCACCTACACGGCCTCCGACGAGATCGTGGCCAATATCTGGAACTCGGACGACAGGAACTGGAAGGTCGAAGTGTATGAAAACGGCAACAAAACCGGCGAGATGACCCGCGAGAAATCGCTGGACGCATGGGGTGCGGGCTATCACGTGGGAGTCCTGAGCGCGAATCCCGATTCGCACGGCAAGACCACCTACGACCACTTCTACCACTACAAACTCAAAGATGCCAAAGCGGCCGTCGAGATCCGCGCAACCGACTGTTTCGGCAAGGTCTACACACAGAACGTCTTCACCACGGCCGCCGAAACGGACTATCCGATGGTGGACAACTATCCTGCGGTCGCCGAATAGCCGGTCAGGTCATTCTGCGAATTTTCATCTTGGGCTGACGCCTTATCCCGCAAATGCAATGTCGAATTTATTCTGACATTGCATTTGCTTATTTTTATTTCAGCTTGCGCCTTAGATGCTCCCGCCCGGCAAAAAGCAAATAAATTTACATTGCCCTCGCTTAATCGTATTTTTGGTTTCGCCTTAGATACTCCGTCTCGGCATAATCAAACTAAAGTTTGCTTCTGCCCCCGACTTTTCGTATCTTTGCGAAGTCCGGCCCGCTCCATGCGGCCGGACTTCACGAATTTACGCAACCGCACTAAAATTACATTCATGGCTACAATCGACTCCTACCGCTCGCCCTTTCCGCACGAGGAGCTTCTCGAACGCGCCCGCCGCATCCGGCACGTGGCGCTCGATATGGACGGCACCATCTACATGGGCATGTCCCTCTTCCCCTGGACCAAGCGGTTCCTCTCCGACCTGACGGAGATGGGCATCGGCTACTCGTTCCTGACGAACAAACCTTCGAAGAGCATCGCCGACTACCTCCACAAGCTCGAAACGCTGGGCATCGAAGCCACGCGCGAGGAGATGTATACCACGGCGCTGGCCACGATCGACTACATCCGCTCGCACTACCCGACGGCCAAACGACTCTTCCTGCTGGGTACGCCGAGCATGATCTCGGAGTTCGAGGCCGCCGGCTTCGAATCGACGGCCGACAGCGCCGACGATGTCCCCGACGTGGTGGTCGCCGCCTTCGACATGACGCTCACCTACCCGCGCCTGTGCCGCGCCGCATGGTGGGCATCGCAGGGCATCCCCTACATCGCCACGAACCCCGACCGCGTATGTCCTACCGATCAGCCCGTCGTGCTGGTCGACTGCGGCTCGATCTGCAAGTGCCTCGAACACGCCACGGGACGTACGCCCGACATCGTGCTGGGCAAACCCGATCCCAACATGCTCACCGGCATCAAGGAGCGTTTCGGCCTGCGCGCCGATGAGATCGCCATGGTGGGCGACCGCATCTATACTGACGTAGCGATGGCCCGCAACGCCGGCGCACTGGGCGTACTGGTACTCTCGGGCGAGACGACCGAGGAGGTCGCCTCGGCAGCCGACCCGCAGCCCGACGTCACGGCGCTGTCGCTCAAAGAGTTCGGAGAACTTCTCAAAGAGGCGCACGGGAAATAGAATTTTCCGCCTGCCGTTTCGCACGAAGGTAGCATTCCTGAAAAGGGATGCTATTTTTTTACAAACATACCTACATTTACACTTGGTTTTTTATTATATTTGCACTAAGAACCAATCTAATTAAAAAAATATACGCCTATGAAACCAAATAAAACTCTTTTCGGAGCGTTTGTCATCTCCGTTACACTCATAATCGGCGCCTGTCAGCAAACCGAACTGTCCGACTCCGCCCCGACGCCCTCTTTCCCCGCACCGGCGGCGGAATTCGTCGCAGACGATTCCGATCTGTCGGCAGGCGACGCAGCTGCGGTCGCCCGCATTTTCCGCAACGGCAACCGTCCGACCCGTGCCGGCAGCGATGCAGTCGTCCGCAACGTCGTGACGATCCGCGACGCAGCAGGGCGTCCGGCAATCTATGCGGTCAACCTGCAAGAGGGCTACCTGCTGATCTCCGCCACCAAACGCTGCTATCCTATCCTGGCGCAGATCGACCGCGGCACCTTCACACTCGACCGCGAACCGAGCGGGCTGGACGTCGTCTTGCAGGAGATGACCGAGACGATCGAGGCCGCACGCGACTCCGCCGCCGTCTTCGACTGCCGCTCCGCATGGCTTCCCTACGAAGAGCGCACCCGCCCCGAACGGGTACAAACGCGAATGACCGACGACGAGTTCTACGACATCCAGAACGAATGGTATGGAAAATGGTTCGCGGAAGGGGCAGACACGTACCGTTTGGCCTCCAAACCGGATGAAATGCCCGAAGATGCCTACCAGCGTTTCTGCGAAACCGCTATCGGCGACGACGCTTGGGTCGACACCCCCTACAACTGCATGGAATCGGGAGTTATTACGGTCAAGTACCATGAATCGGAAACAAAGAAAGGTCCGTTCCTCACGACGAAATGGGGACAAAGGAATGGGTACAATGCCCTATTTGAGAATAAGGATCAACCGCTGGGCTGTGTAACTATTGCCGTCGGCCAACTGATGCGCTACTACCAACACCCCGCCTATTTCGGCTGGTCGGACATGCCCGACGAAACGAGCAATACGACCCTCACTTCTTTTCTGACGCAATTGCACGGAGAACTGCGCGTAACCGACGGCGGATCGAGCAATATCGACCATGCGAAACGGGTTCTCGAAAGTTACGGATACAGTTGCTCGAAAAGGAGTCATAACGCCTCGACCGTCTATACGATGCTGAACAGCAATCTTCCTGTCTACACCCAAGGGCAGGACAAACCTCGCGACGTGGGTCACGCTTGGGTGGTCGACGGCTCCAATTCGATAACCGCCTATACGGAATACAAGTTATATGCGCTGAACAACGGTCTTCCGCGACCGTGGTATGTCGAACTCGATTCCGAAAGAGTCTATCACTCGCAAAATGTCTTCTTCCACATGAATTGGGGACAGTACGGATTGTATAACGGATGGTTCTTGGATACCAGAATCTCGTTTAAAAATAATAAAAACGAGATATGCAACTACTCTTCCAATAGGAAAGATCTGCTGATAACGGATTTTTAACCTCACAAAAATGAAATCGATGAAAAAATACATAATACCACTTATCGCCCTGACCGCCCTGACCGGCTGGGGTTGCGAAGAGGAAATGGTCGGCGGCGATTGGGACTACAAAGATGCAATGATTCTCGTCGGTCAGGAGTTGATCTATGCGCACAACCACACGGTCGAACTCCCCGCACAACAGTGCTCGATCGATCTGCAAATCGTCTCCGAGGGAATATCCGGACAATCATCGATAGATGCCGACCACTTCGGCCAGAACCTCCCCGATGCATTCTCCCTCACGCTCCTGACGCCTCGTCACGAGGCCGAGATATACGACTACATCGTCGATTCCTGGGGCGTAGAACACAAAGAGTGGCCGCGCTACATGCAAACCATCCGGATAACCGCTACGGAAAACCGATTTATCATCCCGCGAATCATGCGGTGCCGCCTTTGGACGGAAAGTCCTCAGGTCGGTGCCGCCGACATCACCATCCGGCAGGCGGGAGCGAAATAACGAACACCTAATTATGAAAAAGATATTCGCCATACTGATTGCGCTGTCGGCACTCTCGAACTTCTCCTGTAAGGAAAAAGAAGAGGAGTACACCGAAGGGGGTCTTGTCTTCGGTGGAATCTATATGCTCGACGGGCAACAGCTCGTGGAAACCGACGGATACATTCTCGAACTGCCGGCCGAACAAAACACCGTCGAGTTACGAATCGTTTCGAAAGGTGTTCAAGAGTTCGGTATCGGAGGATACCCGATGTCCGGACTCGGAGAATACAAGGTCGAAGGATTCACCATAAAGGTCACCCCCGATCCGGCATCGGAGAAGTTGGAAATCTACGACTACATCGACGTAGAATACAAAGGCGAACAGCACCGTGTTCCACGTTATCTCCAAACGCTTCATCTCGGCGCCGACACGAACACCGGACAGCAAAAGGAGATCCGGATACGGTTCATCACGAACATTCCAAACTATTGGATGGAGTGGAGTCAACTCACCGTCCGGCAGGCGGGCAGATAAAGGAAAAAGGAGCCTTACGACTCCTTTTTTCATGCTGCAAACAGATCGTTCCCGACCTTTTCGTCGAATCTTTTCTCCGTCTTCTCACCTCGGCAGAGCCCGCGCAAGCGCAGCTCTGCACCCGCCTTAACGAAACCGGCCCTTACCGCAGCACGATGTCGCTCTGACCGCCCAGGCGGCCGTCGGCATAGACCTCGACGCGGTAGGTTCCGGCCGTGAAGCCGGCGCCGTCGTTGTAGTAGACGCCCACGGCCAGGTCTTCATTCTGGTAGTCGACGTCGCGCGAAGCGGTGTAGGTCAGCCGCTCGCCCTCGAACTCGAAGGTCGCCGCCGATGCATTGGACTGCACGTACCCGTCGGGCGAGGTGATGCGCACGTAAACCGTCCGTTCGCCCGGCTCGGCCAGGTCGTTGCCCGCCAGCGTGAATTCGACGCGCAGGCGCGAGGCGTTCTTCACGCGCGACACCTCCTTGTCGCGCGCGTTGAGCGGCACGAGCCGGATGCCCCGTGCGCGGATCACCGCACCCTGACGTACCTTGGTGCTCAACTCCGAAGCCTTCTCCTCAGCCACTTCGGCACGCAGGTTGGCCGACGAAATCTCCTTGCGGTAGGAGACGTTCTCCTTGATCAGGTTCTTGTTGAGCGTATTAAGCGAATCAATCTGACGCAGATAGCCGCGCATGATCGTCCGCATGGTTCCGATCTCCTTCTCGTACTTCTTGATCTTGGCGTAGCTCCACGAACGCTCCTTGGTGAGCCGCTCCATGAGCGAATCGGCGCGGCTGCGTTCGAGACCGAGGCTCTGCGAAATGCTGTCATTCGAAATTTGAAGGTTGTCGAAATCCTCCATCAGGTGCGAGAGGTTGCTCTTGATCGAATCGCGGTCGACCAACAGCAGATCGTACTCCTCCTGCTGCTGACGGTGGATATTGAAGTAGAGGATCGACAGCGCGGCCAGGATGACGGCCAGGATGACGATGATCGTCTGGTAACCGCGGATCGATTTGGCGCTCTTCGGAGCCTCCATTCGATCGTCGTCCTCGTACTGCGACGGATTATAGTCTTTATTCTCTTCCATAACGATACGGTTTTGGTCTCAAAGATAGAATTTTTTTCGGAAACGGAGAAATCACACCGTCCCGATCGTCGCATCGAGCCACATCCTCAACTCCCCGACAAGCGCTTCGCGCCACGCGAACTCCCGTCGCAGGCCGAATCCGTGGCCGCCGGAGGGATAGAGATGCAACGCGGCGCCCGCACCCGCTGCCAGCAGGCATTCGGCATAACGGCACGCGCCGAGCGGCGTCACGGCGCCCTCGTCGGCCGCCGCGGCGAGAAAGGCCGGAGGCGCCGCCCGATCGATCCGGTAGAGCGGGGAACGGCGTTTGGCTTCCAGGCCGTGCAGCTCGCGGCCGAACATGCGCAGCATCGAAGGACGATGCGCGAACTCCTCCTCCATGCTCACCACGGGATAAAACAGCAGCTGGAAATCGGGACGCCGCGCCGCAGGCTGCGCGAGTGCCGCGCAAGCCGCCAGATAACCGCCGATCGAGGCGCCCAGCACACCGGTCTTCACGCCGCCGAAACGATTGCGCAGCAACTCCGCGGCCCGTTCGACATCCTGCTGCGGAAGCGCCGGATCGCCTTCGGGCAGACGGTACTTCACCACACCGGCGGCGATGCCGTGTGCAACGAACCATTCGGCGAAGGCAACCCCCTCGTGTTCCGTGTTGACCTTACCGAATCCGCCGCCCGGACAGATCGCGACGGCCGCGCGCGGCGCGCCGTCCGGTTCGAAAAGCAGCAACGTACCGCCGCACGCCTCTTCCGCGCGTGCGACCGCTTCCGATGCCGACACCTCCCGCTGCGATCCGCCGCGGCCCTCCGCCAAATCGATCTGCGTCAGTTTCATCTTCACCTGATTTTGCTGGTCAACGGATATTTCAGCCCCTTATACCCCGTGATATAGGCATTGACGCTTCCCACGCGGATGGGCGATTCGAGGTGAAGGGGAATCTTGTTCTCGTCGTCCGACAGCCAGATGAAGAACTCCGATCCGTCGGTGAACGAGAAACTCTCGGAGGTGCCGATCTGGCAGGCGAACTTCAACGTGTTGAATTTCCCCATGTTGCGGATTTTCTTCACCTCGCGCCCCTCGAAGCGGTAGCGCAAATGGCGGATCGTATCTTCGAGCACCATCTGCAAGACACGCTGCTCGCCGACGCGGAACGACGCTGCGTCGGCGCTGCGCATGTTGAAAAAGAGCGACACGGCGTCCATGCTCACGTCGGTGAGCGCCATCTCCTTCCGGTTTTCGGGCAGCGTGCGCCGCTGCCAGCGGGTCGCCACGCGCCGCGCCGGCCAGTCGTAGTCGAACCGGCTGCGGAAGGTATAGCCCCCTTCGTGGATATCGCTCGTGAATCGCACGGTGCGCAGCGTCGCGGTATCGACCCAGATGTTGTACCGGTCGTCGAGCGAGAAGAACCACCGGAACGAGGCCAGCGTCTTGCCCTGTCCGAAGACGTTATAGACGGTCTGTCCGTCGAGTTCGACCTCGGAGGTACGCACCACGACGGTAGCCACCTCCGTATTGGGCACCAGCTTGGCGCGGTAGCTGACACGGTAGAACAACTCTTCGCCGGGCACGTAGATCTGTCCCGCGGCGGAGAATATGCCTCCCGTCAGCAGAAAAAGTATGAGGATTCGTTTCATCGTAAGTTGTTTCATCTGTCATTCACCGTTTTCGTTAAGCCGAGTGCAGAGCCGCGCTTGCGCGAGCTTTGCCGAGGCGAGAAAACGAAGAAAAAAATTCACCGTTTTCGTTAAGCCGAGCATAGAGCCGAACTCGTTCGGACTTCGCCGAGGCGGGAAAGCGTCTGTTAATAAACAAACGGGTTCCGCGCCGCTTTTATTTTCGCGGCGTCAGGAGATCATCGAGAAATCGATCGACTTCTCTCCCGAATAGCGTCGTTTCAGTTCGCGCAATCCGGCGTGCTCGGGCGCCGCGAGCGCCGCATCGGCGGCGAGCACCCCGCCGGCCGCATCGCGCGTAAGTTGCAGAATCTGCACGTCGAGCGTCGGATTGGCTATCTTCAAATCAAAGGCCATACCGCTCTGCTGCGTACCGGCGATATCGCCCGCGCCGCGCAGTTTGAGGTCGAGCTCCGCAAGGCGGAACCCGTCGTTGGTCTGGCACATCGCGTCGAGCCGCGCCCGCGCCTCCTTCGAGAGTTTCTCGCCCGACATGAGGATGCAGTACGACTGCTCGGCGCCGCGCCCCACGCGCCCGCGCAACTGGTGCAGCTGCGACAGGCCGAAACGTTCGGCCGACTCGATGACCATCACCGTGGCATTGGGGACGTCGACCCCCACCTCGATAACCGTCGTCGAGACCAGTATCTGCGCCTCGCCCGACTTGAAGCGGCGCATCGCCGCCTCCTTGTCCTCGGGCTTCATGCGGCCGTGCACCACCTCGACGACGTACTCCGGCAGCGGAAAGTCGCGCGAAATGGCCTCGTAACCGTCCTGCAAACCCTTGTAATCCATCGATTCCGACTCTTCGATCAGCGGGTAGACCACATAGGCCTGACGGCCCCGGGCAATCTCCTGCCGCAGGAACCCCCACACCCTGAGCCGCGCCGCATCGGTGTAGTGCACCGTGCGCACGGGCCGGCGTCCGGGCGGCAGCTCGTCGATCACCGAGACGTCGAGATCGCCGTAGAGCGTCATGGCGAGCGTCCGCGGAATGGGCGTGGCGGTCATCACCAGCACGTGGGGCGGCTGCTCGTTCTTCGTCCACATCCGCGCCCGCTGTTCGACGCCGAAACGATGCTGCTCGTCGATGACGACCAGCCCCAGGTTGGCGAAGCGCACCCTGTCCTCGATGAGCGCATGGGTTCCCACCAGCAGCTGCACCTCGCCCGAGGCGACCCCTTCGAGTGCAGCGCGGCGTTCGCGGGCCTTCGACGCACCCGTGAGGATCGCCACCTGCACGGGCAGCCCGTCGAGCAGGCGCGTGAGCGTGGCGTAGTGCTGCCGCGCCAGAATCTCGGTGGGGGCCATCATGCAGGCCTGAAAACCGTTGTCGACGGCCAGCAGCATCGACAGCAGCGCCACGAGCGTCTTGCCCGACCCCACGTCGCCCTGCAACAGCCGGTTCATCTGGCAGCCCGTCACCGTATCCTGCCGGATTTCGTGCACGACGCGCTTCTGCGCCCCCGTAAGCGGAAAGGGCAGCTTCTCCCTGTAAAACGTATTGAACGACTCCCCCACGCGGGCGAAATAGAAACCGTCGTTTCGGGCCAAACGCTCCGAACGGCGCGCCATCACGTTGAGCTGCACGCCGAGCAGCTCCTCGAATTTGAGGCGGTACTGCGCCTGCCGGAGCGCCTCCGGCGACTGGGGGAAATGGATGTTGTAGAGCGCTTCGCGCAGGGTCGCCAGTCCGTACTGCCTGCGCATCTCGGGAGGCAGCGTCTCGCCGATGCGCTCGCCCGCGATCCGCCACGCATTGCTCACGATCGTATGGAACCCTTTGGTTCCCAACACCGACGACAGCCGCTCGGTCGAGGAGTAGATCCCCTGCAAACCGCTCTCGGCACGCCGCGACAACGCCTTTTCGACGGTCTCCACCTCGGGATGCACCAGCGAGAGTTCGTTGCGGAAGAACGACGGGCGGCCGAAGACGAGGTATTCGCGCCCCACTTCGATGCGCTTCTCGATCCACTTGATCCCCTGGAACCACACCAGCTCGGCCTGTCCCGTGGCATCCGCGACATAGGCCGTGAAGCGTCGTTTGCGTCCTGCGCCGGCATAGGCCACGCCGGTGACGCGACCCCGGAACTGGACGAGCGTCTGCCCCGAAGCGCCGATTTCGGCGATCCGGTAGATCTTCGTGCGGTCGATATAGCGGAACGGGAAATGGTAAAGCAGATCGCCCACGGTCGCTATGCCCAACTCCTTGTCGAGCAGTTTGGCCCGTGCCTCGCCGACGCCGGCGATGTATTTCACGTCGTCCGTATACCAGTTTCCCATTGCGGCGTTACAATTCGTTGAGCACCCGCTTGGCCTCGGCCAGCCGCTCGTGCAGGTCGGCGGCCGGCTCGCGCGATGCGAAAGGGGCGATGACCGCTTCGAGCCGCGCCCGTTTTTCATCAGCCCCGGCCGAGTTCCCGCGGCCCGCTTCGGCGCGCAGGATACGGATCTTCTCGGCATCCTGAATCCCTTCGCGCAGGCGCTCGAAACGGATCGACGACCGGCCGCCCGGATAGACGACGTAGGTATCGCCCGCGGGCCACGTGCGGAAACGCGAATCGCGCAGCGGGTCTTCCGTCCACGAGTTGTAGGCCCAGCGCAGGAAGCCGTCGTAGCCGTTGGCCACGGCGTACCACGCCGCCACGGTCGCCTCGGCCGGATCGGAGAAGGTGAACATGTTGGGATAGCGGTGCGAGCAGCAGACGTAGTAGGTCGTCACCTGCCCTGCGGCGCGGCGCGCGGCGAT
>ULVZ01008130.1_pt1 | contig 10957 bp, 10 predicted proteins | sample 1959901 | NCBI WGS metagenome assembly ULVZ01 (sample SAMEA4835800, study PRJEB28245) | human gut metagenome | biome: gut microbiome; material: fecal sample | place: Denmark | collected 2008 | reverse complement strand
CGGTGCAAAGCGAAACTTCTCTGGAAGGCATCAAGGGCCGTGTGGCCGACCTGACCGTCACGGCGCAGCCCGGCGAATACCGCTCCTTCACCCTGAAGCTGGCCGCCGATGCAGACCATCACACCAGCCTGACCTACGACCCCTACACTTCCGAGCTGACGCTGGATCGCAGCTATGCCGGTTCCCGTGCCGACATCGTACACCGCCGCAGCTGCAAGGTGCGCAGCCAGAACGGTGCGCTGAAGCTCCGCATCCTGCTGGATAAGAACAGCATCGAAGTTTTCGCCAACGATGGTGAGCAGACCATGACCGCATGGATCTACACGCCCCAGTCTGCCGATGGCATCACCTTTGCCGCCGATGGCAAAGCAACCATCACGGCAGAACAGTTTGAGCTGAATCTGTAACCTGATATTCCCATCATTTCTCCTTCATTGAATACAGCCCCGCTTTGACTTCTCCTTCGCCAAAGCGGGGCTGTGTTTTTGTATGGGTTCTATGCGTTCTGCCCCCGTTCCGGGGGCTTTTTTGTGTCCGGGAGGCAGCGTTTTCTGAAAACGCAGCCAAACTGCAAAAAAAGTTACAATTTTCTCATCAAAAAAGGCGGTTTCCCATTGACAGCCTTGTTATAATAGGAGTGTAAGATTTTTGAGCCAGCACTCTGCGGCTCTGATTGCTGAACGGCCCTTGCGGGCTTTTGGAAAAAGAAAGAGGCATACAGCATTATGACGAATATCGATATTTTCTCCGGCTTCCTTGGTGCCGGCAAGACGACCCTGATCAAGAAGCTCATCAAGGAATCCTTTGCGGGCCAGAAGGTGGTCCTGATCGAGAACGAGTTTGGTGAGATCGGCATCGACGGCGGCTTCCTGAAGGAGTCTGGCATCCAGATCAACGAGCTGAACGCAGGCTGCATCTGCTGCTCTCTGGTGGGCGATTTCCGTGCCGCTCTGCAGCAGGTGGTGGAGCAGTACCACCCCGACCGCATCGTCATTGAGCCCTCCGGTGTGGGCAAGCTGAGCGATGTTACCCGCGCTGTGGAGGGTGTGGCTGAGCATCTGGATGTGAAGCTGAACAGCTTTGTCACCGTGGCCGATGTCAACAAGGTCAAGATGTATATGAAGAACTTCGGTGAGTTCTATGATGATCAGATCAGTCACGCAAGCTGCATCATCCTGAGCCGCACCCAGACCGCCAGCGAGGAGAAGATCGCCGCTGCGGTCGCCATGCTGCGCGAGAAGAACCCCACCGCTACCATCGTGACCACCGCATGGGATTCCCTGACCGGTGAGCAGATCCTGAAGGCCATGTCCTCCAAGGACGATTTCAAGGCAGAGCTGATCGCCATGGCTGCCAAGGCCAATGAGGAGCACGCCGAGGAGGACGAGGAAGAAGAGCACGAGCATCATCACCATCATTACGATGAGAACGGTGTGTGCAGCTGCGGCCATCACCACCATGATCACGATGACGATGACGACGATGATGAGGACGAGCACGAGCATCACCACGACCACGAAGAGGATGACCACGAGGAGCACTGCTGCCACCACCATCACGACCACGACCATGAGGATGACGATGACCATGATGAGCATGAGCATCATCACCACGATGAGGACGGCCACTGCTGCTGCGGCCATCACCACCATCACCACGATCACGATGCCGATGAGGTGTTCACCAGCTGGGGTGTCGAGACGGCCAAGAAGTTCAGCAAGGCAGACATCGAGCGTGCACTGACCGAGCTGGACGGCGGCAAGTACGGCATGATCCTGCGTTCCAAGGGCATCGTGGACGGCGGTGCCGACGGCTGGCTGGAGTTCGATTATGTCCCCGGCGAGTGGGAAGTGCGTCAGCGCGGTGCTGATGTGGGCGGCAAGCTGGTCGTCATCGGCTCCAAGCTGGACGAAAAGGCCATTGCTGCATTGTTTGGCTGCTGAGCTGCAAGTTGTGTAAGGAGAAAAACCGATTATGGCAAACGAGATCCCGGTTTACCTGTTTGTGGGCTTCCTCGAAAGCGGCAAGACCAAGTTCATTCAGGAGACCTTTGAAGACCCCAATTTCGACTCCGGCGACAAGACCCTGCTGCTGGTCTGCGAAGAGGGCGAGGAAGAATATAACGAGAAGAAGTTCGCCTTCCCCGGCGTGACCCTGAAGGTCCTCGAGGATAAGGCGGAGCTGAACCCCCAGAATCTGGCCAGGCTCGAAAAAGAATCCGGCGCAGGCCGTGTGGTCATTGAGTACAACGGCATGTGGCTGCTGCAGGATCTGGCCAACAACCTGCCCGAAAACTGGATCGTCTACCAGTGCATCGCCACGGCCGACGGCACCACGGCTCTGACCTACGCCCGCGACAACTCCATGCGCTCTCTGCTGCTGGACAAGATCGCCCGCAGTGAGCTGATCGTGTTCAACCGCGCCGAGGCCGTGAACAACGATGCCGCCCGTCAGGAGCTGCACAAGCTGGTGCGTCAGGCCTCCCGCAAGTGCGATATCGCCTATGAGTTCGCCGACGGCAGCGTGGCATACGATGACATCCCTGACCCGCTGCCCTTCGATCTGAACGCCCCGATCGTTGAGATCGGTGAGGACGATTTCGGTATCTGGTATATGGACTGCCAGGACGAGCCCCAGAAGTATGCGGGCAAGACCGTCCGGTTCCTGGCGCAGGTCTGCCAGACCAACCGCGCGGGCAAAAACAGCTTTGTGCCCGGCCGTTTTGCAATGACCTGCTGTGTGCAGGATATCCAGTTCGTGGGCTTCCCCTGCAGCTATGATGGCTACAAGGCACTGGAGCAGCGCGCCTGGGTCACTGTGACCGCCAAAGTCAATTACAAGTTCCACAACATCTACCGCGGCAAGGGCCCGGTGCTGACCGCCATTTCGGTGGAGCCCGCCGAAAAGCCGCAGAACGATGTCGTAACATTCTCTTAATCCTAACTTATACAGGGAGGACTTCACCATGAAAACTCTGTTCCGTGTTCTGGGTGCCGCTGCCGCTGTGGCTGTTACCGGTGCCGCCATCGTCGTGCTGGACAAAGTTCTGAACGACAAGGACCCGCTCCACGTCGAAAACGTGGAGTTCCCCGAGGAAGCTGAAAAGGACCCCGCCGAGGCCGAAAAGACTGCCGAAGCCTACGCCGAGGGCGATGCCAAGGAGACCGCTCCCGGTGACGCATGGCCCCCTGCCTTTGAAAAGGCTCCTGCCGAGCCCGAGACTGCGCCCGCCGCCCCGGTGGTGGAAGCTGCCCGGGCAGAGGAGACTGTCGAGGAAAAGCCTGCGGCAGAGGAAACGACCGTGAATCCTGTGGAGGCAGGCCCTGCCGTTGCCCCCAAGGATGAGAACGGCAAGTTCGATACCACCAAGATCGCGGAGGCCAGCGATTTCACCGGCATCGAAGAGGAATCCGGCTGCAAGAGCTGAGCAAAGCAATAAAAGGACGCTGTGCCGCAGGGCACAGCGTCCTTTTTCTGTCTGGGTCATTTCCGCAGGGCTTTGGCGGCTTCGGTGCCCGCCACGGCACCCTCGTACACGGCCTTGGCAACCTGCAGCAGCCCGCCGGCGCAGTCTCCGGCGGCATACAGGCCGGGCAGGGAGGTCTGCATGTGCTCATCCACCACGATCCGGCTGCCGTTCACCTCGGCCCCCAGCTTGCGGGCCAGGGCGGTGCTGCCCGCCACGCCCAGCGCCACGAACACGCCGGAGACTTCCAGTGTCCCGCCGTCTTTCAACTGCACGCCGGTGACCCGCTCTTCACCGAGGATGGCTTCCACGGATTCCGTCCGCACGGCCACTTCCGGCGGGAACTGTGCCGTCAGCGGGGCTCCGCCCGTGAGCAGGGTGACGCTGTGGGCCACGGGCAGCAGGGCCTGTACCTCGTGCAGGGCGTACTCTCCGCTGCCCAGCACGGCCACGTCCCTGCCGCGGTAGAAAAAGGCATCGCAGGTGGCGCAGTAGCTCACGCCGTGGCCCTCCAGCCCGGCAAGGCCCGGAATGCGGGGCGCTGCCCGGGAAGCCCCGGTGGCCAGAATGACGGCATCGGCAGGGAAATCCCCGGCCAGTGTCTCCACGGTCAGCTTGTCGGTGTAGGTCAGGCCCACGGCCTCGGTGGTGACGAACTCCACCCCCACGGCCTTGGCACCCTCAATGCCCCGGCGTTCCAGCTCGGCACCGGTGATGGGTTCGGCAAAGCCGTAGTAGTTCTGGATGAGCTCGGCCCGGTCCAGTGCGCCGGGGCCCTTGGTCAGAACGGTGGTCTGTACCCCGGCGCGCGCGGCATACAATGCCGCCGAGACACCTGCGGGGCCGGAACCGATGATCACAATGTTAGACATGGCAGTTTCTCCTTATGGTAGGTTGTACAGAGGATAGCTTGATCTTATGATAACTATTATACCTCAACTCCCCGCACTTTTCATCTCCGACGAACTGTGCTATACTGAAAATATCGCAAGAATCGACACCATGGAGGGGAAAAACCTATGTCCAAGCAGCGCCTGCTTTTTATCACCACCGGCGGCACCATTGCCAGCGTGCGCACCGCACAGGGGCTCAAGCCTGTTCTGACCAGCGAGGAGCTGCTGGCCCATCTGCCGGAATTGCAGCAGCTCTGTTGCCCGGAAACGCTCAACCTGTGCAGCATCGACAGCACCGACCTTGGCCCGGAGCACTGGCTGATGATGGCCAAGGCCGTGCAGGAAAACTATGCGCTTTACGATGGCTTTATCATCTGCCACGGCACCGATACGCTGGCCTACTCGGCGGCGGCGCTGTCCTACCTTATTCAGAACGCGGACAAGCCCATCATCCTCACGGGTGCCCAGCAGCCCATTTCCAACGAGATCACCGATGCCAAGAAGAACCTGAGGGACAGCGTGATCTGTGCCCTTGACCCGGGCAGCCGGGGTGTGATGGTGGTGTTTGGCGGGCACGTCATTGCGGGCACTCGCGCCAAGAAGAACAAGACCATCAGCTATGATGCCTTTGCATCGGTCAACTTCCCGGCGCTGGCGCTGGTGCAGGGCGACCGGCTGGTACGGTATGTGGCTTCGCCCTGGCCCACCGGCCCGGTGGAGTTTGGCCGGGCGCTGAACCCCAAAGTGTTCCTGCTCAAGCTGACCCCCGGCCTTGGGCCGGAGCTCATCCCGGCCATCTTTCAACAATATGACTGCGTCATTGTGGAAAGCTTTGGCGTGGGCGGCATTCCCCAGCGGCTCATGGATGCCTTTGCCGAGGAGCTGGGCGACTACGACAAGACCCACAAGATCCTGATCCTGACCACGCAGGTCACTTATGAGGGCAGCGATGTGGGCATTTACGAGGTGGGCAAGCGGGTCAAGAACCGCTTCCGCTTCCTGGAGGCCCACGATATGACCATTGAGGCCGTTGTCACCAAGGTCATGTGGCTGCTGGCCCAGAACTGCGAGAACTTTGACCAGCTCCAGCAGCGGTTCTACCGGCAGATCAATTTTGATACATTCTATCATTGAAACAAACGGGAGATGCCCCACCGGCACCTCCCGTTTCTGTTATGCGAACACCAGCTGCACCAACAGCACATAACACACTGTACCGCCGGTGATGGAGACCAGTGTCTGGTGCTTCCACCGGTGCAGGGCGATGGTCACAGCAATGGCAATGGCCTCGGGGATGCCGTGACTGCCCGCAAAGGGTGTGACGCTCTTCAGGCAGTAGAGGATCAGCATTCCGAAGATGGCGGCGGGAAGCCCCCGCCCCAGATACTGTACCACCTCGGGCGGCTGCTGGTCCTTGGAGGAAAAGATCAAAAAGGGCAGAAAGCGGGTGAGCATGGTCGCCGCCGTGCACACCGCAATGGTCAGGCCCATCTGGAACGTGGTCATTGCGCTGCCTCCTTCTGCTTCTCCGTTTGGCCGGGGACGATGCCGTCGGCCCGCTCAATGGGCTTGCGCAAAACCAGCAGCAGCACCAGAATGCAGGCCATGGAGGGCAGCAGGAAGCTGCCGGAACCAAAAAGGACCAGGCAGACCAGCGGCACGGCCAGCCCGATGATGCCGCTGTAATGCTGCTTTTCCTTTTCCCACTGGTTGAGGAAGATGACCACGAACATGGCGGTCATCACGAAATCCACGCCCTTGGTGCTGAAGGGGAGCACCGACCCCACCACGGCCCCCAGCCCGGCGCTGGCGACCCAGTAGAACTGGTCCAGCAGGGTGATGAAGAACATGAACCAGCCCCGGTCGATCCCCTGCGGCGGCTCTGCAGAGCAGGTGATGGAAAAGGTCTCGTCGCTCATGGCAAAGATCATGTAAAAGCTGCGCAGGCCGTAGCCCTTGTACCGCTCCAGCATGGCCAGACCGTAGAACAGGTGCCGTGCCTGGATCATCAGCGCCATCAGAAAAGCCGACAGCGGGGAAAAGGCCCCCAGCAGCAGGCTTGCCAGCACAAATTCCAGCGAGCCGCCGTAGACCACGGTGCCCATGAGCATAGGCATCCAGACGGGCAGGCCAAGGCTCTGCACATAGATGCCGTAGCCCATGCCCAGCACGAGATAGCCTGCAAAAACCGGCACGGTCTGGGGTGCGGCGGCCCGGAAGGCCTGCCACACCACACCGGAGCCCGGTACAGCTTGTATGGTTTTGGATTCTTTCATATACACTAACCCCCTGGATTGGTAGTATAACAGATTTCCGGGATTTTGCAAGAAAAATCCCGGGGCCGGATGTTTCCTGTCAATTTGAAAACTTTTTGTCCGTCACTCGTGGACTTTTGGCGAATCAGGACAAATTTTTGCCAAAAGACTTGCACTTTGATGCTTTACTGTGGTAAAATCGAAGTGTACTTTCATTTGGAAAGACAAGGGGGAAAAAGTATATGACCAACATCTGCATCATCGCCACCATCATCATCTATCTGGTGGCAATGCTGTTGGTTGGGTTTGCATACAGCAAGTCCAACAACGACAGCACCGATTTCTACCTTGGCGGCCGCAAAATGGGCCCGCTGGTCACGGCCATGAGCGCCGAAGCCAGCGATATGTCCAGCTGGCTGCTGATGGGAATGCCGGGCCTTGCCTACCTCACCGGCATCGCCTCGCCCGGCTGGACCGCCATCGGCCTGGCGCTGGGCACCTGGCTGAACTGGCTCATCGTGGCCCGGCGGCTGCGGCGGTATTCGGCCAATCTGGAAGCCATCACCGTGCCGCAGTTCCTGTCCCTGCGCTTCCACGACCAGCGCAATCTGCTCAACGCACTGGGCGCGGTGATCATCATCGTGTTTTTTGTGCCCTACACGGCTTCGGGCTTTGCCGCCTGCGGTAAGCTGTTCCACAGCCTCTTCGGCGTGGATTACATGGCGGCCATGGTGGTCTCGGCCTGCGTCATCGTGGGCTATACCATCACGGGCGGCTTCCGCGCCGTTACCACCACCGACCTCATCCAGTCCATCGTGATGAGCCTGGCCCTTGTGGCTGTGCTGGTGTACGGCATTGGCGCGGCAGGCGGCTGGGATGCCGTTGTAGCCAACGCTCAGAGCCTGCCCGGCTACCTGACCATGATGGCCAGCCACAACGCCGCCGAAGGCACGGCTACCTCGTACAGCCTGCTGGACATCATCTCCACCATGGCGTGGGGCCTGGGCTACTTCGGAATGCCTCACATCCTGCTCCGCTTCATGGCCATTGAGGATGAAAAGAAGCTGGTACTCAGCCGCCGCATTGCCAGCGTGTGGGTCGTCATTGCCATGACCGCCTCCATCATCATCGGCATGGTGGGCCTTGGCATGACCAAGGCAGGTGCGCTGGAGTACCTGAGCGGCTCCTCCAGCGAGACGGTCATCGTCCGCATTGCAAACCTCATTGCACAGCACGGCATTCTGGCAGCCGTTCTGGCGGGCCTGATCCTGGCGGGCATTCTTGCCGCCACCATGTCCACCGCCGACAGCCAGATGCTTGCTGCCGCGTCCAGCGTCTCCCAGAACATCCTGCAGGAGTTCGGCCACATGAAGCTGACCGAGCGCCAGAGCCTGTTTGCCGCCCGCCTGACCATCATCTGCGTCAGCGTGGTGGGCGTGGTGCTGGCCCGTGACCCCAATTCCAGCGTGTTCGGCATCGTCAGCTTTGCATGGGCCGGTTTCGGCGGCGCGTATGGTGCCGTGATGCTCTGCGCCCTGTTCTGGAAGCGCTGCAACTGGCAGGGTGCGCTGGCCGGGATGCTTGCCGGCGGCCTGATGGTCTTTGTCTGGAAGTACCTCATCAGCCCGCTGGGCGGCGTGTTCAGCATCTATGAGCTGCTGCCCGCCTTCCTGACCTCGCTGCTGGTCTGCGTGGTGGTCAGTCTGGTCACCCCCGCCCCCTCGAAGGAGATCGAAGCCGAGTTTGAGGCGGCGAAATAAGAAACAATAGAAAGCAAGGGCCATTGCACAGATTCTCGTGCAATGGCCCTTGCTTTATGCTCGGCGCACAACGCCGTTCTCAACAAAGAAAAGATTCGGCTAAGAAAAAATATTTTGCATACAAAAAAAAGAAAAGATTGCTTGTGCAGAATCACGAAAACGCTGCACGAATTAAAGAATACAACAAGAAATACTTTTAAATCGTAAATTCTTCAGGTGGAATCGTAAAAAAATTCTAACATTTTGGAAAGAGATGCCGTATCATGGATTCATAAATATGCATACGGCTTGCGGGCGGTGTGCCAAAATTGTCCGGAAAGTTCAGAAAGGAGTATTTTCATGGGGAAATCAACAGTGGATGCGTCTGCAGGGTTTGGATTGCGTGATAAACTTGCATACGCAGCGGGTGACTTTGGCTGCAATATGAGTTTTGCACTCAAAGGCTACCTGACGATTTATTGGACGCAGTTTATGGGGATCGACAACTACCTGATGGCATCCCTTCTGCTGATCGTGCAGATCTGGGACGCAATCAACGATCCGATTATCGGAGCAATGGTAGATGCGGATACGCACAAATACCGCCGGAACAAGTTCCTTGCCTATATCTGGTTCGGTGCGATCGGCCTGACCGTGGCCGGTGCACTTTGCTATCTGCCGTTCCCGCAGGCTCCCAGTATGGTCAAGAACATTCTGTTTGTGGCAGGCTATATGATCTGGGATGCTTTCTACACCGTTGCAAATGTGCCGTATGGCTCGATGCTGTCTCTGATCTCGGATGACCCGATCCAGCGTGCACAGCTGTCGACTTTCCGCTCCATTGGTTCTATGGGCGGTGCGCTTCTGACCGGTATGCTGATTCCGGTGATCATTTATGATAACCAGAACAACCTGCGTGGTGAGCAGATGTTTGTCATTGCTCTGATCATGGGTGTGATCGGTCTGATCTGCTTCCGCTTTATGGTCACGAACACAAAGGTGCGTGTGGACACCACGATCACTCTGAAAGAGGATGCACCTAAGTTCAACATCATAAAGGCATTCAACAACTTTATCCATAATCGCCCGGCTGTGGGCGCAACGCTGGCACCTATCGCAACGTTTATTGGTATGTATGGTGCCTCTACTGCGGGTCAGATCCTGTTCCAGGCTTATTTCAAGAATGCAAAGATCTCCGGCATTGTGGGTATGATCTCCTACTTTGGCGTTTTCATCTTCAGTCCTTTTGTGAGCCGTATCGTCAAGCGCTTTGGCAAGAAAGAAGCCGTGACCTTTGGTTCGGTTGTCTGTGCGCTGGCATACGTCCTGATGCTGGTTCTGCCCATCACACCGGACGGCCGGGGTCTCAGCCTTTATGTCCTGTGTCAGATCATTGCAATGCTGGGCGGCGGTATCGGAAGCTGCTTGAGCTGGTCTCTGATGGCAGATGCGATCGATTATAACGAGTGGAAATTTGGTGTGCGAGAAGAAGGCACTACCTATGCACTGCACTCCTTCTTCCGTAAGCTTGCACAGGGCATCGGACCTTCTCTGGGCCTTGTTCTGGCAACCAAACTGGGCTATGATGCATCTCTGAAGGCTGCACAGACGATCGAAGTGGCAACCCGGATGCGCTATCTGGTGCCGGTCATGTATCTGGGAAGCTATATCGTGATGATCATTGCGTACGGCGTGGTGTTCAATCTGGATAAAAAGACGCTGGCGCAGATGGAAAGCGATCTGAAAGAACGCCGGGCAAAGAACGAAAAGTAAACGATCTTAAAATCAGAGGAATAGAAGAACGGGGAAACTTCTGATAAGATGATAGAAAGCCCTCCTTTCGCTTGAGCGACGGGAGGGCTTTCCTTTTTTTCAGTTGATCAGAATCGCCATCATCTCAGCGCAGGGGATCACGAAGCCGAACCCGAAGAAAAACAGCAGGTCGAGCACAAACTTCCAGAGCCGGACAGTAGGGGAGCAGAAGTTCATGGAGCGGGTGACGGAGGCACCTATCTCACCCCAGTGTCGGTAGTAGCCGGTCTGCTCAAAGTTGTTCCAGAGCTCCAGCGAGAGAAATTCTATCCCGACGAACAATGGGAAAAACACCCAGGAGGGAAGCCAGCCGTCTGCCTGCAGGTTCCCATTGCTCAGAGTACGCCAGTGGACGGCCATCCGGCCCGGGCAGGCGAGGATGCCCCAGATGGCCAGTGCGGCACTGAGCCAAAACAAAACTGCCCGTACCGAGCGCCAGTCAATGGATTGTTGACGGCGCAGCAGGGTAAAGAAATCTTCCAGCGGGACTTCCGGTGCAATATCTGCTTCCTGCGGGTCACGGCAGTGCATCAGGTCGGCAAGGGTCAGCCCCAGCGCGTCGGCCAGTGGTTCCAGCGTGTTGATGTCCGGCAGGCCGACCCCGCGTTCCCATCGGCTGACAGCCTTATCTGTTACATGCAGCTGCTGGGCCAGCTCTGCCTGTGTTAATCCCTGTGACTTGCGCATCCGGGCGAGAAATGCCCCGAACGTTTTCGCATCCATTGTGCTCACATCCTTTGGAAAAAGGATAGCATACCACGCACCAAAAGGCAATCGACGCTTTGTTTACCT
>ULVZ01008743.1_pt1 | contig 11024 bp, 4 predicted proteins | sample 1959901 | NCBI WGS metagenome assembly ULVZ01 (sample SAMEA4835800, study PRJEB28245) | human gut metagenome | biome: gut microbiome; material: fecal sample | place: Denmark | collected 2008 | reverse complement strand
GAGCCGATGGGCTTGGCCGAACGATCGAACCGGCGGCCGAACTTCGGATCGCTCTGTTTGGCAAGATCATCGTTATATTGCGCAATGGTCTTTTTCAGAACTTCCGGATCCATTTCGTAGGCTTTGGCGAGCGCTTCGGCATCTTCATACTTGACGACGGTCTTCTCTGCAATCATCTGGTCGAACAGGCCCGGGCGGAGCTTTTCGAGATGTGCGATGCCGTCGCTGTCGCTCAATGCAAGTGCGTGTCCGCCTTTATTGATGACGGTGAGAATGGCGTCCGTGCAGACTTTGCGGTCGCCGAACTCATTGACGAAGCGTTCTCCGGTAAGGCTCGAAAGCCAGAAGCCGAAGAGTGAGCCGGAAATAGAGGCAAAGTGCGTGGCTTTCCCCATGCCTTTTTCGAGCGGAGAGCAGGACGGCAGACACTGAATCCAATCGGCCTGAATGACGCGCGCGCCAATGCGGGAGACTTCGCGCCAGCTTTCCGACGTGGCGCCGGGCTGGTTCGTGGTGAGAAACTGTGCGCCGAGCTTGGGGTCGAGCTTCTGACGATACTGCACGTCGGCGCCGAAGCCGCCGCAGGCGAGCACCACGGCGCGGCGGGCGCCGATACGCTTCACGGTGCCCGCGGCAGGCTTTCCGAAGACATAGCCTTCACGGATCTCAACGCCTTGAACGCGTCCTTCGGGGCTTCGCAGGATCTTCTCCATGAAGCAGCCCGTACGGGGCTTGACGCCGAGCGAAGCGAGCTTTTTGACGGCCGGCACAATAATGCCCTGGCCCGTGCCCTGCCGTGTGATGAGACAGCGCTCGGCGGAGTGGCCGCCCTTGCCGGTAAGCGTTGGATTCCAGTCCACACCGATATAACTGCGTGTCCATTCAAAGGTTTCTGCGGCGTGTTCACAGACGAACTGAATATGCTGAGGATCGCCCAGACCCAGACCAATGCGCTCCATGTCGGCCATCAGTGCTTCGGGAGAGTCCTTGATGCCCTGCTCTTTCTGCACGCTCGAGCCCGGTACGGCAAACATGCCGCCCGAAAGCGAGGAGTTGCCGCCCACGAAAGCCATTTTTTCAAATACGGCAGCTGAAGCGCCCGCTTCGCGCGCTGCCAAGGCTGCAGCAAGCCCGGAAAAACCGGAACCAATGATCACTACATCATAGATTTCGTCGAATTTTGGCTTTGACGAGGACGATGCATCGGCAGTGCTGACAAGACCCAATCCGGCAGCAGGGAGCACGGCGGCGCCGCGGATAAGCGAGCGGCGTGAGAGATTATTCATGGTTTCCTCCTTTTTTTGATATGAACTTCTCCCGCAGTCGTTGGCTGGCCTCCGAAGACTGCGGGCGAGCGGCCAAAGTCTAAAGCTCGAACGGGCGGTTCTCCAAGTATTGAAATGGCCGCAAAGCATTAAAACCGTAACAATCGGCGATAGAACTTTTAGCGGCGGAAAATGGGGATCTGTTAACGCGCTACGGCGAAAGGGGTGAAAACGTATTACATGTGCATATTCCGTGTTTTTCATAAGTCCGCAGGATTTAAATGACGCAGATAATGGAACGCAGCGGCAAGGGTCACAGGGATCCTTGTCTGAAAGTTTGGATGCGGAAAAAGATATGCGGAAGCTCTTCACAATTGGATTTCTTGCGGCTTTAGGTTTGGCTGGTTCGGTTCAGGCCGCGCTTCAGGACGGGACCTATGAGGTATCGGCAAAAGGCAATAACGGACCCGTCGTCTTCTCGGTTGAAATCCAAGGGCAGGCGATTAAATCCATCAAAGTGGTGCGCGGTGAAGAGACGCCAGGCCTGGGTGTTGAGGCCATTGCTATGATCTCTAAGGAAATCATTGCCCGGCAAACGACGGCCGTCGATGCGGTCTCGGGTGCGACGAATTCCTCGCGGGCTGTGACGGCAGCGGTTGAAGCGGCACTCCAAAAAGCGGGCGGAACCGCGGCAGATCTGAAAAAGACGCATCAGACCGATGCTGCGCTGCCCACCAATAATTCGACGGATGTATTGGTGGTGGGCGCCGGCGGCGCCGGCATGGGGGCAGCAATTGCAGTCAAGGAAGCCGGAGCAAAGGTGCTCCTGATTGAAAAACTGCCGCTCGTGGGCGGCACAACGCTCTTGGCTTCTACAGCCTTCAACGCCGGCGGGTCCAAAGTGCAGATGAGCTCCGCCAAACCCTATACCGCCGCGGATTATTTCGCCAAACTTGAAAAAGGCGCACGGGGTCAGGAACTTGCCAACGTGAAGCCGCTCGCTGATCTCTCCGGCCCCGCTGCGGATTGGCTTATCGGCATGGGTGCGGATCTAACGCGCGTGATCAACGGCTCCCAGCACACGCCCAAAGACGGCGGCGCGCTCGGCACGAGCCTGGTGCCCGTCATGAAGGCACGTGTGGATGCGCTCGGCATCGAAACGCGAACCGATACGAAGGCGACCGATTTGATCGTCGGTACAGACGGCCGCGTGTCCGGCGTTCGGGTGACGACACCCAAGGGCTCTTATGAGATTCACGCAAAAGCGGTGATTTTGGCGACCGGCGGCTTTGCTTCGAACCCAGATCTCGTGAAGCGCTTCAGCCCGCAGTGGGCCGGATATCCGTCGACGGCGAGCGTCGGCGCGACGGGTGACGGCATCATCATGGCGGAAAAGGCCGGTGCAGCACTCTCGCAAATGGATCTGACCGGACCGCAGACGGTGGCTTATGACACGGGTCACGGTGCGGTGTCGCTCACCAACGTCCGCTACAACGGCGCCATTCTCGTTAATCAAGAGGGCAAGCGCTTTGCCAATGAGCTCGGACAGACGGCCGCGCTCGCTTCGGCGATCACCAAGCAGACGGGCGGCGCTGCCTATCTGATTTTCGATCAGAAGGCTGTTGATCATGCGGCGCTGATGCAGGCCTACAAAGCGCGCGGCTACTTTGTTGAAGCGCCGAATCTGACGGATCTTGCAGCCAAACTAGGCATCAATCCGCAGGCATTGGGCGCAACCGTTACGGAGTGGCATACGGTTTATGACACCAAGCAGGATCCCGTCTTCGGGCGGAAGGATTCCATCTTCACGAGAATTGACACTGCGCCTTATTACGGACAAAAAATTTCGCCCGCCTCGCAGACGACCTATGGCGGCGTCATGCGTGATGCGAAGAGCCGTGCCCTTCGGGCTGACGGCTCGGTGATTCCTGGGCTTTATGTCGCGGGCGAAACAGCGAGCCAGTTTGGTTCTGGCGTCACGATTGCCGTGGTGCTTGGCCGCCTGGCCGGTACGGAGGCCGCTAAGGAAGTCGAAGCTCAATAATGAACGCTCGGCGATTGGGAAGGCGCTGCGGCGGCTTCCCAGTCAGGCGGGAGATGCATAAGGCCGGCCTCGATCTTGTGCTTCTCTCGCCGGAGGACGGCTCGCCAGCCTGCCGTTGCAGAATATGCAAAGACCCTTTGCGTTCGCCGGCCAAAAAATGCTAAATCTGCGCATGGCGAGAAAAGCGCCCGGATTTCATGATTGTCACAGCTGAAAAACATCCAGCCCAAAGGAGAAAATCATGAAATCAATGAAGCTCAGCAAAATTGCGGCATTTGCCGCGTTTCTGGGATTTTCGGCAGCCGTTGCCGCCAGCGGCGGCCCGAGCGGTCCGGCCGTTACTTATCCCGTCCAAGGTCATATCGGCGAAGTCATTGTTAATCCCTATAACGTTGCGCCTTTGACGGCCGTGATCCGCGACGGCGGTTATAAGCTCGATGACGTCACCGTCAAAATTCTTCCTAAACCCAACGGCCGCACGATCGAATACAAAGTCTCCAAACGCCAGCTTAAAACCCATGCAGGCGTTCCGGTGTTCGGTCTGTATCAGGACTACCTCAACACGGTGGAAGTGAGCTATACGCGAACCTTCCAGGGCAAGGCTGAGAAGTTCACAGACCGCTATCAGTTCTATGCGCCGTCCATTTATACCCGTTCAAACGGCATGCCTAATCAGCGGCGTCCCTTTACGGTTGAAGTTCAGAAGGTAGATCCGGAATTTGCGGACCGTCTTTACCTCGTTGACGCACAGTTGAACAGCGTTGCGCCGCAGGGCGCCCGCTTCACCTGGAATAATCCCTCGGGCGGTGCGCTGGAATGGGCTTACAACACGAATGTCGGCATCATCGATACGGCCGGCGAAGTTCGCTGGTGGCTCTTTGATACGCTGATTGGCGATCCGGAAAATCCGTGGTACTCGGGCTACTTTATGGGCTTCCAGCAGACCAAAGACGGTGCGCTCACCTGGGGCTTCGGTCAGCGGTATGTCAAATACGACCTCATGGGACGCGAGATCTTCAATCGCCGGCTCCCCTCGGGCTACAGCGACTTCAGCCATTCGTTTGACAACGCCCAGAACGGCAACAGTCTCCTTCGCGTCGCAGCGTTCGACTACCGCCGCGCCGACAATAAGCGCGTTCACACGGTGCGTGACGTGATCGTTGAAATTGACCCGAATGGCGGCGTGGTCGATGATTGGCGTCTGGCTGAAATTCTCGACCCGTATCGTTCCAACGTCATTAAGGCGCTCGATCAGGGTGCGGTATGCCTCAATATTGATGCTTCCAAGGCCGGTCAGACCCTTTCGGCCGAAGATCTTGCCAAACAGGAGCAGGAAGGCGTCTTCGGTGACGTCGCCGGCGTGGGACCGGGCCGCAACTGGGCGCATGTCAATTCGGTTGACTACGATCCGACTGACGATTCCATCATCATTTCGTCGCGTCACCAGTCTGCCGTTATCAAGATCGGCCGCGACAAGAAGGTTAAATGGATTCTTTCTTCTCCCGAAGGCTGGCGCGAAGGCTGGGCTGATAAAGTCCTGACGCCGGTGGATAAGGACGGCAAGCCCATTAAGTGCGAAGGCAGCAAGTGCGAAGGCAGCTTCGACTGGAGCTGGACGCAGCATACGGCCTGGCGTATTGACGAAAAGTCCGACAAAGACACGGTCTACATTACGGTATTCGACAACGGTGATGCCCGCGGCATGGAGCAGCCCGCATTGGCCGAAGATAAATACACGCGCGGCGTGATCTATAAGATCGATCAGAAGAAGATGACGGTCGAACAGATCTGGGAAGTGGGCAAAGATCTCGGACACGAGTACTACAGTCCGGTGACGGGACTCTGCGGCTATGAGGCCGACAAGAATTCTGTGACGGTCTTCTATTCGACGGCTGGATTGAGCTTCCAGAAGAAGAAGGGAACGGCCGCAGCAGCCACCTCGCCGCATCCGTATCTCTATGAGTACCGTTGGGGTGAAACTCAGCCGGCAGTTGCGCTGAAGTTTACCGATGTCTTCGGTTATCAAGCCTTCCCGATCAGCGTGAAGAAGGCCTTCACGGACAACTAATCTGGGTTTGATCCGCTCTAGGCCATAAAGCGCTGAGAGCCGCAGTACGTCTGTGCTGCGGCTCTCATTATTTTCGCTAAGGGGTGTTTGCCGCGGCTGCCGCCGAACAGACAATGGAACGCACCCATTGATGAAGGGGACTCGCGTCCGTGCGTTCATGCCAAAGAATTTCCGGCGTCCAGAGAAATTGACTGCCTTCATCAAGATGGAGGAGTGCTATGGGCAGCCAGGTCGAAAGCCTTTGCGCAACGGCAAGCGGAGCGGCCAAAAAACAGTCGTTTTGCAAAATGGTGAAGAATCCGGCAATAAAGTACGGAAGCCGGATGGCTTCAGCAGTCGCCAGATTCATAGAGAGCCGCATAGGACTTTCAAAACCCGATGGACGGTGAATAATGGGGAGCACTTGGCGGAAACCCCGCAGATCACCGGCGGTAATTCGACCGTCCGGATGGGCGAGCGCCATCGGATGATCTCGGCGTACGACAACGCAGTGCGGACAGGTGAGCAGCCGCTGATGACGAAATCGGTCATTTTTGCGCGCTAAGAAATCCTGACCAAGAATGAAATCGATGTCGCCGGAAGAAAGTTTGCTTAGTGTCTGGTCGTCAAGTTCGGAAACGGAAATCTGCAGACGGGGCGCCTCTTCGGCCAGGCGCTTTAATGCCGGAGCGAGGAGCGCCAGATAAGCGTTGTCCGTGCAGGCGAAGACGAGCCGGCTTTCAATGTCCGCTGGATGAAAGGCGAGCGGATGCTCGAACAGTTTTCCAAGACTTTTGATTGAAGCTCTGATGTCCGGAAGCAGACGCTCAAGTTCGGGCGTTGCGATCATGCGCGGGCCGCATCGCTGGACGAGTTCATTATTGAAAAGTTTGCGAAGCGATGAAAGCATGCGCGAAGCTTTGGCCACGCTGATGCCTATGCGGGCGCTCGTCTTCGTGAGAGATTCGGTTTCGGCAAGGGTTTTGAGGAGCAGAAGGTCTATGTATTTGAGCTCGTGTATGACCGAAGCTGGGGCGGCGGGAATAATCTCGTCGGAAGGGGTGGGCTGCTGAGGCATTGTTTTTTAAAAATTATAAAGGTGATATCTATTATGAACATTTTTGCATCACGCTTTATGAAGAATGCTCATTCTGCGGGAATTCCCTCAGCGGCAGCGAAATAAAGTTTACAAAACAAGTGAATGCAGTTTCTTCCATTATTTTGAAGCCCGAAGAATAATGATTCATCGGGCTTCAGGTCATTATGAAATAAAGGTGTTTTTTTAGAAGACTTTGCGTGCGCCGATGGTCCAGCGCCAATTCTCCTGAATTTCGCCGCCGGCGCCGTATTCAACCCAGGTGCCGCCTAATTCATCTTTGACCGTGCGGGAGGTGTTGTTGAAGGCTGTCGTTTCAACTTCACCTTGGGAGACGCGAAAAACACAGAATCGAACGCAAAAGAATGACTCATAGGGCGAAAAAGCGCTCTGATTCCCAAAGGATTCAGAGCGCCTAGTCGCCTTAGAGCGGCCGAACGTTTTTAGGCCGATGCGCCGAGCTTTTCAACTCTTACGGCGCACACCTTGTATTCCGGCGTACTGCAGATATTGTCGAGTGCCGCCTTGGTGAGCCAGTTGCAGTTGCCGTCCTGAAAATGGAAGGGCATCCAGCTTTCGCCGACATTGGTTTTGTTGGACACATGAGCGACCGAATCAATAGCGCCGCGCCTTGAAGTGACCTTCACGCGGTCGCCGTTGCTGATGCCGAGACGTTCAGCATCCTTCGTGTTGAGCTCAATGAAGGAGCGCCCCGAAATCTCGTTGATGCCTTCCGTTTTGTCGGTCATGGCGCAGGCGTTGTACTGATAGAGCACTCGGCCGGTGGTGAGCATCAGCGGATATTCGCTGTCGGGCAGTTCGCTCGGATCGCGGTACTGCGCGGTCGAATAGCGGCCGAGACCTCGGGTGAACTTCCCAACATGGAGAATCGGCGTACCCGGATGATCCGGACCCGTGCAGGGCCACTGCAGTCCCTGACCGGCGTTTTCGGCGCTGTCGAGACGCGCATGACTGATGCCGGCAAAGGACGGGGTAACCGAAGCAATTTCGTCCATGATCTGAGCGGGCGTGAGATGCGGCTGAGGGTAGCCCATCCGATTCATGATATCGGTGAAGATATCCGTGTCGGCGCGCGTTCCAGAAATTTCCACGGCCTTGCGGATGCGCTGCACGCGGCGTTCGGTGTTGCTGAAGGTGCCTTCTTTTTCGGCATAGCTGCGTCCCGGGAGCACAACGTCGGCATACTTTGCCGTTTCCGTGAGGAAAAGCTCATCCACCACCAGGAATTCAAGGTTCTTGAGGGCCTTGATGACGTGATGTGTGTCCGGGTCGGTGCGCACTGGGTCTTCGCCGAAAATGAAGAGTCCCTTCACTTCGCCCTCGATCATCTTGGGGAAGCAGTCCGTGGCATAGAGTCCTTTGAATCTCGGGAGCTGAGTTCCCCATGCTTTTTCAAATTTCTCAACGATGCCCGGGGCTGCGATTTTCTGGTAGCCCGTGAGATCGCCCGGAGATGCCCCCATGTCGCAGGCGCCCTGAACGTTGTTCTGGCCGCGAAGCGGATTGATGCCGCAGCCGGGAAGGCCGTATTTGCCGGTCACCATGGCGATGTTGGAGAGCGACATCACGCCTTCGGTGCCCGAAGAGTGCTCGGTGACGCCTAAGCAGTAGACAATCGCGGCGCGGTCCGCACGGCCGTAAAGACGCGCGGCGGCAATGAGGTCGCGCGGGTCAATCGCGCAGATCTGAGCGACGCGCTCCGGCGTATACGCCTCGACCATCGCTTTGAGGTCTGCGAAACCTTCCGTGCGGCACTCAATGAACGCGTGGTCGATCAAGTCGTCATGAATAAGCTGACGGACGATGCCGTTGGCAAAGGCGACGTTCGTGCCGGGTTTGAGTTTGATGTGCAGGTCGGCCGTTTTGGACAGACCGATATCGCGGGGATCAACGACAATGAGCCGAGTGCCGCGGGCGACCGCAGCGCGAAGCTGCATGCCGATCACCGGATGCGCCTCTTCGGGGTTGGAGCCCACGAGCAGGATCACCTGAGCGTTTTCGCAGATATCGGAAATGGGATTGGTCATTGCGCCGGAGCCGAGCGTGCGCTGCAGGCCGGCAACCGATGGTCCGTGGCAGACGCGGGCACAGTTGTCAACGTTGTTGGTCTCAAAAACCGTGCGCGCCATCTTCTGGAGCATGTAGATGTCTTCATTGGCCGAACGCGCGCAGGCAAAAGCTGCGATGGCGCTCCCGCCGTGTCGGGCCTTGATTTCGCCGAAGCGCCGCGCAACCAGATCGAGCGCTTCATCCCAGGAGGCCGGTTCAAGTTCGCCGGTGATTTTGCTGCGGATGAGGGGCGTTGTCAGGCGCTGAGGCGAGTGAACGAAGTCAAAGCTCGCCGATCGTCCTTTCACGCAGAGAAGCCCGTGATTGGTCGGACCGTCCAGAGCTTCAGTGTCGACAATGCGGCCGTTTTTCACCACGAGGTTATATTGGCACCCGGTAGCGCAGTGCGGACAGGTCGTCCGCACGCGCTGGATTTCCCAAGAACGGTATTGGCGTCGGCGCTTCATAGTGATGGCGCCTGTTGGGCAGGCTCCTGCGCAGTTGCCGCAGGACTCGCAGTTCGTGCTTTTCCAGTCTTCGCCGAAAGGCGCAAGAATGGAGGTGCGCACGCCCCTGCGGCCGGTGATCAGGGTGTGGTTGCCCGCAGCGTTGTTGCAGGCGCCTACGCAGCGCTGGCAGCGAATGCAGAGCGCGGGATTAAAGGCAATGAAGGGGTTCGAGTCGAGGATCGGTCCCCCGGCGGGCTTAACGTCAAAGGGCGTCGTTTCAACGCCGAGCTCTCGGCAGCGGTCCTGCAGTTCGCAGCTGCCGTTTTTCGGACAGCTGAAACAGTACTGGGTGGTGTTGAGTCCGTGGTCGGCGATGATGAGCTGGAGTGCCGTGCGGCGTGCCGCAGTAATCGCATCCGAATTGGTGTGCACGACCATGCCGGGCTTGACGAGGGTGTTGCAGGAGGATACAAGGCCGGCGGTGCCTTCGACCTCAACCACGCAGAGCCGGCAGGAGCCAATGGAGCTCACATTCTTCAGGTAGCACAGCGTCGGAATATGAAGACCGGCGCTGCGCGCAGCCTCGAGAATGGTGGTGCCTTCTTGGACGGAGACAATCCTGCCGTCGATCGTAAAGTCAAACATATTGGATTCTCCCGCCGCAGGACGCACCTGCACCGAAACAGTCGCAGCGCAGGCAGCGGCCGCATTCTTGCTGCACTTCTTCACTGCTCATGCCGATTTCGACCTCATTGAAGTCGCGCTTTCTGAATTTGACCGGCCGCTCGATCAGATTGACGCGCCCTTTGGGCGTGCGGTCATTCATGCGCGGAGGCGGCGCCGAAACGCCGCAGTCGAGGTAATGGTGAAAGCCGAGCATTTCATCAATATTGCGGGCGGCGACCTTGCCGGCGCCCACGGCTTTGATGACGGTGGTGGGACCGCTTTGGCAGTCGCCGCCGACAAAAACATTGGAAAAACCTTCGGCAGCGAGGAATTCGTCCGTCGTAAAAGCGCCCCAGTGCGTCTTCATGCCGAAGGCTTCAAAGGGCGACGAAACCACATCCTGACCGACGGCCGCCACGATAAGGTCTGCCTCAAGGCGCTCAACGGGCTTTTGCGCATTGACGACGCCGGGGCGGCCGCGAGAGTAGGCGCTGATCATCTGCGGCTGCATCAGGAGTGCCGTGCAGGCGCCGGATGCATCGACTTCAATGGAAACCGGCGCCTGAAGCGGGAGCATCTCGACGCCCTCAGCAACGGCGCTTTCGATTTCTTCCTTGAGCGCCGTCATGTCTTCAATGCGGCGGCGGTAGACCAGATTCACCTCGGCTGCTCCCGCGCGCACCGCGGTGCGCACGCAGTCCATGGCGACATTGCCGCCGCCGATTACTGCAATCTTTTTGCCGCGGTAGTCCGGGTAGACGCCGTCGCCGATACTGCGCAGCATATCCACTGCGGAAATGACGCCCTTGGCGTCTATCCCGGGCAGACGAAGCTTTTTAGCCGCATGTGCGCCGATAGCGACGAAGACAGCGTCGCAAGTTTCCGAAAGCGTCTTCATTTCGTCGGTGCCGACGGGGCTCTCGAGATGGACATTGATGTTGCCCACGCCGAGAATGGCCCGGATGTCTTCGTCCAGACGCTCGCGCGGGAAACGGTAGGCAGGAATGCCGTAGCGCATCATGCCGCCCAAGTGCTTCTTTTCTTCATAGAGCTCCACCGTGTGCCCCATGAGCGCGAGGAAATAGGCACAGGTGAGACCGGCGGGGCCGCCCCCGATGACGGCGATCGTGCGTCCGGTATCAGGCTGACGCTTCGGGGTCGGAACGGTGTCGGCAGCCGCCTGATCGCAGGCGTACTTTTTGATGGCGCGGATATTGATCGGCGCATCAATGAGCGTGCGGCGGCAGCGCTTTTCGCAGGGATGCTCGCACACATAGCCGCAGGCAGTCGGAAAGGGATTGTCTTTGCGGATCAGCGCAACGGCTTCGGCGCTGCGGCCTTCGGCCACGAGCGCGATGTAGCCCGGCACGTCAACGTGCGCAGGGCA
>ULVZ01020319.1_pt1 | contig 11035 bp, 9 predicted proteins | sample 1959901 | NCBI WGS metagenome assembly ULVZ01 (sample SAMEA4835800, study PRJEB28245) | human gut metagenome | biome: gut microbiome; material: fecal sample | place: Denmark | collected 2008 | reverse complement strand
TCGTAGTGGGGCCGGTTTATAAACGCAGCCAAAAGCCGGGAATAACGGCGCCCGAAACCGAAATCCTGTAAAATGAACCGGATATTGTTGCTTTGCCGCTGCAGAAGAAATGCAGGCCGTATAGATTGTAATTCCTTCGAATGTGCGGGAGATTTGTATGTCGCAGGACGGATCTATGATCGAGATAGGCTCTTCGTTTGTGCGGGGTTTTCGGAAATTCAATGTAGAGCGATCCGCTATTTTAAGTAATCCGGCTCTTCGGGACGGAAGTGATTCGTGATATGGTTCGGGAGCGGAATGTCACTTGGGAAATACAGGAGCGATAATCGGCAAAACGGGATGGGACGGAGTTCAGATCCGAATGCGATTTTTGGAGGGTTGAAATAGTCCCAAACGATAAACAACGAAGTTTTTGCGTATGCGGCGAAGGGATCAGGGGTTTCCTCTGTCGTAGTATCGCACTGTCCTATCAATATCTATAGAGTATTGTATTGCCGGCGGAATTCGTCTGTACTACACTTTTGCTTCCTGCGGATGGATTTCCCTGACTATTCGGCCTCCTTGGAGGCGGCGCTTGGGTTAAGGACTGCGATACCGATCGTGTTGCCGGTAGGGATCGTGCTCCGGGGGAGGGGTGAGTCAAGAATTGGATGCCGGTCTGGAAACGTGTACCCGGTGGAACGGATTACTTCCGTTCGTTTCCGATGTTATGCTTTAAGGCCCGGAGCTGTGCTTGCATGCGGTGAGGACCTTGGTTCGCGGATGAAATCGCGGGTACGGGATCCCGAATGTTCTGTCGCTGCGGTTGGATCCCATATTTCAGCCGAAGATAATGGTTGGAGTTATATGAGGTCCGGATCGTTTTCGCAGACAGGGACGGATTCGTCGTAGAATTGTTGGTGTCTTCCTGCTGTGGGAATAACGGGCGGTTTCCTGGGCGCTTGATTGGTCGGTGTCGTGGTGAGGAAGTGGAGTGCCGGGAGCATGGTTTCGCAAGATAATAACCATGTTAGCTCGATCCGGTGAAGCCGGCTTCATTTGAATTCGGGGTTCTCTAAATCCGGCTTGTCAGTAGGCGCAGGGGCGCTGTATGCGGAGTGATTTCGGTCCATTGCGTCGATGCGGGCAACAACCAGGTTTCGCCCTGCCGGACATCGATTCGATTGCCTTCGTTGTCGGTCAATGAACCACTCCCCTGAAGCAGAACTATTGCCACGAAAGAGTCCGTTGCCGACCAGTCGCAGCGTGTTCGTGCGGTCAGGGTATATAGCGACGTAGTAAAGTAAGGCGTGGTGACAAGCCGGACTTCCTGATTGTTCTCCGGAGCGTACGTTATGCGGCTGTTTTCGGAAGATTCGAAATCGATCGCTTCGCGTGCCAATTCGGTATGCAACTCCCGGGAATTGCCCGCTGCATCCCGCCGGTCGAAATCGTAGATCCGGTAGGTGATGTCCGAACTTTGCTGGATCTCGACGATGAAGGACCCCTTTCCGATGCTGTGCACCCGTCCTGCCGGCAGATAAAAGACGTCGCCCGATGCGATTGCCTGGCGATTCAAAACGTCGGTCAATGTATTGTCGGCAACGCGACGTTCGTACTCCGCCGGTGCGATCGGACGGGAGAATCCGGTCAGTAACGAAGCGCCCGGTTCCGCTTCCAGCACGTACCACATCTCGCATTTCCCGCTTTTCCCGTGGCGCTTTCGTGCCAGTTCGTCGTCCGGGTGTACCTGGATCGAAAGATCTTCCCGGGCATCTATGAATTTTACCAACAAGGGAAATTCCTGCCCGAAACGGGCATAGTTGGCTTTGCCCAGAAGTTCTGCGCCGAAGCGTCCGATCAGCTCGGACAGGGTGCTTCCGGCCCACGGCCCTTCCGCCACCACCGATTCCGAACCGGGCATGCCGGAAAGTTCCCAGCTTTCGCCTACACGGGAGAGCCCGGATGCGAGTTCCTTGTAGGGGATGATGCGTTCGCCGCCCCAGAGGGTCTGCTTCAGAATCGGATGAAATTTGAGGGGACGCAATGCTTCAGGTCTTAATTTGTTCCTACAAATATACTATTTTTCGGCAAGCAAAAGCTTTCTGCGACGAGAAAATGAGACGGGAAGCCGGTGTATTTGCAACCGGGTTGCAAGGAAAATGCACTATATTTGACACCAAAGAAGAATAAAAGCATTATGAAAAGTCAAACGAATGGTCGCGGCTGCGCCGCTTGCGATGCAGGTCCTGACCATGACCATCATTCGCAAAGCTATTGGAGCCCCGTTGCGTCGGCCGTGTTGTTTGCGGCGGGACTCGTCATGCAATATACCGGTGTCGAATTTTTCGCATCTCCCGCAGTACGGTTCTGCTGGTACCTCGCGGCTTATTTTCCGGTAGGGCTTCCTGTGCTCCGGGAGGCATGGAACGGTATGCGGCAGCGGGATTTCTTTACGGAATATACGCTGATGAGCCTCGCTGCCATCGGTGCTTTCTATATCGGAGAGTATCCCGAGGGGGTTGCCGTGATGTTGTTCTATTCGATCGGAGAGGCGTTGCAGGAGCGTGCCGTGGAGCGGGCGCGGCGGAATATTCGTGCGCTCGTCGATATCCGGCCCGAACAGGCGAACGTTTTGGTGGAAGGGAAACCGGTGGCTATGCCCGCTGCGCAGGTCGTGCCGGGCCGGACGATCGAGGTGCTTCCGGGGGGACGTGTCCCTCTGGACGGCGTTTTGCTGTCCGAGGCGGCCCCGTTCAATACGGCGGCGCTGACCGGAGAGAGTACGCCGCGGACGATCCGTAAGGGAGAAGAGGTGTTGGCGGGTATGATCTCTTCGCTGCAGCCGGTCCGGATCGAAGTGACGCGCCCGTATGGGGAGAGCGCCCTTTCGCGGATTCTCTCCATGGTCGAAGAGGCTGCGGCGCGCAAGGCTCCCGCCGAATTGTTCATCCGCCGTTTCGCCCGGATTTATACTCCCGTAGTGACGGGATTGGCCGTGCTGATCGTCGCTTTGCCCGGATTGTGGTCGCTCCTGCACGGAGGCTTCGCCTATTCGTTCGACGAATGGTTGTCCCGGGCTTTGGTATTTCTGGTGGCCTCTTGTCCTTGTGCGCTGGTTATCAGTATTCCGCTGGGCTATTTCAGCGGTATCGGCGTTGCTTCGAAGGCCGGCGTGCTCTTTAAGGGCGGTAGCTATTTGGATGCCATTGCGCGGGTCAATACCGTGGTTTTCGACAAGACCGGCACGCTGACCGAAGGTTTGTTCGAAGTCCGGGAGGTGCATGTTGCTCCGGGCGTGAATTCCGGGGAGCTGCTCGGATGGGTCGCTTCGGCCGAACGGACCAGTATACACCCGGTGGCCCGGGCAGTCGTGCAGTATGCCGAGAGGGAGGGTGTTGCTCTTCTCGCTTCGGAGGGCGCAGTTGAAATCGCCGGACACGGCATTCGGGCCGAATTCGACGGGAAACAGTTGCTGGTGGGCAATACGCGTCTGATGGCTCGCTTCGGCGTGGAATATCCGTCGGAGGTCGATGCGATTCCCGAGACGATCGTCGTATGTGCGCTCGACGGCCGGTATGCGGGCTATCTCGTGATTGCGGACAAGCCCAAGGAGGATGCCGCGCGTGCCGTGGCGGAATTGAAGTCGCTCGGAATCGAGGATATTCGGATTTTGTCGGGCGACCGGGAGGCGCTGGTGGCGAATTTGGGCCGCAGGCTGGGCGTTTCCGAGGCCCGGGGGGATCTCCTGCCCGAAGGTAAGATGGAGATACTCGAGGCGCTGCGCGGAGAGCCCGGCAAAGTCACGGCTTTCGTCGGCGACGGATTCAACGACGCTCCGGCTCTCGCAACGAGCGATGTCGGGGTGGCGATGGGGGCTTTGGGTAGCGATGCAGCCATCGAAACGGCCGACGTGGTGATCCAGTCCGACCAACCTTCGCGTCTGCCTGCGGCGATCCGTATCGGACGTCTTACGCACCGCATCGTGCGGCAGAATATCCTGCTGGCGATCGGGGTGAAGGTTGTCGTGCTGACGTTGGGCGCACTCGGCATCGCAACCATGTGGGAAGCGGTCTTCGCCGATGTAGGCGTCACTCTGCTTGCGGTTCTGAATGCCGTGAGGGCTTCCAATCGTCGTTTTTAATGCGTATCTTGCACCTATGAACGAAAACGAATACATTTCCCGCCTCAAGGCCCGCGATATCCGTCCTACGGCGCTGCGGCTGTTGATTCTGCGTACGATGGCCGGATTCGACCGGGCTTTCAGCCTCGCGGATCTCGAAGAGGAGCTCGATACGGTGGATAAATCGACTCTTTTCCGTACGCTCACTCTTTTTCTGGCGCATCACTTGGTGCACGGCATCGACGACGGCACCGGTTCGCTCAAATATGCGCTTTGCAGCAGCGATTGCGATTGTGAAATCGACGACCTGCATACCCATTTCTATTGCACGCATTGCCGGCGTACCTTTTGCCTGCGAGGGGTGGCTGTTCCGCAGGTGGGTCTGCCGGACGGATTTTCGGCCGAAACGATCAATTTCGTTATCAAGGGGATCTGCGCCGACTGTTCGGGGCGGAACTGACAGGATGGATCGAGGCGGCTTGTCTGAACGACGAAGCCCCGTCCGCCCCGGTCGGAAACGGTCAATTAAAGGTCCGGGAATTTCCGGAGGCTCCTTTTCCGCAGCGGATGTCAGCAGGTGGCGAGCCAGTTGCGGATCAGCGCCGGGCCGCAATTCGAAATGCAGGATTCGGGGTGGAATTGCACGCCGTGTATCGGCAGGTTCCGGTGATAAAAGGACATGATGTGTCCCGCTTCATCGTGCGAACTTGCAATCAGCTCTTCGGGCATCGAGTCCGGATCGACGATCCACGAATGGTAGCGTCCTACGATCAGGGGCGGAGCGATTTTCTGCAGCAGCAGATCGCCCGCATCGGTTACGGTCAGCGTCGTCGGATGTCCGTGCAGCGGGGCCGACAGTTGTCGCAGTTCGGCACCGAATGCCCGGGCGAGCGCCTGATGTCCCAGACAGATCCCCAGCACGGGGATTCGCTGCCGCACGATCTGTCCGATCGCCGCCATAAGGTCGCCGGCCTCTTCCGGGATTCCGGGACCCGGGGATAGGAGTATCCCGTCGTAATCGCCGAATTTTTCGAAGTCGATCCGGTCGTTGAGTTGTATCGTAATATTCACCGGTTCGGACGATTCCCGAAGCAGTTGTACGGCGTTGTGGACGAACGAGTCGTAATTATCGATTACCAGTATCTTTTTCACGGCTACAAAAGTAACCTTTTTTATACCTTTGCGGAATAAAAATCGTCAGAATGGAAGCTCAGCTTGTCCGAAAAGCCGTGAATCGTTGTGCCGCGCAGGGAAAACCGTTCCTTTTCGGGGTCGATTTCGAATTGCGGGAGGGATTTTTTGTGGAGAATCCGCTCGTCTGCCGGCAGATTCCGTTTGCCTGCGGAGAGATTACCAATGTGCCGGATAGTTTCTCCGGGGAGGCGGAAATTACGCCCCGCCTGGAGGTTTTGCATACCGATCGGGAGGCGTATCTTCGCCGGTTCGCCGTCATTCGCCGGGGGTTGCTTCGCGGGGACAGTTTTCTGACCAACCTGACCGAGCGGACTCCGATCCGAACGAACCTTACTCTCGATGAGATCTTCCGTCGCAGCCGTGCCCGTTACAAGTTGTTGCTGCCGGGGCGTCTGGTCTGCTTCTCTCCCGAGTGTTTCGTCCGCATTACGGACGGGGTGATCCGCTCCTACCCGATGAAAGGAACGATCGACGCTGCGTTGCCCGATGCCGAGGCCCGGTTGCTGGGGGATTACAAGGAGCGTTGCGAGCATTACACCATCGTCGATTTGATTCGCAACGACCTGAACCGGATTGCCGATCGTGTGCGTGTCGAGCGTTTCCGTTACGTTGAGAAGATCGCTACCCTGAGGGGCGAAATCTTGCAGACGAGCTCCGAAATCGCCGGTGACCTGCGGTCGGGATGGCGGCAGGAACTGGGCGACCTGCTTTTCAGTCTGCTGCCTGCCGGGTCGATTTCGGGGGCTCCGAAACCCGCGACCCTGCGGTTGATCCGCGATGCCGAGCAGTGCCCCCGGGGATATTATACGGGGGTATTCGGCTATTTCGACGGTCACGATCTGGACAGTGCGGTGATGATCCGCTATATCGAATGCGAGAACGGGCGGTTCTATTTCCGCAGCGGCGGCGGCATCACCGTACACAGCGACCCGCAGCAGGAGTACGACGAGGTCGTTACCAAAATTTACCTGCCGATTCCCTGATTGCGATGGAGGAGTTGCTTTTCATAGAAACTATTCGGGTCGAGGACGGAATTTTCGTTCGTCCCGAATTTCATTTGCAGCGTATGCGGCAGACGGTCCGCGAAGCATACGGCGCCGCCTTCAATTTCGATTTGGCGGACGGTTCGATTCCGCTTCAGCATCGGAAGGGAACGGAGAAGTGCCGGATCGTTTACGGCCGGTCGCTGTCAGAGATCTCGTTTGCGCCGTATGTTCCCCGCGAGATTCGCTCCCTGCGGCTGGTCGCTGCGGACGACGAATTGGATTACCACTTGAAGTATGCGGATCGTAGCGCCCTTGCCCGTCTTTTGCAGCGTCGGGACGATTGCGACGAGATCCTGATCGTGCGCGACGGGGCGATTACCGATACCAGTTACAGCAACGTGGCGTTTTTCGACGGACGGAAATACGTTACGCCGGATACTTTCCTGCTCAACGGCACGCGGAGGCAGTACTTGCTCGGTACGGGAGTTTTAACCGAACGCCGCATTACGCCTTCCGATCTGGGCGGTTTCGAGCGGGTCGTGCTCATCAATGCCATGTTGGGAATCGAGGACGACCTCGCCGTTCCGATCGAACGGATTCGGGGATTATAACCGAAGGTAAATGGCATAATCGCAGGGTTGCGGACCCTGCGTTTTGATCGATCAGGTCCGGTCTTTGGCGGGATTCAGCGGTATGTCAGCTTTGTCGTTCGTAATAGGCGATCCGGTCGCAACAGACTTTTTCCGTGATGTCGCGCATGAGTTCGAGGCGCGGGATCAAGGCGTCGATGTCGGTCTTGGTAACGACGAAATCCTTGTTGTAGCGGGCTTGTACATAGGCATCCTGTAACAGATTGAACAGGCGCCGCTCCTCCTCCGTATTTCGAGGGAAAACCGATACCAGTTGCAGCGTGTGCGTCTTGCAGCGATCCATCAGAATTTCCAGCGCATGATCTTTATAGCCGTAAAGGATATATACCAGCGGAATGGTACGCAGGTAATTTTCCGCAGCTTGATGTAGATGGAAAGAGGCCATTTTATATTTCTGCAACCCGGCATAGTAACGTGCTCCTAACAGAAAATCGCTGGCGAACTGGAATTTTTCGCTGAAATAGTCGCGGGCGATTTGCGCGATTTCCGCATAGTTCAATTTTCGGCATCGCGCCAGTTTGAACTCCTGCGAGGAGTAGAGCATGATTCCCTGCTTTTTGATTTCATGGTAGAAGTATTGTCCCAGTTCGAGGTTTTTATTCAGCCGGGAAATACTTTCGTTGATGAATTGCGGCCGGGTGTAAAATTCGCTTTGTTTGTTTTCGAAAAACCGTTCGGTGATGCGGGCGTAAACGTCGTATTCCTTCAGGCCGAGCCTTCGGCGCGTGACGATCAAAATGTCGTAGTCGCTCATGAAAAAGGTCGTCACCCCGTAATCCCGCCGACGGTCGCAATCGACGTACATATCCCGGGCGTAACTGCCGTAAAGAATAATCATTACGCAATCTTTTATTTCGTTTCGGATGATCTCCACAAGTTGATGCAGATCACGTCTTTTTTCCGCAGGCAGGAAGTTGATCGAACTTTTCATGCATACAAAGTTAGCAAGAAAATTGAAACGCCTAATTTTTACAATGAAATTAAAATACTATATTTGTGCGTAGTATTTTCGCGCGATGACGTTTGTTGTAGTGGGGCGGCGTGTGTCGTCCGGGAACAAATAAGCAGTTTGGATGCAATGCGGAAATACGGTAGTTCGGCGTAGCCGACAGACATAAAAGGGTACACAACTCTTATGCCTACCGTAAAATTGGGAATTTACAGTAATCAGGTGTAGCAGTTGTCTGTCCTTGTTATGCCCTGCTCGTTTCGACGGGAGGGGCAGGCAAGGGCGCAGGACAATCGACTGATTACGGGCTCCCAATGCCTTCGGTAGTAGATTGACACCGCGCCTTCTTTTCATTTTATATGCGAGAAGGTGCAAAATCCGATCCATAACATTTTATGTCCGGGGCCCAACAATTCCTGATATAGATTGATACATCCAAAGAAGCTGTAAATCAGAAAGTAAGAATTGCTCCTACGGAATAAGTAATTTTTGGTTGGTATGAAAAAAACGGATTATTCTTCCTGGAGAAGATTGGAGCGCGTGATTGAATCTTCTGGATTGACAATCAATTCATTCGCCAGATATGTCGGGTTGCCGCGAGGCGAAAATCTTTATCAGATCAAGCGGGGAAATTATGGAGTAAGCCTTGGTGTGGCTAAAAAGATCCATGCGAAATTTCCGCAGTATCCGATTTCCTGGTTGATGCACGGTGAAGCCGAATCCGCTGCTACGCCGGAAGGCGATGCTTTTGTCGTTCGGATTCCTGTATATCGGGACTCTTCCGTGGCGGAGTTTCCGCCCAAGGAGGTTCCAGAACGGTATCTGCTTCTTTCTGCCGAAGAGGCTCGGGGGGCTCAAATTGCATTATGCACGGACGATCAATTCGGAACGGTTTTGCAGCATTGGCTCGTGTTGCTGCGGGAGCCGGACGGAGAAGTTATAAACGGGAGAGTTTATTTCGTTATGACGGAGTGTTTCTATCTGTTTTGTTCCGTCTATCGTATCGAGGGGGATCCTGCTCGTCTGCGGTTGAAATCTTTGTTTGCAACTGCAGACGACGACCTGGAGGTCCGATGCGAAGAGATTTGTGTGATGTGGCCGGTTTGTGGGGCTATTTGCGGATTAAAATAGATTTGTAGTATACGGGTTTCCGAAGAATAGTGTTGTTTTTTGTCGGAATAGTCTTATCATAATGTAAATAGGAAGGTGTTTCAGAAGTGAATTTATGCTGAAAAAAATTAAATTCGCTCTTTCCGAAGGGATTTTGCATAATAAGAAAACACTGATTGCCGAACCTGGAAAAGAATAAGGCGATCGCTTTATTCTCTTATTTGTCAATCGAATATAAAAATAAAAAAGGATGGATTCGAAAAATCCATCCTTTTGAAAGTTGCTTTGTGCGGATAAAGGTGCTTCCGCACGAATGTAAGCCCGATGTATATCAACGAATTGCGACGGTTTTTCGGCTTCTGTCCCCGCATCGCCTACCGTCATTCTGCACGGTCTTGCGCCCGCCTGCCCGTTTCGCCTGCGCGGCCGCCGTATCTCCTTGCATGACAGTACAAAGATAGCGATTTCGGACGAGAAATCCAAATGCCGGAAAATTTTGAGATGCAAATAGATTATACGGTCAGATCGTGTTGTTTGAATTATATATTTTTTATATTTATGTGTGTTAAATTGATTGGTTGAATCGAAATAAATATATCAGCTATGAAGAAATTCGAATATAAATCTTTTACTTTCGCTTATATGGAGAACGATTCTATTGCGGGATCCGACATTAAAGTGTTGAATAAATTGGGGGCTCAAGGTTGGGAGGTGATAGCGATAGCTCCTGTGAAACAGTGGAAACAAGTTGGGCATCCCGAAAACTTAGTGGCTATTTTAAAACGAGAAATAGAAAAATAAACATTATGTATCTGCATGAAGCGATGGAAAAACTATTTCGCCAAGTCGGACGATCAATGACGACAAAAGAAATAGCGGAAAAATTGAATGAAAATAAATGGTATCGAAAAGCAGACGGTTCGCTAATAACTCCGTATCAAATTTATGGGAGAGCTAAGGGGTACCCAGAGCTTTTTTATTGTGAAGGTTCGACAATTTCTCTCAAGGGGAGTACAACAAGAAAAATTGCTTTTGAGAGAACTTCCAAGCAACATGTTCGCATATCTCAAAATACAGTAAAAGATTCTGTTTTGGTTGAGAAAATGTTGATGAACAAACAGAACTTTAAATCTGCCAAAGATGTTGACGGGTTTGTTCCCCAAGCGTCTGGTTTATACTGTATACGCATTAAAAATGTACATTTGCTTCCGGAGCCGTTTGGTACTATTCTTTTGGAGAGGGGGCATGACATTCTTTATATTGGTATTGCCTCTGAGAATCTGTACAATCGGTTCCTGAATCAAGAACTTCGGGCAAAGGGCCACGGAACGTTTTTTAGAAGTATGGGGGCTGTTCTTGGGTACAAGCCCCCGAAAGGATCGTTGATTGAGAAGCGCAATAAGAAAAATTATAAATTCTCGAAAACCGATGAATTGAAAATAATCGGATGGATCAACGAGAATTTGATGGTAAATTGGGTAGAATCCGCCGGAGATCTCGATAGCTTGGAAACCAGCCTAATCGTCAAATATCTACCATTGCTTAATCTTTCGAAAAATCCAGCTGCGCTTCAAATTTTGTCGTATTTGCGAAAAGAATGTGTCGAAATCGCGAATAGAAATTAGGAATTGGAGGTATAATTTAATTGCATTGGGAAATATCCCGATGCTTCGGGTTTATTCGTATCTTTGTTTCTATGGACAACGGGGAGATCATCATTTACCGGACGGCCGACGGCGAGACCCGTCTGGAAGTCCGCATGGAGAGCGACAGCGTATGGCTGACGCAGGCGCAGATGGCGGAGTTGTTTCAGACGACCCCGCAGAATATTACAATGCACACGAACCACGTATTTCGAGAGGGCGAATTGGAAAAGGAGGCAACTTGTAAGAGATCCTTACAAGTTCGCCAAGAGGGTACGCGCACGATTCGCCGTATACAGAATATCTACAACCTTGACGTGATTATCTCTGTCGGCTACCGTGTCAAGTCGCCGCGCGGCACGCAGTTTCGCATCTGGGCGAACAAGGTGCTGAAAGAGTAC
>ULVZ01035622.1_pt1 | contig 11102 bp, 9 predicted proteins | sample 1959901 | NCBI WGS metagenome assembly ULVZ01 (sample SAMEA4835800, study PRJEB28245) | human gut metagenome | biome: gut microbiome; material: fecal sample | place: Denmark | collected 2008 | reverse complement strand
AAAAAAAAAATGTGGCCAGCCACTCTGTTGACGAGTTTATTGGCTGCTTGCGGAGGCAACTCCACATCAATTGTGGGTGCATGGGTAGAACCGGTACCGGGAATGGAAGGACAAGTACAAGGCATTAATATAGAGGAGGGTGGTATTGCTTCTTCTGTCAATATGGCTACACTGGTTTATGAAAGTTGGAAACAAGAAGGAGACCAATTGGTTCTGACAGGAAAAAGTATTGGCAATGGACAGACAATTGAATTTGCAGACACGATGGCTATCAAGAAACTGACGCCCGATTCTTTGATTCTGGATAATCAGGGGATGGAAATCCGTTATGCGAAACAGAAATAAAATGACCAGGGAAGTGAAATACCTTCACGTATAAAAATAAAAAAAGCTACTTTCCCGAAAATATGACAAAGAGGAAAGCAGCTTCTTTTTATAAGGTATTAAGTGCTGACTACAAAAGGTCTAAAGCCTTGAAAGCTTTTACTAACTTTTCTACCGCACTGTCTATCTGTTCTTTAGTGTGAGTAGCCATCAGTGCCACACGTACCAATGTATCCTGTGGAGCACATGCCGGTGGAATAACCGGATTGATGAATACACCTTCGTCGAAAGCTAATTTGGTAACCATGAAAGTCTTTTCCGTATCACGTACGTAAAGAGGAATGATGGGAGATTCGGTAGCGCCAATCTCGAAACCGGCTTCACGGAAACGCTTCAAAGCATAGTTGGTTGCTTCCCACAGAGCGTTCAGTCTTTCCGGTTCATTCTGGATGATGTGCAGAGCTTCCAAAGCAGAAGCTGTTGCTGCCGGAGTATTGGATGCACTGAAAATATAAGTACGTGCATTATGGCGCAGCCAGTTGATGATAGAAGAATCAGCGGCGATGAAACCACCGATGGAAGCCAGTGACTTGCTGAAAGTACCCATGATCAGGTCTACCTCGTGAGTCAGACCGAAATGATCGCAAACACCACGTCCCTGTTTTCCAAATACACCCAGACCGTGAGCTTCGTCTACCATGATGGTAGCATTGTATTTGTGTTTCAGACGAACGATTTCGGGCAAATTAGCCAAATCACCTTCCATAGAGAACACACCGTCTACTATGATCAGTTTGACTGAATCCGGATTGCACTTCTGAAGTTGCTTTTCCAGATCCGCCATATCGTTGTGCTTGTATTTTAATTGCTGAGAGAATGAGAGACGGCGGCCATCTACGATAGATGCGTGGTCACGGTCATCACATATAATATAATCATTGCGGTCAGTCAGACATGAGATAACGCCGGAATTAACCGTAAAACCGGTAGAGAAGCAGAGTGCTTCATCTTTGCCCACAAAGGCAGCCAGTTCTTTTTCTAGTTGAACATGAAGGTCGAGCGTACCATTCAAAAAACGTGAACCGGCACAACCGGAACCGTATTTACGCATGGCTTTGATACCTGCTTCAATCACTCTTTCATCTCCCGTAAGGCCAGTGTACGCGTTGGACCCGAACATTAACACATGTTGTCCGCCCATTTCTACTTCTGTACCCTGCTTTCCCTCAATCTCACGGAAATATGGGTAAACGCCCTGTGCCATAAATTTCTGTGGCAGGTCGTATTTAGCTAACTTCTCTTGTAATAATCCCATGAATTATAATTTATTATACTCATACTCAGATCGTTCGCTGACGATCTTACATCCTTTTATCTTAACAAGTGTTTAAAAACAGGGGGCAAAGATAACAAAATTTGCTTTTATCTGTTCTTTTTAAAAGAAAAAAGTTGCTCTCATGAGATTAGAAACCTCTAATAGCTCAAAATTTAATATATTTGTATTACTTTTGTCGTCTACAATTGACAAAGATTAGCATGAACGAAAGAATGAAAAGAATAATATTCGTCGTCAATCCTATTTCGGGAACACAAAGTAAAGAATTGATTCTTAGCTTGCTGGATGAAAAAATAGATAAGGCGAGATACACTTGGGAAGTAGTGTATACAGAAAGGGCCGGTCATGCAGTAGAGATAGCCGCCAAAGCTGCGGAAGAGAAAGCAGACGTGGTGGTCGCTATCGGGGGGGACGGAACAATTAATGAAATAGCTCGTTCGCTGGTACATACGGATACCGCATTAGGAATTATTCCATGCGGATCGGGTAATGGACTGGCCCGGCATCTGCATATACCCATGGAACCTAAAAAGGCACTGGAAGTGCTGAACGAGGGGTGTCTGGATACAATAGACTATGGTAAGATCAACGGCACAGATTTCTTTTGTACGTGTGGAGTAGGGTTCGATGCATTTGTCAGTTTGAAGTTTGCCCATGCCGGTAAGCGCGGACCGTTGACCTATCTGGAAAAGACATTGCAGGAAAGTCTTAAGTATCAGCCCGAAACGTATGAACTGGAAACAGAAAACGGAGTCAGTAAGTATAAAGCTTTTCTGATTGCCTGCGGAAACGCATCACAATATGGAAATAATGCCTATATAGCCCCGCAGGCTACACTGACGGACGGTTTGCTGGATGTGACGATTCTGGAACCTTTCACCGTTCTGGATGTGCCTTCGCTCGCTTTTCAGTTATTCAATAAAACAATCGATCAAAACAGTCGGATCAAGACATTCCGTTGTAAGAAGTTGTGCATCCGCCGGGCTGCACCGGGAGTCGTGCATTTTGACGGTGATCCGATGCAGACGGAGGCAGAAGTGAATATCGAACTTATCAAAAGCGGACTGCGGGTAGTGGTTCCGAAGACAGAAGAAAAAGATGCAGCCAATGTTCTGCAGAGGGCACAGGAATATGTGAACGGAATAAAGCTGATTAACGAGGCAATCGTGGACAATATAACAGACAAAAACAAGAAAATATTGAAAAAGCTGACAAAGAAAGTCTGAAATAAATGCCGAATTCTGATTTATTGTGTACTTTTGCAAGCTACTTAACGAAAAATATCATAAATATTAGAAAATATGTTCAGAACGCACACATGTGGAGAACTGAGAATCTCCGATGTAAATAAACAAATCACGCTGTCTGGATGGGTACAGCGCAGCCGTAAAATGGGAGGTATGACTTTCATTGACCTTCGCGACCGTTACGGTATCACCCAATTGGTTTTTAATGAAGAAATTAATGCTGAACTTTGCGACCGTGCCAATAAACTGGGTCGTGAATTCGTCATTCAGATCACAGGAACAGTGAATGAACGTTTCAGCAAGAACGCAAACATTCCTACAGGAGACATTGAAATTATCGTTTCCGAACTGAACGTTCTGAATACTGCCATGACTCCTCCGTTTACGATTGAGGATAATACAGACGGCGGCGATGATATCCGCATGAAATACCGTTACCTGGATTTGCGTCGTAATGCCGTGCGCTCTAATCTGGAATTGCGTCATAAGATGACGATCGAAGTTCGTAAGTATCTTGATAGCCTGGGCTTTATAGAAGTAGAAACCCCTGTATTGATCGGCTCTACTCCGGAAGGTGCACGTGACTTTGTGGTGCCTTCACGTATGAATCCCGGACAATTCTATGCACTTCCTCAATCTCCGCAGACTCTGAAGCAGTTGCTGATGGTGTCCGGTTTCGACCGTTATTTCCAGATTGCAAAGTGTTTCCGTGACGAGGACCTGCGTGCCGACCGTCAACCGGAATTTACACAGATTGACTGTGAAATGAGTTTCGTAGAGCAGGAAGATATCATCTCTACTTTCGAAGGAATGGCCAAACATCTGTTCAAGACGCTTCGTGGCGTTGAACTGACTGAACCGTTCCAGCGCATGCCTTGGGCAGACGCTATGAAATATTATGGTAGCGATAAACCGGATTTGCGTTTCGGCATGAAGTTCGTAGAGCTGATGGATATCATGAAAGGACATGGTTTCTCAGTATTCGATAATGCTGCTTATGTAGGCGGTATCTGTGCAGAAGGAGCGGCAATTTATACCCGCAAGCAACTGGATGCTCTGACTGAATTCGTCAAGAAGCCTCAGATTGGTGCGAAAGGTATGGTTTATGCTCGTGTAGAAGCAGACGGTACGGTGAAATCGAGTGTGGACAAGTTCTATACACAAGAAGTGCTGCAACAGATGAAAGAAGCATTTGGTGCCAAGCCGGGTGATTTGATCCTGATTCTGTCCGGTGACGACGTGATGAAAACACGTAAGCAACTTTGCGAACTCCGTCTGGAGATGGGAGCACAGTTGGGATTGCGTGATAAGAATAAATTTGTTTGCCTTTGGGTTATTGACTTCCCGATGTTCGAATGGAGCGAGGAAGAAGGCCGTCTGATGGCTATGCACCATCCGTTTACACATCCGAAAGAAGAAGATATTCCATTGCTGGATACTGATCCGGCTGCCGTACGTGCCGATGCTTATGATATGGTTGTCAATGGTGTGGAAGTTGGTGGAGGATCAATTCGTATTCACGACGCCCAGTTGCAAGCCAAAATGTTCGAGATTCTGGGCTTCACTCCGGAGAAGGCACAGGCTCAGTTCGGCTTCCTGATGAACGCATTTAAGTATGGTGCACCTCCTCACGGTGGTCTGGCATACGGACTCGATCGTTGGGTTTCTCTTTTCGCTGGTCTGGATTCTATCCGCGACTGTATCGCATTCCCGAAAAATAACTCAGGACGTGATGTAATGTTGGATGCTCCTTCTGAAATTGATCAGACTCAACTTGATGAACTCAACCTGATCGTTGATATCAAAGAAAATAAGTAAACGATGAACAAATATCGTTCTCTTTATAATACCACCCTGTCACTTATAATTAATTTATTATTGGTGATGGGGTGCTTTATTCTCTGTCGTGTCATCTTTCTGATAGAAAATCTGAAGGCTTTTTCCGATCTTACTGCCGGACGAATCTGGAGGATGTTTGAAGGAGGATTCCTGTTTGATACTTCAGCTATTCTTTATACGAATCTTTTGTATATCTTCTTGATGCTGATTCCATTGCATTATAAGGAAAATGCGGTATATCAGAAGATAACCAAGGGGATTTTTGTGACAACCAACCTGATTGTCATTATAATGAACCTGATGGATACGGTTTATTTCCAATATACGCATCGGAGAACGACCGCGTCTGTATTCAGTGAATTCAAGAATGAGGGGAATCTGGGAGGTATTATAGGGACAGAATTGGTAAATCATTGGTATCTGACTCTGTTTGCCATTGCCTTCGGGTATGTCCTGTTCAAGCTGTATCGCAAGCCGAAGCCGGTAAAGGTAGACCGCCTGCCGCTTTATTATGGCGTTCATTTGCTTACTTTGGCGCTTGGAGTGTACTTGTGCATCGGCGGAATGCGCGGTGGATTTACCGGTATGGTTCGTCCTATTACAATCAGCAACGCCAATAAGTATGTAGACCGCCCGATGGAGACGGGAATCGTACTGAATACGCCTTTTTCTATCTTCCGTACGTTTGGGAAGACTTCATTTGCCATCCCTCAATACTTCGATAAAGAGAAAATGGAGGCTTTGTACACTCCCGTGCACATGCCTGCAGATAGTGTACAGTTCCGACCGCTGAATGTCGTTGTCTTTATTCTGGAAAGTTTCAGCAAAGAGAACAGCGGCTTCCTGAATGAAGAACTAGACAATGGGACATACAAGGGCTATATGCCTTTCCTTGACTCATTGATGGCTGAAGGGCTGACTTTTAAACACTCATTCTCTAACGGAATGAAAAGTATCGATGGAATGCCTTCCGTATTATCGGGAATCCCGATGTTTATAGAGCCGTTCTTTCTGACGCCTTCTTCCTTGAATACAGTATCCAGTATAGGCGGAGAACTGGGTAAAAAAGGATATTATACCGCTTTCTTTCATGGGGCGGATAACGGTTCCATGGGATTCGAGGCTTTTGCGCGGACGGCAGGATATACTCATTACTTCGGTCGTACGGAGTATAATGAGGCTAATCCGGACAACAAGGATTTTGACGGCCATTGGGGAATTTGGGATGAAAAGTTTTTTCAGTTCTTTGGCAATACCTTGTCCGGCTTTCAGCAACCCTTTGCTGCTGCACTGTTCAGCCTTTCTTCCCATCATCCGTTTGCAGTTCCGGCGGAATACGAAGGTGTTTTCCCGAAAGGAAACAAACCTATTCGCCAGTGTATCGGATATACGGACAATGCTTTGAAACTATTCTTCGAAAAGGTATCAAAAGAACCGTGGTACAAGAATACTCTGTTCGTTTTCACAGCAGATCATACAAACTCTCCGGAACGTCCGGAATATGAGACGGAGAGCGGATTGTTCTCTGTTCCTGTCGTGTTTTATCAGCCGGGAAGTGACTTGAAAGGTTTCCGCAAAGACGTGATTGCCCAGCAGATTGATATTATGCCTACCGTATTGGGCTATTTAGGGTACGACAAGCCTTTCGTTTCCTTTGGATGTGATTTGCTGAATACGCCTGCCGAGGATACTTATGCTGTCAACTATATCAATGGAATCTATCAGTTCTTTAAAGGTGATTATTTATTGCAGTTTGATGGCCGGAACACCGTAGCCATGTATGCATTCAAGACGGATAAACTGTTGGAACATAATCTTTTGGGACAGGTGGATGTGCAGCAGTCGATGGAGGATGAACTGAAAGCAATCATCCAGCAGTACATGATACGGATGAATAACGACGAACTTGTGGTGAAATGAAAGAATCGGTGCGCATATTTCGCTTTATAGTCATCGGAACGATGAATGCTTTAATCATGGCCCTTGTTGTGTGGCTGATGATGAGAGAAATGTCATTCGAAGGAGACTATATGGTAGCTAACGTAACAGCGTATGTTATAGCCCAGATTCATAATTTTATCTGGTGCAAGTATTGGATATTTCCTGTAGAAAAGAGGAAGAACAATGTATGGAAACAAATATTGTTTTTCTGTTCTGCCTTCGGTGTAGCTTACACTGCGCAGTTTTTATTCCTTGTTTTGTTGGTAGAAGGGTTGGATGTCAATGAGTATCTGGCTCAGTTCTTGGGATTGTTTATCTACGGGGCCGCTAATTTTATCGCTAATAAGAAGATTACTTTCCAATAAAAGAGGATATAAGTGCGGAGGTCCGCAAGAGTTGCCGTTCAGGCTTCTGCTCTTGCGGACCTCTGTATTGTTTTATCTATCGTTCATGGTGTCATTCTTCAATCCAGAAACCGTTTGGTCAGCCCGTCATATTCATCAATTCGGCGGTCGCGGAGGAAGGGCCACCAACGGCGGACGTTCTCCGAACGTTCCATGTCTATTTCAACGACTATATTTTCCGGATGATCGTTGCCTGCCTGTGCCAGAAACTCTCCCTGTGGTCCGGCTACGAAACTGTTTCCCCAAAACTGGATACCGTTGGTTTGCCCGGAAGGGTCGGATTCATGTCCTACACGATTGACGGAGATAACCGGAAGCCCGTTTGCAACTGCGTGAGCACGCTGGGAGATAATCCATGCATTGAGCTGACGGGCTTTTTCGTCATCCGTATCGCTGCTTTCCCAGCCGATGGCGGTAGGATAGATCAAAAGTTCGGCACCTTTCAGAGCCATCAGTCGGGCAGCTTCCGGATACCATTGATCCCAGCATACCAGTACGCCCAGTTTCCCCAGGGAAGTCTGAATGGGTTCGAAACCGATGTCTCCGGGAGTAAAATAGAACTTCTCATAATAGGCCGGATCATCCGGAATGTGCATTTTCCGGTATTTTCCGGCAATGCTTCCGTCGCGGTCGAAAACGACAGCCGTGTTGTGATACAGTCCCGGCGCACGTTTTTCAAAGAGTGAAGCAACGAGCACTACTTTATTGGCAGCTGCCAGTTCGGAGTAGAAGCCTGTGGATGGTCCGGGAATAGGTTCGGCAAGGTCAAACAGATGGGTGTTTTCTGTCTGACAGAAATAAAGCGAATTGTGCAGCTCCTGCAGCACGATCAGTTGCGCTCCATGAGCGGCACACGCTTCAATGCTTTTAGCAAGGTTCATCAGGTTCACCCGAATGTCTGCGGTATTGGATTGTTGGATTAATCCTACTTTTATCTTTCTCATGATGAATAATTATTAATATGCTGATTGACTGAAAAGTCCGTTATAGGATAACGCCTAACGGATATTGCATCGTAACACAATGCAGGGAACCGTGCTGTTTGATTAATGCCCGGCAGTCAATCCCGATGATTTCATGTTCAGGAAATGCCTGCTGCAATACTTCTGCCGCCTTCCGGTCGTGATCCGGCTGCTGATAAGTAGGGTAAAGGATGGCATCATTCATAATCAGGAAATTGGCATAGGTGGCAGGCAGCCGTTCACCGTCTTCTTCTATCTTGTCTGCCATTGGCAACGCCAGCAGGCGGTAGGGTTCTCCTGCCAATGTACGGAATGTTTTTAATTGTTCCTCCATGGCACGCAATGCTTCATAATGCTCGTCTTCTTTGTTGTCACATTTTACGTAGGCAATGGTGTCTGTGGAACAGAAACGCGCTAAGGTATCGACGTGACTGTCGGTATCGTCGCCGGCCAGATAGCCGTGATCCAGCCAAAGCACTTTTTGCAGATGGAAAGTTGATTTGAGGTATTCTTCTATTTCTACCTGATTCAGTTTTCCGTTCCGGTTGGGAGAGAGCAGGCATTCGGTGGTGGTAAGCAGTGTGCCCATGCCGTCACTTTCGATAGAGCCTCCTTCAAGAACGAAGTCCAGGCAGTCGATGTACTGACCTCTCAGAGCTCCGGCTTTTACGGCCTGTCCGGTGATCAGATTGTCCAGCTCGGAGGCAAATTTCAATCCCCAGCCATTGAAGGTAAAGTCGAGCAGGGAAGGGTTGCCGGTATCTATCATGGTGATAGCTCCGTGGTCGCGTGCCCATGTATCGTTCGTTTCGCATTTCAGAAAGCGTACATTGTCCATGTTTACGGTAGAGGCAATCTGCTTCCTAACCTCTTCGGGCTCAGGAGTCACAATTAATAATAACTCACGCTTTGCTATTTCTTTGGCAATGTTTACAAAGCATTCTTGTACTTCTGTCAGCATATAGGCCCAATCTGTACCGGCATGCGGCCATGTCAGCTGTATGCCGCTTTGCAAGTGCCATTCGGCAGGCAAATGAGGTGCTCTCATCTCTACCTGTACAGTCATATTCTTACCAAAGTTCAATTGCAAATCTTTTTCCGAGCCGCTGGGGCTGGGAAGTCCAACCATGATTCCCATTAGATTATAATCTATTTAGTTATAAAATCAGTTTATAAAATGAGGATGTATCATCCTTTTGACACATCTGTTATGCTTTAGCTTCCTGTTTCGGTTTCCGGTCGAAGAACGGATTCTTTGAAGACGCACTTACCGGAATGGCCATAACCATCTTGCAGTCTTTCAGCCAATGAAGGCGTTGTGCTGCCAGTCCGGCTGAGAACATGACACGTGTGTCTACACGCATATCGGCTGCTGTGGCACAGGCGGAACCGATGGCGATGCCTACATCGATGCTGTTCAATGCGCAGGGGACGTCTTCCGTACGTCCGGCACATGTCGCAAATCCGCAATGTCCGCAATTCAATCCTTGCGCTTGTTCGCGTGTACCTATCAGTACAACACATTCGGCACTCAGGATGTTGTCGGCATCCCGAAGGAAAAACTTCATGCCGTGTTCTTCTACCATAGCTATCATTTTGTCCGACAGCAGTTTGATTTCTTCATCCGTGATCAAAGCCACTTCAATGACATCTATTCCTTTCCCTTTCGGAGCAGTACGTGCGGCGGTCATCATCTGGCGTGCTACCTGTAATATATGCTCGTGACGGGCATCTCTTTCATTCAGTATCATAACTTTTCTCGAATTAATTAGTGAGGCAAAGATAACGTTTTTCAAGAAAATAGTACCTTTGCCGGAAAGAAAGAATTGAAAACACCATGCTACATATCAACAATGCTTGTATCGCTTTTGGGACAGAAGTGCTTTTCTCCGGGTTAAATCTGAATCTGGAGAGGGGAGAAACGGCCTGTATTGTAGGACAGTCCGGTTGCGGAAAGACTTCATTGCTGAATGCGGTGATGGGTTTTGTTCCTTTGAAGGAAGGGACTATCAAAGTAGGGGATACCTTGCTGGACAAATCAACGATTGATATAGTCCGCCGGCAGATTGCATGGATTCCACAGGAATTGGCTTTACCCTTTGAATGGGTAAAGGAAATGGTGGCTCTTCCGTTTGACCTGAAAATTAATCGTTCTGCTCCTTTCTCGGAAGAGAGGCTTTATGATTATTTTGATGAGTTGGGACTGGAGCATGATTTATATGCGAAGAGGGTGAATGAAGTCTCTGGTGGCCAACGGCAGCGTATCATGTTGGCGGTAGCTGCCATGCTCAACAAGCCTTTGATTATTATTGATGAACCGACATCGGCATTGGATGCCGGATCAACGGACAAAGTGCTGGCTTTCTTCCGGCGGCAGGCAGAGAAGGGGGCGGCTGTATTAGCTGTATCCCACGATAAAGACTTTGCTTCGGGCTGTCATTATTTAATAGAACTATAAACGAAATTTAATACTAGCATAAAGGGGATTTATTTTGGGAACCATCGACATATCATACTATAATTTGTTTATCGGCCTGCTTTTGCTTGCCATTCCATTCTTTTATCTCTGGAAATTCAGGACCGGTTTGCTGAAACCTGCTGTGACAGGTACGCTTCGAATGATTGTCCAGTTGTTTTTTATCGGCATCTATCTGAAATATCTTTTCTTATGGAATAATCCTTGGATCAATTTCCTTTGGGTGATTATTATGATATTCGTTGCCGGGCAGACAGCACTGGTACGTACTCAACTGAAACGGAGCATTCTGCTGATCCCTATCTCGGTAGGCTTTTTTTGCAGTGTGGTAGTGGTGGGATTGTATTTTATCGGTATTGTCCTCCAGCTGGATAACATATTCAGCGCTCAATACTTTATTCCGGTATTTGGAATTTTAATGGGAAATATGCTTTCGAGTAATGTAATCGCATTGAATACCTATTATAGCGGATTGAAACGGGAACAGCAGTTGTATCGCTATTTATTGGGGAACGGTGCCACACGGCAGGAAGCTCAGGCTCCCTTTATAAAACAAGCTATTATCAAGTCGTT
>ULVZ01039940.1_pt1 | contig 11114 bp, 14 predicted proteins | sample 1959901 | NCBI WGS metagenome assembly ULVZ01 (sample SAMEA4835800, study PRJEB28245) | human gut metagenome | biome: gut microbiome; material: fecal sample | place: Denmark | collected 2008 | reverse complement strand
ACTGAATACGTGTTACAGGTGAATACAACCGCCATGACGGACGTGCGCCCACTGCCCGCGAAAAGCCGGACAAGCGCCTCTCTAGACGGCTTCGTCCCGAACGCAAAACCTGTCCGTGCCGACCACCTACAACCCCAGTAAGCCGCATTCGCCCCTGTGGACCGAATAAACGCCCCTCTGAGGGGCTTTTGTCCCGAACGCGGAACTTGTCCATGTCGGCCGTCCATAGGGCGTCCACGCCGCCCGTGGACAACTTTCGCCTCGGACATGGAAACTTGTCCGCGTAGGCTGTTCACGGGGCGTTTGGACAGCCCTGACTCCAATCATGGCGATCATGTCCGCGGCGGACACGTCGTGCCGCATCCGATCCGCATTTTTTCCGAAACGGAAAGTTTACAGACAGGCGAATCGCGCCTGTATCACCTGTAACACGTATTCACCCGCCTATAAAGGAAAAGACCCAAAAAAACGCCTTTCTCCAAAATCACCGAATACACTGATACATTCATATGTTACATTCTATATTTTCCTTATTTTCCAGTACCTCAGCCTGTGGAAAAGTGTATTCAGTCACAACTGATACAAACTGAATGCACCGCCCGTATAGGTGAATACAAGACCCTGTTTGGTCACAATCCCGTCACAATTGAGCCTGTTTGTATTCAGTCAGGCCCCGAAACGGCCTCATCGCCGCCGAGGCCGGTGTTACACCCCGAAACCGTGATTCTTCCGGTTTCGACCCGCCTCAACCGGAATAATCACAGCGGCGGCTTCTGCGGACGCAGACCGCCCGGCATGAACGATTCCACACTCACCGACGCCGACTTCGAGCCGGCCGCGCTCGACATGCTCTCATTCGGACCGCAAGTGGTCTTCCTCACCGGCAAGGCCGGCACGGGCAAGTCCACGCTCGTCAACCACTGGCTCGCCCACCACGCGCCCGCCAACACGCTCACCCTCGCTCCAACCGGCATCGCCGCGCTGAACCTCGTCGGCGGCGAGACCATCCACCGCTTCATGCATGCCAGGCCCGGCGTCACCGTCGAGCAGGCGAAGGCGAACGGCGCCAGGCGCCGCCGCGACCCGCTGTACTCCACACTCGACGCGCTGGTCGTCGACGAGGTGTCCATGGTGCGCGCCGACCTCATGGACTGCCTCGACGCGTTCCTGTCCGCCGCGCGTGGTTCGAAGCGCCCATTCGGCGGACTGCGCATGGTCCTCGTCGGCGACCTCATGCAGTTGCCGCCCGTCGTGGCGCGCGGCGAGGCCGCCGCGTTCTCCGGCGACCCGTGGCCGGGCCCGTGGTTCTTCGACTCCGCCGCCATCCGCCGCGTCATCGGGTCGGGCACGTTCGCCTCATGCTCGCTCGAACGGGTCCACCGCCAGTCCGACCCGGTGTTCGTCGACGCCCTCAACCACATCCGTGTGGGCGACGCCTCCCCGTCCGTCCTGTCGGTCGTCGACGCGCGCGCCGGTTCGCGCTACGACCCGGGCTCCATGGATGACGCCGTCACGCTCGCCGCCACCAACGCGCGCGCCGACCAAGTCAACGCGATGCGCCTCGACTCGCTGCCGTACTCCGGCTCCATCTGGAAGGCGTCCGTCCAGGGCGAATGGTCGAAGAGCCTCAGGCCGGCCCCCGAGGTCCTCGACGTGCGCGTGGGCGAACGCGTCATGATGGTCGCCAACGAGCCGTCCGGCCTGTACGCCAACGGCTCCATGGGCACCGTCGATGGCTTCGAGTCGTCTCTGCCGGTCGTGCGCCTCGACGACGGGCAGGTCGTCGCCGTCGGCCCGCACGACTGGCAGGTCACGGCCGCACGGGCCGTCACCGACCCTGACACCGGCGAGCGCCGCCTCGAGACGTACGTTGTGGGCTCCTACCGTCAGCTGCCGCTGAAGCCCGGCTGGGCGGTCACCGTCCACAAGTCGCAGGGGCAGACGTTCGACCGCGTCCACCTGGAGCTTCCGCCCACCCCGCTGTTCGCCGACGGACAGGCGTACGTCGCGCTGAGCCGCGTCCGCTCGCTCGCCGGGCTTACCATGAACCGCCCGTTGTGGGCGCGCGACGTGCGGGCCAACCGGGAGGCGCTGGCGTTTCTGTCCGCCCCGCACGAACCATCCGGGCAGTCGGCCCTGTTCTGAGGCCCACGGCGCATAGCCCCGCGTCATGCAAGGCAGCAAAGAGGTCATCAAATCCTCCGGCACATACGCATGGCACGAGGGCGACGGGCTGTGTCGCACCATCTACGGCGAGGCGTGGCAGTACATGGTGCTGCCCAGCCAGCCGTCGGTGCACGACGCGGCCGGCTGGTCGGACCGCGAGCGCGCGGCCCAGCCGATCAAGACCATCATGACGCGCGTGGCCGAGATGACGGAGTACTCGCCGCTCATGAGCCGCAAACTCAACAAGGCCATGTACCGCGAGATGCACATCCTGGCCGTCTCCACGCCGATTGCGTTCCACCCGTCACTGACGCTCCCGGAGCCCATCCGCGACCGCATGGCCGTCGACTACGCGGGCTGGTCGGTCCACGACCGGTTCACGCTCGTCGGGTTCAGGCTCGTGCAGGGCGGTTCGAAGCGGTCGCTGACCGAAAGGCTGGCCGAGCTGGTCAGCCCGTCCGACGGCGAGGCCGACGGCTTCGTCCCGTCCGACAACTTCGAGACGGACCGCCGGCGCATGCGCTCCATCATGGCCGACGCGGGATGCGTGCTTCCGACCGACCGGCAGATGGCGCGCGCGCTGAGCTTCTGGGTCACGCATGATCGTCCCGAGCTTATCCCCGTCATGGTCGAGCCCACCCACATGCACACATTCTCCGATTGGGGCGCGTGCCGGGCCGCTGAGCGCTACAAGAAGACGGGCGTCGACTGCGCCACCTGGACGCGCCGCAGGGAGGTGCGCGGCAACTACCCGCTCACCATCTGCACGCTCGGCGTGACCGGCTGGCAGGGCGAGAACGAGTCGCAGGTCAAGTCCGACTGGGCGTCCGACCTGCTGGCCAGCCCGCAGGCGGGCGGCATGGGCGCCATCGCCCTGTCCGTCCGCGGCCTGGTCGAGCCGGGCGAGGCGAGCCGCGAGCAGATCGACAAGGACACCGACAAGGTGCTCGACAAGGCCTACCAGCAGATGGCCGAGAACCACAAAACCAACCTGAAGCTCGCGGGCGAGCTCCAGAACGCGTCCGACGTGTACGAGATGGGTGACAAGCCCTGGCCCACCCTCATCGACGGACATGTGCACGTCGCCATCCCCGACGTCGTCGACCATGCGGGCGCCGTCGTGTACCCCGGCAAGGTGGAGCTCAACCCGAAGCGCCAGGACGCGGCGTTCCGCGACATGCAGATCGGCTCGAACATCGCCTACAACCCGTCGCCGGTCATCTGGCCCGCCCCCATCCTCGCCTACTCCGGCATCGGCTCGAAGTCCGTCGCCGGCGAGGACTCGGGCCTCGACCGTCCGTCCGACCTGCCGGGCGCGATGCTCGGCCTGTGCGAGGCCGACCGCCTGCCCGTCTACATCAGCCCGTTCCTTGCCAGGGAGCGGCACACGCCGCCGATCCTCATGGGCGTCGGCGACACGGGCGCCGGCAAGACCACCCTGTTCCTCTACCTGGCCGCCCAGTGGGCGCGGCTCGGCGACCCCGACCATCCGGGGCACACCATCCCCGGCTGGTTCGTCGACCCGAAGCCCAACTCGGACGACTTCGGCCCGTTCGTCAAGTCCATGCACGGCAAGGTGTATAGCCTCGACGACCCGAACGTGGAGGGCATCCTCGACGCGGTCAGGTGCATGCCTGAGACGCAGCGCGACGAGATGCTCGACACCATGGTCGAGATGATATGGTCGTGCGTGGGCGGCCACCAGGACGACAAGTCGTACCAGTCGGCGCTCATGGCGATCGTGGGCTACGGGCTCGACCGCGGGGCCGACTGCACGGGCGAGGCCGTGTCCATCGCATGGCGCGACCACAAGGCTGGGACCGACGGCGGGGTCATCGACCCGATTGTCGACAGGATCCACCACGACCTCGAGCAGCTGGCCGACGTGTACCAGCCGTTCCGCTTGGTCTACGGCCGACGCCACGGCGGCGTCCGGCTCGCCAAGACCGAGGGGCTGTCGCTGCTCAGGGCGGGCACGCTGTCGATCGCGCCCCAGGTCGGCTCCCAAGCGGTCACCTCCGTTGTGCAGCGCTGGGTGGTGCGCATGATGGCGCTGGGCGCGGCCGGCGCGGTCATGGGTCGCAACGGCTTCGAGGTCGTCGACGAGGCGCATCTGATCCTGGGCGACGATTTCGGCAAGGGCATCGTGGAGCGCCAGGGCCGCCTGGCCCGCGCTCAGAACTACCTGCCGGTCTACCTGTCGCAGAAGATCGACGAGTTCGAGGCCGCGAACCTGACCGAATTCATCGGCCGCGGCATCGTACTGCCCGTGTCGGCGAAGAACGAGGACTCCGGTACCAGAAGCCAGGCGCAGGCCGCCTGCTCGCTGTTCGACATTCCCGACACGTCGACCATGCACGAGCGCATGAAGGAGACGAAGGAGCTCGACGAGGACTCCCACCGTCCGAACTGGAGGAGCCTGTACGCGCTAACCGACCCGAAGACGAAACGCGTCGTTCGCGGTTCGGTCCCCTACTACATCGGCCTGTCAGGCAACGCCGTGCCCGTAGAGGCGCGCATCCCCGATGGGCAGCTGGCGCTCATTACCGGCAAGGCGCGGTGACACCCGTCATGTTCCAGTCCAAAACGGCCCCGCGCCGTTCGTAATCGAGACGCGCGTTGCCCAGCTGGGTCGGCCGGCCGTTGGTGCCGGTCCCATCCGACAACGGCAGGGACCGTTTGCGGGCGGCCTTCGACGCGGCCGCCTTGGCGCGCGCCGTCTCGTCCCACAACCGGTCGCGCTCCGCGCCGGACATGTCCGGCCGGAACGCCTTCCGGTATTCAACGGCGACGCGCAGCTGTCCCTGCGGGTAGCCGTGGGCGTCGGTCAGATACCGTTCGGGCGAGTAACACCATTGCATCGAGACGCGCATGCGGGCATCGGGTACGACGTGCGCGACCCGCCAGACCTCCATGTCGCCATGGGCCATGCAGTCTTCGGCCAGTTGGGGCGCGGAGGCGAATCCCATCCGCGAGAACCACTCCTCGAGCCTGTCTCTTGTCGAACACATGGCGCGCCTTCCTTTCGTGTTGGCCGGCTCATGCGTCCCGGTCCTTAGCCGATGTCGGCGATCACGTCACCGAGGATACGGCAGGCCGTGCCGAGCGCGGCCGAAAGCGTGGGGTCGTCCTGAACGTCGGGGTCGACCAGGACGGAGCCGGTCGCCATGTCGACCGCCGCGGCCATGTCGTCACCCGCGTTCCACGGCCGGTCGTCGGTTCCCTCGAGGGTCAGGTAGCCACCCGGCGCGCATTGCCCGTCGTCCGGCGCGTCGGCACCGAGGTTTCCGAGCGCGCGGCCGATGGCTTCGCGTAGGACCAGGTCGAGGGCCGGCGAACCCCAAGTGCGGACGGTGGAGCCGTTGACCACCTCGAACGCGGCGGGCGTGTACACGCCCTCGGGGCGGCTCCCGTCGGCGGAGAGGTTGACGCCCACCCAGAAATGCTGTTCCTCTGCCAAGTCATTCCTTTCCTGGCTGTTCTTCGGATCCGCTCCCCCGCTATGCGCCGTCCGCATAGTCTTCGGCCGGTCCCGCAGAAAGCGGAAGCCGCCGCCCCGCGCGGATGGCGTTGCCCCACAGAGGCGGAACATGCGAAAACCATTGCGTGAGCGTGCCCGACGAACAATCACGACAAGTCGTCTGCGGACGACGGAAAAGACCGGCCGCCGCCGGAGTGCCCAAGGGTTCCGGCGGCGGCCGGTTTTCGGCGCATAGGCGCACCGCATGAAGCTCAAGGAACTGAAAAAGGACATTGATGGACGCTACGGCCTGCGCTGCGGGCGCGCGCATGAATCACGCATGGATGTGTGGATCGCCCACGACCATGCCAAGGGCGTCGTCGTGCATAAGTCGGGCAAATGCGAGCCTTGGCGCATCGACGGCGCGAGCGTCGCCAAGGGCGCGCCGTTCCAGCTTAAATCCGATTGGTCGGCGGACCACAAGGCCCGCGTCCTGCGCGGGAGAATGGGCTAATTCTCCTCAACGGCAGCCCGTACGGCGTCGTGCAGGCGGGCGCGGGCGCGCTGGTCGTTCCAACCGTACGCGGCGGCCAGCGCTAGCGTGTCGGCGTCCAGCTCCTCATACAGGTCCCGTCCGAACCACTTCGGCACGTCCGCCGTCTCCGTGAACGACTCCCACAGCGGGTCCGCGTCGGCCACGGCGTGCCGCCGCGCCCATCGGGCCGCGCGGGTCGTCTTCAGCCCGGCCCTCCATTCCAAGAACAGGTCCGCGGGCATGCCGTCGGGGTCCGCCGCCCATTCCGGCCGGCCGGTGCGGATATCCAGTTCCAGTCCGACGCCGTGGACGCGGGTCAGCCGCGCCTCCGTCGGCTCCAGCTCGCCATGCCGGGCGGCGGCTGCCTTCAGGTCGCGGCCGAGCGCCGTCACCCTTTCACGGGCGAGTTCGCGCTCGTCGGGCGGGAGCTCCATGTACCGGCCGGAGCCGAGGCCGAGCAGTGCGTCCGCGTCGGCGAATCCGTTGTAGGCGGTCCAGCAGACGTACACGGCGTGCGTGGTTTCGGTATCGGCTGCATCCAGCATGGCGCGGCAGATGGCGCGCCTTTCGTTCTCCCAGGTCATGGGAACGTGTATGCGTCCGCTTCCGTCAGTAGTAGAGCAAAGCCATGCCGGGCGCGGCCGGGTCGGTCGTGTTCAGGTCGGAGACGACCTTCTCGACCGAGTCGCCGTATTTCAGGCCGTGTTCGGCCAGCAGCCGCAGCCCCTCCCTGAGATCATTCTCGCAACCGTCATACTGCTCGCCGCGTTCGCCGTGCAGGATGCGATCGTAGTTGCGCTCAATGGCCTGTCGAACCACTTCGTTCACAGGTACATCCTCATAATGCCCGGGGCGGCCGGGTCCACCGTGTCGAGGAACGCGGCCGTGTCGGCCGGGGAGGAACCCTTGCCAAGCTCGTCTTTGGCCATGAGGGCGAGCCCCTCCCTAAGCCAGTCCTCATGGCCGACGTACGCGGCACCGCATCCGTCATGCAGGATGCGTTCGAAGTTGCGGTCGATGGACCGCTGGATCGTTTCGTCCATGGTCATCAGTAGTAGAGCAGGGCCATGCCGGGCGCGGCCGGGTCGGCCGAATCCAGTCCCGCCGCGATCTGTTCGGGCGAATCGCCAAAACTCAAAGAGTTTTCGGCCAGCAGTCGTAGCCCCTTCCTGAGGTCATCCTCGTGTCCCACATACTGCTCGCCCCGCTCGCCATGAAGAATACGCTCGAAGTTGCGGTTAATGGCCTGTTGGATGGTTTCGTCCATATCAGTCTCCTTGTTCCAAGGTCTTTTGAAAGTGTATGCGTCCCAGAGCGCATATTCCCGGGAGGAACGGGAAGGAGCTGGAATGGCCGACATGTCGAACAGAAGACGGGAACCGAAGGGCATACCGACCGGAGGACGTTTCGCGCCCGAACGAAGCGGAAGGGACGACGCTTCCGATTTGACGGTTGGAGACCATTCTGTCTTGGAAGGCGTCGATGTGAAAAGCGTGGGGTGTCCCGGAAAATATTCCACGGAGTTCTTCGAGGTGAGGGGCAGACGTGGCGCCGAATTGTTCAGAGACCGCATCGCCGCGTTACGGGAGCATAACGGCCATGCGGGGGCTGTGGACGTGCATACGCCGGAGGAATACAAGAATTGCCGCATGTTTCTCACGGAGGATGGAGAGGCGGGCTTCGCCATTGCCGAAGGGGACGAGCTGGTGTCCGTGTTCTCGTATGAGGGCAAACATGCCGGAAACGCGGTTGTCGCCAAGGCGGTGGAGCTTGGCGCCCGCCGACTTGACTGCTATGACATCGAATACATGCTCCCCGGTCTGTATGGCAGACACGGCTTCAAACCGATAGCCTACGTGGACTGGGACGACGATTACGCTCCGGATGGCTGGGACTACGGCACGCTCGGCCGCCCCCGCGTGCTCGCCATGGCCGTCACCGACGACCCGCCCGCCGAACCGGCGGAGCACGTCGGGTACGACGAGGCGGTGGCCTTGGCAAAGGCGGCGGCTAGGCGTTCTTAACGAGCTTGTACAGGTAGTAGTCGGACTGCTTGCTCGGCGCGCCCTCGGAGGAGAACGACGCGGCCCATGCGTCGGCGGTGGTGACCGGCACCCCGCCCGGGAAGACGGTGCCGCGCATGACGCCGTACGTGCCGCGCGCCGTGCGCGACAGCAGCACGACCGGACGGACGGAGATGCCGGGCAGCGCCTTGCGGATCTCGTCCGCGGCCCACGCCATGTTGCCGGACGCGTGGTAGGAGCGGTCGGGCGCTATTCCGTCGAGCGAGGCCAGCGGCACGCCCTCGACGTTCGCGTCCGGGCCGTAGGCCCTCAGGTCGTACGGTTTCCATGAACCCGGGTCGGCGGTGGTGGGCACCAGCCACATGCCGTCGCGGGCGGGCGCGTAGTGCTTGGCGTCCAGCAGCCAGACGGTCCGTCCGGTCGCCACAATGACGTCGATGTCCGCGGTGCCCGACGTATCGCCCGGATTGCGGCAGGACAGGTAGACCCGCGCGCCCTTCAGGTCCTTGGATGCGAGCATGTGGGCGACCGATAGCTCCCCCTTGACGCCGGCGGCCACGTTGTAGCCGGCCATGCCGGAGGCCTCGCCGCCCGCTTCCAAGCCGCCTGCCGGTGTGCCCATCACATCTGGTGACGCAAGCCAGTCATGGAACGCGAACGCGTCCACGCCATAGTCCGCGTCGGCCGGTCCGGACGGGCGTACGAGCGGGGCCAGCGTGGTCTCGCGGCGCACGCGCGCCGCGGGGTGCTCGTGCCGTTCCTCCGGCGCGTACGAGGCGAGCTTGGGGCTTGGTGTGTTCCCGGTTCCTGAAGACGTTTTTCCGGACGGGGAGAACAGTAGCAACAGGAGCAGGACGACCAGCGCCCACCCCCAATGCCCGGTCAGCAGCAGTATCAACACGGCGCATGCGAGAAGAAAAGTCATGACGGAGGCTATGCGTCGCGCATAGCCGGAACGCATGACGAATCTGATCATCGCCGGTGGAACCCGCCGGGAACGCTCCCAGACCCTGCTCGGACGGCTTGAGGGAGGCACGGGCCGCCGTTGGCTCGTCGCCGTGCCCTGCGGTCTGCCGCATGACATGCCTGACGGCATCTATGGCATCGGACTCAACGACCTCGACGGCGCGTTGGACGCCGTGGGGCGCGTGCGGCCAGGCGACACGCTCGCCGTCGAGTCGGTCGACTACTGGACCATGGGCGCCTCGGAGCCCATCCCAAATCCGGACAACAATCCGAACGTGGCCCGCTGGAACGCGATGGCCGCGGCGGCCGCCCGCAAGCGGGCCCGCTTCCGCCACGCCATGCAGTCCCTGCCCGACGGCGCAACCATCATGATGACGGCCTCCACGCTGGAGACGGCCGAGCGGCTGCTCGGCGCGTTCCCGATGGGCGTCTCCTGCATCAGCTGCGAGCGGTTGGACCTGGACCGCTGCACCGCCTTCCGTCCCGGCATGGCCGCCTGAACCACCGGGACGCATGACGAGGGCAACGGAGAAAAAGGAGCCCGCCATGAAGACCATCGGAAAAGCCGTCTACACCATCATTTGCCTCGCGTTGCTCGCGGCGACCATCATCGCCCAATCGCAGGGCTGGACCACCACGTTCTATCTGGCGTTCCTCGCCGTCGCTACACCGGGCGTGACCATGTGGGCTTGGCATCGTCTGATGCGCGCATAGCATGAAGGCGTCCGCCGGGGGCGGTGGTTGTCTTCTCTCTCTCATCAAAACCCCCTGAACCGCCGCCTTGGGCGGATAATGTGACAAGGGCGGGACCATCGGCATGACGGTCCCGCCCTTGTTTTTATCTCAGTGCTTTTCCCGATGGACGAATCCCTCCAAAGCCTTTCGGATCCTCCATAGGCGGACAGCTCTTCCCACGGCCTTTCGATGCTTTTCGCGTTCTTTTCCAATCCACATGGCCTCTTCCAAGGAAAAAGCGTATGGATCCGTGGATAGGGGTGTCAGAAGTTCCGGATCGGCTATATAGACGATGGATTCCAGGGAATGGCCCGTCAGACGGGCCATTTGGACTATGTTCAGGGTGTTCCGTTCCGACCTGACGTCATACCTGTCCTCCGGCTCATGCCGGACGTCGAATGGCTTGGTTTTGACCGTTATGACCTGCCTCCTTGTTTTTGCCCGTCCATGGGCGCACCCTACGCGCCCCGTCGGCGTCGACCCGGTACATGATGGACTTGCCCTCGAACGCGAACAGCGGCTTGGAGCTTCCCCTCACGGGCGCCAGCCATTGGTCCAGGGTGCCGGTCACGGCCCTGACACGCGCCATGCTTGACAGATCATGCCGCACCGCGCGGGCGAGCATGCCCGCGGCGGTCTCATTGTCCGGCTTGGCTTCCCTCAGCTCCGGAAACATCCGATTCTCCTTCCTGCGTCTGGTTCCGCCCGTCGTCATGCGTCCCGGAGTTCGTGTCCGTCGATTGCGATTGGTTTTGGCTGTCGTCGGATTGGGCCGGCTGGCTTTGGGGCGCGGCATCCGTTTCTGGTTCCGTCGTCGCGGCCGGGGCTTGCTCCTGCGCCGTCGGCGGGGCGGGAGTCGGGCATGATGTGACGGTGCGGACCCTCTCCTTGACCACGGTGCGCTTGACGACCTTCGTCCTCACCGGCTCCGGTTGGCCGGCCTCGTAGGCGGTCCAACCGCCCAGCACGGCCAGCGCGGCGGCGAGCATGGCGGCGACGGCGATGAGGAGCACGGGCCTCCGGTCGGCGCGTGGCGCGCGATCCAACGGAACGGCCTCCGCGGGCGCGTGGCGGGCCACCATGCCTGCGAAGTGGTCCGCCTTGGCCGGGTCGGGCACGCGGAGCGTCCAGACGGACCGCGCAAGCGCTCCGGGGCGCGTGGGTATGCCGGTGGCTTTGCCGTCCGGAGCGACGACGTCGATGACGAGGAAGGCCGCGTCCGGCGTGG
>ULVZ01036469.1_pt1 | contig 11208 bp, 8 predicted proteins | sample 1959901 | NCBI WGS metagenome assembly ULVZ01 (sample SAMEA4835800, study PRJEB28245) | human gut metagenome | biome: gut microbiome; material: fecal sample | place: Denmark | collected 2008 | reverse complement strand
CCATCGTCTGGGCCGCCGCGCTGCTCATCGGGACGTATGACGGCTACTACGGCCCCGGCACCGGCACCTTTCTGATGCTGGTGTTCATCCACTTGGGCAAGATGGACACCCGCCACGCGGCCGGCGGGGTAAAGGTCATCAACCTGGCCTCCAACATCGGCGGTGTGTGCTCCGCCCTGATGGCGGGGACCGTCGTTCTGGGTGTGGGGCTGGCGGCCGCTCTGGCCTCCATCCTGGGACACTATCTGGGCGCCGGCCTGGCCATCAGGAACGGCAGCAAAATCGTCCGGCCTGCGGTGGTGGTCGTGCTGCTCCTGCTGCTGGTGAAGGTGATCTCGGAGCTGCTGTTTCCGAACTTCTGGAATTGACGCCCCATAGACAAGGGCCTCCGCATACAGCGGAGGCCCTTTTTGCGCGGTCTTACCGCTCCAGCAGCTTTTTCAGGTACCAGCCCGTGAAGCTCGACCGGCAGGCGGCCACCTCCTCCGGCGTGCCTGTGCGCGTCCTCGCCTGCTCCGGATCCCGCGCCCCGGCCTTCGGCTTGCTGCCTCCGCGGCCCGTCCTTTCCCCACCGGACCCGCTTCGCTGGGCTCCGGCGGGGGCTCCAAGGGGATCGTCTGCCCCGGCTTACTTTTCCAGCACCTTTTTCAGATACTGACCTGTGAAGCTCGACCGGCAGGCAGCCACTTCCTCCGGCGTGCCCGTGCAGACGATGGTGCCGCCGCCGTCTCCCCCCTCGGGACCCAGGTCGATCAGGTGGTCGGCACATTTGATAACGTCCAGATTGTGCTCGATGACCACCACGGTGTTGCCGCTGTCCACCAGCCGCTGGAGCACCTCCAGGAGCTTGCGCACATCGTCGGTGTGGAGGCCGGTGGTGGGCTCGTCCAGGATATAGATGGTCTTGCCGGTGGCGATTTTGCTGAGCTCCGTAGCCAGCTTCACCCGCTGGGCCTCACCGCCGGAGAGCTCCGTGGAGGGCTGGCCCAGCTTCACATACCCCAGGCCCACGTCGCACAGGGTCTGGAGCTTGTTGCGGATTCTGGGCAGAGGTGCGAAGAACTCCACCGCCTCATCCACGGTCATCTCCAGCACATCGGCAATGTTCTTGCCCTTGTAGCGGACCTCCAGGGTCTCCCGGTTGTACCGCCTGCCCTTGCACACCTCGCAGGGCACAAAGATGTCCGGCAGGAAGTGCATCTCGATCTTCAGCACACCGTCGCCGGAGCAGGCCTCGCACCGGCCGCCCCGGACGTTGAAGCTGAACCGCCCCGGGCCGTAGCCCCGGCTCTTGGCCTCCTGAGTGGAGGCGAACAGGTCCCGGATGTCATTGAAGAGGCCGGTGTAGGTGGCGGGGTTGGACCGGGGTGTCCGGCCGATGGGGCTCTGGTCGATGTCCACCACCTTGTCCAGATACTCGATTCCCTCGATCCGGTCGCACCTGCCGGGGTGGACCTTCATCCGGTTCAGCTCCACGCCCAGCTTCTTGAACAGGATCTCATTCACCAAGGAGCTCTTGCCGCTGCCGGACACGCCGGTAACCACGGTAAAGGTCCCCAGGGGGAACTCCACGTCGATGTGCCGCAGGTTGTTCTCCGCCGCGCCGATGACCTTCAGGCTCTTGCCGTTGCCCGGCCGCCGGGTCTCCGGCACGGGGATCCTCTTCTTGCCGGAGAGATACTGACCCGTCAGGCTGTTGGGGTTGGCCATGACCTCCTCCGGTGTACCGGCGGCCACCACCTCGCCGCCGTGGATGCCGGCGCCGGGACCGATGTCGATCAGGTAGTCCGCCGCCCGCATGGTGTCCTCGTCGTGCTCCACCACCAGCAGGGTGTTGCCCAGGTCCCGCAGGTTCTGCAGCGTCGCCAGCAACTTGTCGTTGTCCCGCTGGTGCAGACCGATGGAGGGCTCGTCCAGGATATACAGCACCCCCATCAGGCTGGAGCCGATCTGGGTGGCCAGGCGGATCCGCTGGCTCTCGCCGCCGGAGAGGGTCCCCGCGCTGCGGCTGAGGGTCAGATAGCCCAGGCCCACGGACTGGAGGAACCCCAGCCGGGACTTGATCTCCTTCAGGATCCGGTCTGCGATCAGGTGCTGCTGGTGCGTCAGCTCCAGCCGGTCCACCCATTGGAGCTCGTCCACCACGGACATCCGGGTCAGGGCGTCGATGTCCTTGTCCCCCACGGTCACCGCCAGGGACTCCTTCTTCAGCCGCTTTCCCTTACAGGTGGGACAGGGGCACTCGGCCATCAGCTCCTCCAGCTCCCGCTTGCTGGCATCGGACTGGGTCTCCTTGTAGCGGCGCTCCACGTTGTTGCAGATGCCCTCAAAGGGCTGATACAGCACGCCCTTGCCCCGGGGCTGGTCGTAGTGGAGCTCCAGCTTCTCCCCGCCGGTGCCGTAGAGGATGATGCTCCGCACGTCCTCCGGCAGGGTCTCCCAGGGGTCGGTGAGGGAGAAGTGGTATTTCTTCGCCAGGGCGTCGAAGTACATCCGGGAGATGCCGTCCCCCCGGATGTTGTTCCAGCCGCTGGCCTGGATGGCCCCCTCCAGGATGGAGAGGGACTTGTCCGGCACGATCAGTTCCGGATCCACCTTCAGCTGGCTGCCCAGACCCGTACAGGTGGGACAGGCACCGAAGGGGTTGTTGAAGGAGAACATCCGGGGCGTCAGCTCCTCGATGGAGATGCCGCAGTCCTCGCAGGCATAATTCTGGGAGAATGTCAGATCCCGCTCCTCCCGCAGGAGGTTGACGACCACCAGCCCGCCGGTGAGGCCGGAGGCGGTCTCCACGCTGTCCGTCAGCCGCTGCTGGATATCCGGACGGATGATGAGCCGGTCCACCACAATCTCGATGGTGTGCTTCTTGTTCTTCTCCAGCTTGATCTCCTCGTCCAGCTCGTACAGATTCCCGTCCACCCGGGCCCGGACGTAGCCGGACCGCTTGGCGTCCTCAAAGATCTTGGCGTGCTCACCCTTCTTGCCCCGGATGACGGGGGCCATCACCTGGATGCGGGTGCCCTCCGGCAGAGAGAGGACCTGATCGATGATCTGGTCAATGGTCTGCTGGCGAATCTCCTTGCCGCACTTGGGGCAGTGGGGGGTGCCCACCCGGGCCCACAGCAGGCGGAGGTAGTCGTAGATCTCCGTCACCGTGCCCACGGTGGACCGGGGGTTCTTGCTGGTGGTCTTCTGGTCAATGGAGATGGCGGGGCTGAGACCCTCGATATAGTCCACATCGGGCTTGTCCATCTGGCCCAGGAACATCCGGGCATAGGAGCTGAGGGACTCCACATACCTTCTCTGGCCCTCGGCGTAGATGGTGTCGAAGGCCAGGGAGGACTTGCCGGAGCCGGAGAGGCCCGTCATGACCACCAGCTTGTCCCGGGGGATGGTGACGTCGATATTCTTCAGATTGTTGGCGCGGGCGCCTTTGACGATGATCTTGTCCTGCATAATGTGTATGATTGACTCCTTTCAGGAGAGGTTTCTCTTTTCAGTGCCGGAAATGCCTCCGGCGGAGGTGTAGAGGCGCTTTTCAACCGCCCGGGGAGACTGGCTCCCGCCAGGGGGCCGTTTCCACGGGGGATGCGCCCCCCATTCTCTTTTTGTCAGCGCCAAAAAGAGAACGCGCCGCGCCCGGTGTAAGAGAAAAAACGCTTTTGGTCGCAACTTTGCACGTCCGTGCAAAGTTGCTGTACGGGAGTTGACGAGAGATGGTGCCTGCGGGTTTGCGATGACCTCCCGACGGGCGCGGCGGGGTGCGGTACAGGCTTGAACGCGGATTCCCGCGGCGCGGGTGCAAAGGTCAACGGGGTGCAAGGACGCATTTGGTCTGCTTCTCTTTCCGCGCGTTCCGCTGCGCTACGCGCTGCCGGATTCTTCGCGGGAGCGTGAGCGGTAGCGAAAAGAGAAGCAGCTCCATGCGACAACCACCCCGACGAGGTCGGCGCCATCCGCCACGGGACGGCAGCAACAGGAATCGCAGAAGAGCATAGCGTGCCCGAAGGCCAGTCCAAATCGGAGCAGGCACCGATACGCCGACCCCCGTTGCGCGCGGAGGGCCACTGCACCGGAGCGCGTCCAAGCGGCCTTTTCTTTTGGACCGTGCACGGCCCGTTTTCTTTTCCGCAAGTCGGAAAAGAAAACGGGGGGTGCATCCCGGCTGGACAAGCCCCCTGCGGGAGCAGAATCCCCGTGGCCGCCGGACGGCGGCCCAAATTTCCACGGGCGGTTTGTAACCTCCCTTACACGCTCCAGGGGCGGCCATACCATCGGGCCGCCGAGGGCGGTGGCCCCTACGGGTGCACGGAACGGATTTACCCCCGCGCGTCGCTGCGCCCCAGCAGATAATCCGTGGTGACGCTGAAGTAATCCGCAAGAAAGCAAAGCGTCAGCGATGGGACATTGACCTTTCCATATTCCATTCTCTGATAATGGACAAGGGTAATTTGAAGCACTTCTGCCATATCCGCCTGCCGCAGATGCCGTTCATCCCGCAGGGCACGCAGTCTTTCTCCAAATATTTTTAGTGTTTCCATGGAGTTCTCCTTGACATATATCATTTAATGATGTATCATCAATACATCATTAAATGTTGTTTGAAGGTGATCCAATGAATCCCATCTATCTCCGCCTCTTCGACGGCTACGCCGCCGACATTCTGCAGAAAGCAGACCCCTTCGATTCCAAATCCGTGGATCAGCTGGCGGACAGCCTCTCCCTCTCCGGGGACGCCCGCCTGTGCCTTCAGGACGCCTTTCTGGCCCGCTACCTCCAGTGGTCCACCGACGCCTTCACCCTGGGACTCCACCTGGGCCTATCCCTGGTCCACGACAATGTCCGCCGTGGAGGCCCCCAGCAGGTCTAGCAGCGCCCGGGGCGCCAGCTCCACCTGGGCGCCGATCTTCCCGGCGGAGATATAGACGGTTTCGTAGTCCAGCGCCGTCCGGTGGAACACGGTGGGATACTGCTTCTTCATCCCCACCGGGGAACAGCCGCCCCGGATGTAGCCGGTAACGGCGTTGATCTCCGCCACGTGCAGCAGCTCGATGGACTTCTCCCCCACCGCCCTGGCGGCCTTCTTCAGATCCAGGTTCTCCGGCGCCGGCACCTCGAACACGTAGATGCCCTTGGACGCCCCCCGGGCTACCAGGGTCTTGAAGCCTCTGGCTGGGTCCTGCCCCAGAGCCTCCGCCACGTGGACGCCGTACTCCCGGGTGCCCTCCGGCCCCTGGCTGTCCTCATAAAACCGGGCGGTATAGGGGATCTTTCTCTGGTCCAGGATCCGCATCACATTGGTCTTTTCCTCTTTTTTCTTCGCCATTGCAAACACCTCAGCTCTCCGCGGGCTGCTCCGCCAGCTCCCGCCGGACGTATTTGGGCAGCTTCTCCACCGCCAGGGCGTATGACCGGCCGCACAGGTCCCGCAGGACCTCCTCCGGCAGTTCTCCGTCCAGCAGGCAGGAAATCCAGGTCCGCTTATCCGAATAAAATCCCGGCAGGATGTCCGGATACCGGGCCCGCAGCAGCTCGCCCTCCGCCGCCCCGCATTTCAGATTCACCAGATCGTGGCCGCCGTAAATTTTGTACTCCGGCCCCGGCGAACAGACAGCGGCAAACAGCCTGCCCCGGACCTTATAGCGGAACCACTGCCACACCGGCTGATAGTCCTTCTCCACGCCGGGAAACGACAGCAGGTATGCGTCCAGCCATTCGTAGTGCATTTACTTCTCCCCCCGCAGCTCGATGATCCGGTCACGCAGCACCGCGGCGTACATTCCCACACGGCTCCGCCGTGCGGGAGCCCTTTTCATTTTACCAACCGGTCAGAAGTGAATTCTGCCCGGTTCAAGGTTTTGCCTCCGCCAAAACGCTTGTACGCCGGACTCCCGGCGATTCGAGTACGCCATACACCCCTGCTCTTTGCGGAGGTCACTTCTCCCCCCGCAGCTCGATGATCCGGTCACGCAGCACCGCGGCGTACTCGAATTCCAGCATCTTGCTGGCCTCGCGCATCTCCTTCTCCAGCTTGGCGATCTCCGCCGCCCGCTCCTGCTCCGTCAGCTTGCGCTTCTTGTGGGCCCGGAGGGTGTCCTCCTCCGCGGTCTTGGAGATCTCCAAAATCTCCCGGACGCCCTTGATGATGGTCTTGGGCACAATGCCGTGCTCCTGATTATAGGCGTCCTGGATGGAGCGGCGGCGTTCCGTCTCGTCGATGGCCGCCCGCATGGAGGGCGTGATCTCGTCGGCGTACATGATAACGAGGCCGTCTGCGTTTCGGGCCGCCCGGCCGATGGTCTGGATCAGGCTGGTCTCGGACCGGAGGAAGCCCTCCTTGTCCGCGTCCAGGATCGCCACCAGGCTGACCTCCGGCAGGTCCAGCCCCTCCCGCAGGAGGTTGATGCCCACCAGCACGTCGAACTCTCCCAGCCGCAGGCTGCGGATGATCTCCATGCGCTCGATGGTCTGGACATCGGAGTGCATGTACCGTACCCGGATGCCGGCGTTTTTCAGGTACTCCGTCAGGTCCTCCGCCATCTTCTTGGTGAGGGTGGTCACCAGTACCCGCTCGTCCCGGGCGGCTCTTGCACGGATCTCGTCCATCAGGTCGTCGATCTGGCCGGTGACAGGCCGGACCTCCACCCTGGGGTCCAGCAGGCCCGTGGGGCGGATCACCTGCTCCACCACCTGGTCCGCCCGCTCCCGCTCATAGGGGCCGGGCGTTGCCGAGACAAACACCGCCTGGCCGATCCGCTCCTCGAACTCCTCGAACTTCAACGGTCGGTTGTCGTACGCACAGGGCAGGCGGAAGCCGTACTTCACCAGGGAGTCCTTCCGGGCATGATCGCCGTTGTACATGGCCCGGACCTGGGGCAGGGTCACGTGGCTCTCGTCCACGAACAGCAGGAAGTCGTCCGGGAAGAAGTCCAGCAGGGTCATGGGGGCGGAGCCGGCGGGCCGGTCGGAGATGATGCGGGAGTAGTTCTCGATGCCGGAGCAGTAGCCCAGCTCCGCCATCATCTCCATGTCGTACTCCGTCCGCTGACGGAGCCGCTGGGCCTCCACCAGCTGGTTGTTGTCGGTGAAGTATTTCACCTGATCCTCCAGCTCCTGGCGGATCTCCAGAATGGCTTTGTCCATCTTGTCCTTGGTGGTGACATAGTGGCTGGCTGGGTAGATGGCCACGTGGTTCAGCACCCGGTTCACGCTGCCGGTGACCGGGTTGAAGTCGCTGATCCGGTCGATCTCGTCCCCGAAGAACTCCACCCGGATGGCGTGGTCCCGGTAGTAGGCGGGGTAGATCTCCACCGTGTCCCCCCGGACCCGGAACATGTTCCGCTCAAAGGCGATGTCGTTGCGCTCGTAGCGGATCTCCACCAGGCGGCGCAGCAGCTCATCCCGGTCCCACTCGGCCCCCACCCGGAGGGACACCACCAGGTTGGCAAAATCGTCCGGCTCGCCCAAGCCGTAGATGCAGGACACGGAGGATACTACGATCACGTCCCGCCGCTCCAGCAGGGCACAGGTGGCACTGAGCCGCAGCCGGTCGATCTCGTCGTTGGTGGAGGCATCCTTGGCGATATAGGTGTCCGTATGGGGGATATACGCCTCTGGCTGGTAGTAGTCGTAGTAGGAGACGAAGTACTCCACCGCGTTGTTGGGGAAGAACTCCTTGAACTCCGCGCACAGCTGGGCGGCCAGGGTCTTGTTGTGGGCCAGCACCAGCGTGGGCCGCTGCACCTGCTCGATGACCTTGGCCATGGTAAAGGTCTTGCCGGATCCGGTAACGCCCAGCAGCACCTGCTCCTTCAGCCCGTTCTCGATGCCCTCCGCCAGCGCGGCAATGGCCTGCGGCTGGTCCCCGGAGGGTTGATATTCAGATACGACTTCAAATTTCGGCATAGCTCTTCTCCGCAATTTTTTCTTGCTATGGTCTCCGGGGACCAGCCCCGGCCCAAAGGGCCGGCGCCGCGGCCGCGGCGCACAAGCGTTTTGGCGCAGTCAAAACCTTGGACTGGGCGGGCTTTGCCTGCCCGGTCCATCCGAATCACGGGGTCCCCGCAAAAGTGCCGCTTTTGCGGGGTTCCCCGGAGGGCTTGTATTCAGATACGACTTCAAATTTCGGCATAGCGGCATTCCCTCCACCCATCAAACAGATTTTCAGCCACGGCCATCCTATCACACCCGTCATCTTTTTGCAACATTTGTTCGACTTTTATCAAAGGAACCATGCCTTGAAAAAAGCGAAGGGACAAAAAAGGAAGGGGGGACTAGGGGAACCCCTCCGGTTTTCCCCAGTTCGTTCGCCAGCGGCGAAGGAAGAACTTGAAGTCATTTTCGCCGCGGCGTGTACGTGGCAAAATACCCCGACCCAAGCGCCTTGGGCGCGTTCGCCAGTCCACAGACTGGTGGTGGGGGTTCTAAAGGGGGCGCCTGCTCCCTCTTTACCCCAGCAGGTCGCCGCTGTCCGCCATGGAGACGAAGTCCCGGTCCGCCACCACGATATGGTCCACCAGGCGGACGCCGATGGTCCGCAGGGCCTCCGCCACCTGGCGGGTGGCGGCCTCGTCGCTGGAGGAGGGCACCGCCACGCCGCTGGGGTGGTTGTGGGCCAGGATCACCGCGCTGGCGGAGGTCAGCAGCGCCATCTCCACCACCTTGCGGATGTTCAGGTCCGCGCTGGCCACGTCCCCCTCCGCCAGCCGCTTGCAGGCCAGGAGCCTGCCCTTGCGGTCCAGGCACAGCAGGAAGACCAGTTCCCGCCGCTCGCCGGCAAATCGCTCCAGCAGATAGGCCCCCGCCCGCTCGGAGGAGTTGAGGATGGTCTCCTGGGACGCGTCCGCTATGCGGGCCTTCCGGCTGAGCCGGGAGACCAGGGACAGCAGGATGGCCGCGCTCTCCCCGATGCCCTCCACCTTCTCCAGATCCTCCACCGGGGCGTTCAGCACGCCGGAGAGGGAGTCGTACCGCTCCATCAGGGCGTGGGCGATGGGGTTGGTGTCCCGCCGGGGGATGGCGTAGTACAGCAGCAGCTCCAGGGCCTCGTGGTCCGCAAAGCCCTCCAGCCCCGTCTCCAGAAACCGCCGGCGCATCTTCTCCCGGTGTCCGTCGTGTATGCCCATGGAGGGCCTCCTCTCGCTGAAACGCCCCGTTTCGGGCACAGATTTGGAACATCTTATTATACCACAGGCCGTCCTCTATCACAAGCGGGATTCCCATTTGTAAAATGGAGTGCAGCGGTATTTGAGGGGCCTGTAAAATTGTGGGGAGTTTTTTTCTGCCGCCTTGACAGGGGGCAGAAATTGGCATAATATGAAGAAAGAGTTTCGGCAAAACTGCATACCGTCCGGTAGGTAAGGCTACCACAGGGATACGGATCGCTGCCGCGGAGTGATGGAGACATCATGAGAGGGTTTGAACAGGTGCTATCGAACACGAAGGTATCATCTAACGTGATTTCACCGCCTTGTGAGGCTAAAGCTTGAACGGCCGCAGGGTCCGCTGATGCGGCGTCCCTGTTTTGACACGGAAATTTCCGACTGCACCGGACAGGAGCGGCCGGGTTTTTTTGTTTTCTCAACCACCAGTCCCACAGAGAGGAGGACGCGCATGTTAGAGCAGGAAGAGCAGCGGGACGAGCTGCTGGAAAAGATCGAGGATCTGATCTCCCGAAAACGCTACGCCGAGCTGCGCGACCTTCTGCTGCCTCTGGAGGCCCAGGACATCGCGGGCCTGTTCATGGAACTGGACGACAAGGTGCCCATGGTGTTCCGCCTGCTGCCCAAGGAGCAGGCGGCCGAGGTGTTCGTGGAGCTGGATTCTGAGGAGCAGGAGGTGCTCATCCAGAGCTTTTCCAACACGGAGCTGAAGGAAGTGCTGGACGAGCTGTACCTGGACGACGCGGTAGACATCGTGGAGGAGATGCCCGCCAACGTGGTCAAGCGCATCCTGCGCCACGCGGACCCGGACGTCCGCAAGAGCATCAACGAAATCCTGAAATACCCCGACGACTGCGCCGGCAGCATCATGACCACGGAGTACGTGGACCTGAAGGCCACCATGACCGTGGAGGACGCCCTGAAGCGCATTCGCCGCACCGGCCCGGACAAGGAGACCATCAACATCTGCTACGTCATCGACGAGGGCCGCCACCTGCTGGGGTATCTCTCCATCCGGACCATCCTGCTGTCGGAGGAGGACGACGTGGTGGGGGACATCATGGATACCCATGTGATCTCCGCCAACACCCTGGACGACCAGGAGGATGTGGCCCAAACCCTGAACAAATACGACTTCCTGGCCCTGCCCATTGTGGACACGGAGAACCGCCTTGTGGGCATCGTCACCGTGGACGACGCCATGGACGTCCTGCAGGAAGAGGTCACCGAGGACATCGAGAAGATGGCCGCCATCCTGCCGGGCGACAAGCCGTATCTCAAGACCGGCGTGTTTGAGACCTGGCGGGCCCGGACCCCCTGGCTGATGATGCTGATGCTGTCCGCCACTTTCACTGGGATGATCCTGACCCACTTTGAGAATTCCCTGGCGGCGGTGCCCATTCTGACCTCCTACATCCCCATGCTCTCCGGCACCGGCGGCAACAGCGGCACCCAGGCCTCCACGGCGGTGATCCGTGCCCTGTCGCTGGGGGAGGTTCGATTCAGCGACCTGCTGCGCGTGGTGTGGAAGGAGTGCCGCGTGGCGCTGATCTGCGGCGTGTGCCTGGCGGCGGCCAACTTTGTGAAGATGATGGTGGTGGACTGCTGGCTGCTGGCCAATCCCACCGTGACGCCTGCCGTGGCGGCGGTGGTGTGCTGCACCCTGGTGGGCACGGTGGCCTGCGCCAAGCTGGTGGGCGCCTCCCTGCCCATTTTGGCGGAGAAGATCGGGTTCGACCCGGCGGTGATGGCCTCGCCCTTCATCAGCACCATCGTGGACGCGCTGTCTCTGCTGATCTACTTCCGATTCGCAACTTGGATCTTAGGCGTATAAATCACCTGAAAAGGCTGCGCCTTTTCAGGTGAAGGGAGATTCGCTCCGCTCTGCGCCTCGGTTGCCCGCCTGCGGCGGGCAATTCGACGCTCGCTCCGCGCGGAGTGTTTTTCCGACGTACACGCCGCCGGAAAAACGATTTCATTTGATTTCGCGCCGTGCGCGGCGCGAAACTCTGCGAGGCATCCAAATCGAAAAAGGTGGGCCGCTCAG
>ULVZ01015860.1_pt1 | contig 11298 bp, 9 predicted proteins | sample 1959901 | NCBI WGS metagenome assembly ULVZ01 (sample SAMEA4835800, study PRJEB28245) | human gut metagenome | biome: gut microbiome; material: fecal sample | place: Denmark | collected 2008 | reverse complement strand
TAGCATTTCAAAAACCTGATAAAGTATTAATGTTGGAAGCGGATTCTAGATTCGGTAAATTCGAATTTCGTCCGTTGGAGCCCGGTTTTGGTATTACCGTTGGTAATGCACTACGCCGCATCCTGCTTTCGTCATTAGAGGGTTTTGCTATCACTACTATCAAAATAGATGGTGTTGAGCATGAGTTCTCTAGCGTACCGGGAGTTAAAGAGGATGTTACTAACATTATCTTGAATCTGAAACAGGTGAGATTCAAGCAAGTAGTTGAAGAATTCGAAAGTGAGAAAGTAAGTATTACAATCGAAAATTCTAGTGAATTTAAAGCAGGTGACATAGGTAAGTATTTGACTGGATTTGAAGTGTTAAATCCTGAATTAGTTATTTGTCATTTAGATTCTAAAGCAACTATGCAAATCGATATTACGATTAACAAAGGTCGTGGATATGTTCCGGCTGATGAAAACCGCGAATATTGCACGGATGTTAACGTAATTCCTATCGATTCCATTTATACACCGATACGTAATGTGAAGTATCAGATTGAACCGTTCCGTGTTGAACAAAAGACGGACTACGACAAATTGGTACTTGAGATTACTACCGACGGTTCTATTCATCCGAAGGAAGCGCTGAAAGAAGCTGCAAAGATTCTGATTTATCACTTCATGCTCTTCTCTGATGAGGAGATTACATTGGAAAGCAATGATGTGGATGGTAATGAAGAATTTGATGAAGAAGTATTGCACATGCGTCAATTGTTGAAGACTAAACTTGTTGATATGGACTTATCGGTTCGTGCCCTCAACTGCTTGAAGGCTGCCGATGTAGAAACATTGGGTGATTTGGTACAATTCAATAAGACGGATTTGCTGAAATTCAGAAACTTCGGAAAGAAATCGCTTACTGAGCTTGATGATTTGCTGGAAAGTCTGAATCTTTCGTTTGGAACCGATATTTCTAAATATAAATTAGATAAAGAATAAAAAATGAGACATAATAAGAAATTCAATCATTTAGGTCGTACTGCTTCTCACAGAAATGCGATGTTATCTAACATGGCATGTTCTTTGATTAAGCACAAAAGAATCACTACGACTGTTGCAAAGGCTAAAGCTCTGAAGAAGTTTGTTGAGCCTTTGATTACAAAGTCAAAGGATGACACGACTAACTCTCGTCGTGTTGTATTCAGCAATCTGCAAGACAAGCAAGTTGTAACGGAACTGTTCAAGGAAATCTCTGTGAAGATTGCTGACCGTCCGGGTGGTTATACTCGTATCATCAAGACAGGGCACCGTCTAGGTGACAACGCTGAAATGTGCTTTATTGAACTCGTTGATTACAACGAAAACATGGCTAAGGAAAAGGTTGCTAAGAAAGCTACTCGTACCCGCCGTTCTAAGAAAGCTACTACTGAAGCTGCTGCTCCGGCAGAAGCTCCGGTTGCTGAAGCACCGGCAGTTGAAGAGGCAAAAGCGGAAGAAGCTAAAGCTGAATAAATCGACTATTCTTTTCAATATAAAAGCCGTCTCTTGTGAAAGGGGCGGCTTTTTTACTTTGCATTCGGATATTTTGGGAGGAAAGAAGATATATCTTTCCTAAACATTCATTAAAAGGTTCTACTATTAAACAATTAAATGAAACAAACTGTTATCTTTGCAGATAGATATGGCAAAGTTTCTGAAGGTGATATTATTCCTGGTCCTTGCTACTGCCTTTTGTGGAAGTGTGAGTGATGCATTTACCGTACAGACGGTAGATGAAATGGTTATTGCCGCTCAAGTTAGTTTAGGAGAAGAGGGGGATACGCAGAGAAATGATGTTCGGCAAGGAAGTTATATTCCGGCTCCGAAATTGCCATATTTGTCAGATGCAGAACTTGCAGGTTCCGCTGGAACTACTCAGTTGCTTACCTTTTCACGTGCGCAACGTTCGTATACAACAGAATATATCCTTTCGTTAAAAGACATGATAGAGCGGCTGGCTCATCGTGACGATGTACTGTCATTGCATCGCTCGAAGTTATTTGATACCAGCACCTCTTATCGCTGCCACCCTGCGTGTGAATATTATGTATTTACGCTCAGGCGAATTATCATTTAGACGTTTGAATGAATTCAGATTTATTTGCCTTATGTGGTCATAGACTGTACGAGGTGATTATTGGTATGTTTTATCAGTTAAACTTTTATTCATTTTAAACGATTTAAATTATGGCAACTCAAGCAATTGACGCAACTATTTTTGCGTCTACACACCCCGATATCGCAAAACGCACAAGTGTCTCCGGACTAATTTTTTCAGTGGCAATGCTGCTGTTAGGTATCCTTATATTCGCATCAACTTTTGAAGTAACTGACCGCTCATCTACGCTTAGTATGTTGTTGATGGTGTTAGGTACGGCATTTTTCCTCTTAGGAATATTCCGTTTGTTCTGGAAATCTAAAGAAGTGGTATATATTCCGACAGGAAGTATTACTAAGGAACGCAGTGTGTTCTTCGATTTGAAACACATGGGTAAGTTGAAAGAGATGATTGAAAAAGGCCAGCTTTCTATTGAAGAAGGTGTAAAGAGTGAAGGAAGCGGTAATGTACGTTTGGATGTTATACTTTCTCAAGATAATAAATTTGCAGCCGTTCAGCTGTTCCAGTTTGTGCCTTATACATACACTCCGGTAACCTCTGTACATTATTATACAGGGAATGATGCAGCAACCATATCGGCTTTCTTGGCGAAGTGTAAAGTGAACTAACCCTCAGGGTTTCTGGACTTAACTTTGAAGTTATGGGGATCAGTCGGTAACGGCTATCCCCATTTTTTTCATCAGGAAACAGGCATTCATATTCTGAGCTACTCCTTCGCGCAGACGATAAGAAAAGGTCAGTTCATTACCTGTGATGTCGGCTTCGAATCGGTAATTATGGATGTCATCAGGATAAATGTCGGCAAGCGTGCCGAGCATCAGGTCGTGAGTAGCGATGATACCATTTGCCTGTAAAGTCATGAATTGTTTGATAAGGGCGAGCGAGCCTTTCTGCTTATCCATGGAGTTGGTTCCTTTTAGAATCTCATCAAGGATGATGAAGAACTCTTCACCGGCTTGCAGTTTGTCGATGATAAGTTTCAGACGTTTCAGTTCTGCAAAGAAATAGGATTCGTTATCATTCAGGGAGTCGCTGGTGCGCAGACTGGTAATGAGTTGAGCAGGATACAGTTCCATACTCCGGGCGCAAACGGGGGTGCCGATGCAAGCCAGCAAATAGTTGATGCCTACCGTACGAAGATACGTACTTTTGCCTGCCATATTTGCTCCGGTGATAATAATGAAGAAAGGACGTTTTTCTATATCAATGTCATTGCGTACACATTTGTCGCGGTTCATCAGTGGATGTCCCATAGATGCGGCGCGGAGACTGAAAGACCGGGGGGTAATAATAGGGTAGGAGTAATCCGGATGATTATAGGCGAATGTGGCCAATGAACACAGAGCATCCATGTGAGCGATAGCTGTCAGCCAGCGTGGCAGTTCAGAAGCATATTGCTCTTTCCATCCTTCAATCTGTATGATTTTGCGGATTTCCCAGAAGAATAATCCGTTGAGGGTGGCATATATGTAGGCGTTGTTTCGCTGATCGAGTTCGTTCATAAGCTTACTTAGACGCTGGATGGAGTGAGAAGCCGTTTGTTTTTCATCACCGATCCACTCTCTCACTTCCTTCAATATCGGACTTTTCATGGGTTGGTTCTCTATAAGTCGGAGCAGATTGGCATACGTTGCTAATATCTGTAGCTTCTTTCCGTAGACAGCTTGCATTTTAGTGATTTTACTAGTGAAACAAAAGCTGGCAAACACAAAGCATAACCATAGAATACCGAAAACAGTGAGCGGAATAATGCCTGCAATAGCCAATGCTATACATAAGATATTTATTCCACCCGCCAATAGCGGTAGCATGCGAAAGAAAACATTTTTCCGGAAGACACTGGGACTCTTAGCCCATGCCTTTAATTCATCTTCGTCAGCAGCTTTTCCTTTATAGAGCAGTCCCAGAATACGGAATTCTTGTCGAAAGTTCAATTCCGATGTCAGTTCGCGAATGGCTTCCTGTCGGGATTCTATCTCTTTCTTATTTACCAGATGCGTGCCCAGCCAATTGGCTAACAAGCTTTTTCCAAGTTGCGTACAGGTACGGTTTATATACTGAAAAAGAGAATGTGGACCAAACACATCCAGGTCATAACTGTACAGGTGTGCCGGATTGATAAATTCTGCTCCGTCTTCAAAAGAAGATGTGTCATAGTTCAGCGCCGAAAGTTCTTGCTCATTGATTACAAACTTTTTTTCCAGATAGTCTTTTCGGTGAAACAGCCGGTTGTGATACTTTATCAATAGGATAAAAGGCAGAAGTGTAACGGCAATGATCCCCGTTAATACTATCCAGCCTGATGACCAGAAATATATAATTCCCGCAATTCCTGCAACAAATAACAATAATCGCAGTGAGCCTATGCGGTAAATCTTGTTTTGTACTTTATTTAATTCCGAACGTCCTTCTTCAGCGATGCGCTGATAAGTGGCGGTTATTTCATTGATTGTGTTCATTCTATTGTTTCTTTGCCGCAAAGGTAAAATAAGCCTGCTTTATAACCAAATGCTTCATCTGCTTTCTCTTGCTCTAATGAAGAACTTAGCATCCATATCTATGTTTCCTTTAAGAGAAGCGTTTGTTTCTCAGTGTGAAACTGTCTGTTTCTCGGTGTGAAACTGCTTGTTTCAAAGCATGAAACTGCTTGTTTCAAGGCATGAAACTTGCAGTTCCAAGTGATGAAACTATTCTTATCCATCAAGGTAGTAAGTTTTCGCCTTAGATATCCCTTTGATGAGTATTGCTTATTTTTCCAGTTACTCGCAGCTTTGAAGCGTATTATGCAGTATAGAGATAAGCCCAAGTATAAATATGCATGAACATAAATCTGCCAAAATTGCATTTTTCTTTTCAATAATTTGCTCTTCTTGGATAAATAATGTAACTTTCGCTCAGATAAAACTGTTTTAGAAAGAAAAGCTTGGGGTATGAAAAGGTGGTGGTTATTAGGCATATTCGGATTATTGGTTGCTTTGCATGGGAGCGCCCAGCAAGTGATATATGCCAATTTGAAGGAATTGGTGGAAGATCGTGGCGACACACTCTCCACATTGAAGATAGAGAAGCGCTCCAAGAATCAGATTTTACTGATGGGAGGTGCTGACTATCGCGTCTCGGTAGATGACAATCCCGGTCTCTGCCGATATTTGAAATCCCGTTGTTATGCGGTGAGGGCTGACTCGGCGTTATACGTTAACTGTAAGAAAGTGCGTTATAAACGTTTCCGTTTCGGCGGTTGGTATGCCCCTGCCACTTGGATACAGGGGAAAATTTATTTCTACGCACAGCCTGTAGGTTCTGTGGCGGCAAGTACCACACAGCCTGCCGACGCTACAAAGCTGGGGGGAGATGTCGGTACGGCCATTGCTGCTTCGGGGCTGGTCAATGCGCGGGTTTATTATGAACTGAATCCGGAAACGGGTAAAGTAGAGTTCGTAGGAAAAGACAAAATGCTACAGCTACTAAAAAATGAGCCGGAACTTCTGAACGCCTTCTTACAGGAAAGCAGTGAAAGTGCGGAAGTTACAGGTAAATACTTACTACGCTTAAAATGACTAAATGATAAATAAATCCCGGTATCACTTGTTGATATCGGGATTTATTTCTATATTGCGGCAGCTTACAGAAGTAAACTGATGACATTTTGTAACCTTTCATCCTGCATGTTATGGAAATAACCTTAAGTAACACATTGCCCCCTTATCCCACTTTTGTAGAGGGTATCCGGAGGGCTCCTGACCGTGGCTTCACACTTTCGCCCGCACAAACTGCCACGGCGTTAAAGAACGCATTGCGCTATATCCCCAAAGAATTACACGAGACCCTCGCACCGGAGTTTATGGAAGAACTTCGTACCCGCGGGCGTATCTATGGCTACCGATATCGTCCGCAAGGCGACCTCAAAGCGAAACCTATCGATGCTTACAAAGGAAATTGCATTGAAGGTAAGGCTTTCCAGGTGATGATTGACAATAATCTCTGCTTCGACATTGCCCTCTATCCTTATGAACTAGTCACTTATGGCGAAACGGGACAGGTCTGCCAAAACTGGATGCAGTATCATCTCATTAAACAGTATCTTGAAGTGCTGACTCAAGATCAGACACTCGTTATTGAAAGTGGACATCCACTGGGCTTATTCCGTTCTAAGCCCGATGCACCACGCGTGATTATTACGAATGCCATGATGGTAGGTCTTTACGATAATCAGAAGGATTGGCACGTGGCCATGCAAATGGGAGTTGCCAACTACGGTCAGATGACTGCCGGAGGCTGGATGTATATTGGTCCTCAAGGTATTGTGCATGGTACCTTTAATACTCTGCTGAATGCCGGACGTATGAAGCTCGGTATTCCTCAGAACGGTGATTTGCGCGGACACCTGTTTATATCTTCCGGTTTGGGCGGCATGAGCGGTGCCCAGCCTAAGGCCGCCGAGATGTCGGGTGCAGCTTCCATTATAGCCGAGGTAGATATGTCACGTATTGAAACCCGGCATCGGCAAGGTTGGGTAGGACATGTCACGGATTCTATTCCCGAAGCATTCTCGCTGGCGCATGAGGCGATGGACGGCAAGAAACCGATATCCATTGCTTATCATGGGAATATCGTTGACTTGCTGGAATATGCTGTAGACCAAAATATACATATAGACCTGCTTTCTGACCAAACTTCCTGCCATGCCGTTTACGAAGGCGGATACTGTCCGGCGGGAATTACTTTCGCCGAACGTACAAGTCTGTTGCACGAAGACCCGCAGAAATTCTGTAGACTGGTGAATGAATCGTTGGTGCGCCATTTCCGGGCTATAAAAGCCCTTGTAGAGCAGGGTACCTATTTCTTCGATTATGGAAACTCCTTTATGAAAGCCGTTTATGATGCCGGAGTTCGTGAAATTGCCAAAGAAGAAGATGATAAGAATGGATTTATATTCCCCAGTTATGTAGAAGATATTATGGGGCCGGAACTTTTTGATTACGGTTACGGACCTTTCCGCTGGGTATGTCTCAGTGGTAAACATGAAGATTTGATAAAGACCGATCATGCAGCGATGGAATGTATTGACCCGAATCGTCGCGGTCAGGATCTAGATAACTACAATTGGATACGCGACGCGGAAAAGAATAATCTTGTGGTAGGTACTCAGGCGCGTATTCTTTATCAGGATGCGGTAGGACGTATGACGATAGCGTTGAAGTTCAACGAAATGGTACGCAATGGTGAAGTTGGACCTATTATGTTGGGACGCGATCATCACGATGTGAGCGGTACGGACTCTCCTTTCCGTGAAACTTCTAATATAAAAGATGGAAGCAATGTCATGGCGGATATGGCCGTGCAATGCTTTGCCGGAAACTGTGCCCGGGGAATGAGCCTCGTAGCACTGCACAATGGTGGTGGTGTGGGTATTGGAAAAGCCATAAATGGCGGCTTCGGTATGGTATGCGATGGTAGTGAGCGGGTGGATGAAATACTTCGTTCAGCTATGTTGTGGGACGTGATGGGCGGTGTGGCCCGGCGTTCATGGGCACGCAATGGGCATGCTATGGAGACGAGTGAAGAGTTTAACCGGACACATGCTGATGGTTATCATATTACGATGCCATACGTGGCTGATGACGAATTAGTAAATAAATACATATCATAAAAAGAGAATCATGAATAAAATCATCGAATGTGTCCCCAACTTCAGCGAGGGACGTGACTTGCAGAAAATAGATCAAATCATATCCCCTTTCCGTGGTAAACAAGGTGTAAAACTCTTGGATTACAGTAACGACGAAGACCACAACCGCCTGGTAGTAACCGTGGTAGGAGAACCGGAACCCCTTCGTGATGCCGTTCTCGAAGCTATCGGCATTGCTGTAAAGCTTATTGACCTTAACCACCACACCGGGCAACATCCCCGTATGGGTGCCGTAGATGTAGTTCCTTTCATTCCCATCAAGAATGTGACGATGGAAGAAGCTATCGCCCTTTCCAAAGAAGTAGGTGCAGAGGTAGGCAAACGCTATAATCTTCCTGTCTTTCTCTATGAGAAATCCGCATCAGCTCCGCATCGCGAAAATCTTGCTGCCGTGCGTAAAGGTGAGTTCGAAGGTATGGCAGAAAAGATAAAGCTACCCGAATGGCAGCCCGACTTTGGTCCTGCCGAACGCCATGCCACTGCCGGAACCGTTGCTATCGGTGCTCGCATGCCGTTGGTAGCCTACAATATCAATCTGAATACACCTAATCTGGATATCGCACATGATATTGCCAAGAAGATTCGTTTCATTGGCGGTGGCCTGCGTTATTGCAAAGCAATGGGAGTAGAGTTGAAAGACCGGGGCATTACTCAGGTTTCCATCAATATGACAGACTATACCCGTACCGCCCTTTACCGCGCTTTTGAACTGACCCGTGTAGAAGCACGTCGCTATGGGGTCAGCATTGTGGGGAGTGAGATTATCGGCCTTGTTCCGATGGAGGCGCTCATTGATACAGCTTCTTATTATCTTGGTTTAGAGAATTTCTCTATGCAACAAGTGCTTGAGGCGAGGATTATGGAAGAATAATAGAATGATAAAAGAACGCAAATTACGCAAATTACACAAATAAAGTTTTTAAATATGACCGAGAACCTGATAATTTTCAATGCCCGTGTTGTAACCCCCATCGGCTTTTCCGCCCGTTGTGGCAAAGAGATGGGGGAACTATGCATCATTGATAATGCTACAATAGAAGTAACCGACGGTATCATTTCCTATGTCGGCCCTTCCCGGGGCGAGATGCGTGACGGATATTATCAACGCTACTGGCACTACAATGCTCGTGGCAAATGCCTGTTACCCGGCTTCGTCGATTCGCATACTCACTTTGTATTTGGTGGCGAACGTGCCGAAGAGTTCTCCTGGCGATTGAAAGGAGAAAGCTATATGTCTATCATGGAGCGTGGTGGTGGCATTGTAAGCACTGTAAAGGCCACCCGCGAATGTAGTTTTATTCAACTCCGCTCCAAAGCCGAAGTTTTTTTGAGGCAAATGAGTAATATGGGGATTACTACCGTAGAAGGCAAGAGCGGCTACGGACTGGATAAGGAAACGGAGCTTCTGCAACTCAAAGTCATGCGTAGCCTGAATAATGACGAACATAAGCGGGTAGATATTGTATCCACTTTTCTGGGCGCGCATGCCGTACCCGAGGAATATAAGGGACGTACGGATGAATACCTTGATTTCATTATCAGTGATGTCCTGCCTTGTGTTGCCAAAAACGAACTGGCCGAGTTTTGTGATGTCTTCTGCGAACAAGGTGTTTTCTCTGTCGAACAATCTCGCCGTCTGCTGCAAGCAGCCAAGGAATATGGTTTGGGCTTGAAACTCCATGCCGATGAAATCGTTCCGCTGGGGGGGGCCGAACTGGCTGCCGAGCTTTCTGCTGTTTCTGCAGATCATCTGTTGCATGCATCCGATGTAGGTATCCGCGCTATGCGGGATGCCGGAACCGTTGCAACTTTACTCCCTCTTACAGCTTTTGCCCTGAAAGAACCTTATGCACGCGGTCGCGAAATGATTGATTCCGGTTGTGCCGTAGCCCTTGCCACAGATCTCAATCCGGGCAGTTGTTTCTCCGGTTCCATTCCGTTGACTTTTGCCCTGGCATGTATCTATATGCATCTTACTATTGAAGAAGCTATCACCGCCCTCACCCTGAACGGGGCTGCTGCCTTGAACCGGGCGGATAGTATCGGCAGCATCGAAGTAGGCAAGAAGGGAGATTTTGTAGTGCTGAATTCCGATAATTACCATTTCCTGCCTTATTATGTCGGTATGAATTGTGTAAATACCACCATCAAAGAAGGAGTGATTTATCCTGTATTGTAAAACCTTTAAAGAAAAATACCATGTTAGTTGATTTAACAGTGAAAGAATTTTTGAATAAAGTGGCGGGCAGTGATCCCGTCCCCGGTGGTGGGAGCATTGCTGCCCTGAACGGTGCCGTAGCTTCGGCACTTGCTGCTATGGTTGCTAATCTCACCATCGGCAAGAAGAATTACGAAGAACACGAGGAACTTATGAACCATATTGCTTCTCTCGCACTGAGAGAGAAAGACGTATTCATAGCTGATATAGATCGTGACTCGGAAGCCTATGATGCCGTATTTGCCTGCTTTAAAATGCCTAAGGCTACCGATGAAGAAAAAGCTGCCCGCAGTGCTGCCATTCAGGAAGCTACTAAGTATGCCGCTCTTGTCCCCATGCAAGTAGCACGTAATGCCTACGAGCTGATGTCGGTAATTGCCGACGTTGCCCGTTTGGGAAACCGTAATGCAGTGACTGATGCTTGTGTGGCCATGATGTCCGCCCGTTCAGCTGTACTGGGTGCCTTACTGAACGTTCGCATCAACCTGGGTTCCATCAAAGATAAAACCTTTGCAGATGAACTTCAAAGAGAAGCCGATGTGCTGGAACGCTTGGCTTGTGAGCGCGAAAAAGAAGTATTGGATGTTGTTAACCAAGAATTACGAGTATGAAAAACGTCTATCATGTAGGGTCCGGTGAACTCACATTCTACATCATCGAACGAATTATCAACGAGAATCTGAAACTGGAACTGGCCTCCGAAGCCAAAGAACGGATACAGAAATGTCGCGACTACCTCGATCATAAGATAGCCGAGTCCGAAGAACCTTTGTACGGTATCACCACAGGCTTCGGTTCCCTGTGTAGCAAAAATATATCCCCCGATGAACTGGGCACCTTGCAGGAAAACCTGATAAAGAGTCATGCTTGTAGCGTCGGTGAAGAAATACGTCCCGTCATCGTCAAACTAATGATGTTGCTGAAAGCCCATGCCCTGTCTTTGGGACATAGTGGTGTGCAAGTCATTACCGTGCAGCGTATCCTCGATTTCTTCAACAACGACGTGATGCCCATTGTCTACGACCGCGGTTCGCTCGGTGCATCCGGTGATCTGGCTCCTCTTGCCAATCTCTTCCTGCCGCTTATCGGTGTGGGCGATGTTTATTATAAAGGTAAGAAGCGCGAAGCTATTAGTGTCCTCGATGAGTTCGGCTGGGAACCGGTGAAACTTATGAGTAAAGAGGGTCTTGCTCTGCTCAACGGTACGCAGTTTATGAGTGCCAATGGTGTGTTTGCCATTCTGAAAGCC
>ULVZ01028139.1_pt1 | contig 11302 bp, 7 predicted proteins | sample 1959901 | NCBI WGS metagenome assembly ULVZ01 (sample SAMEA4835800, study PRJEB28245) | human gut metagenome | biome: gut microbiome; material: fecal sample | place: Denmark | collected 2008 | reverse complement strand
CAGCTGATGATCGCGGTGGGCTGCACCGGCGGCAAGCACCGCTCCATCACCTTTGCGCGTAAGATCGGTGAATTTTGCGAGAAGCTCGGCTACGCACCCAGCGTACAGCACCGCGACGTGAACCGAAGTCTATAATAAGGGAGAACACCGCCTTGAGCTTTTCTCAAGAAGTGAAAAACGAAATACTGCGCCGCAAAATTTCAAAGCCCTGCTGCAACATGGCCGCCGCGTATGCGGTGGCCTGTTTTGGCAAATACTTTGATGACCGCGGCGTTGTTCTGCAAACTGAAAATGAGGGCGTGGCCCATTTTGCCCAAAAGCTTTACCGCCGCTGCGGCGTGCAGGGGACGGTCATCAGCAAGGAGCGCCCCACCGGTCCCGTGTATGAGTTCAGCGTGAAGGACCCTGACGAGGTCGCCAAAATGCTGGCGCTCTTTGGCCACACCGGCAAGGAGCCGACCCTGCGCATCCGCCCGGAAAACTTCAAATGCCAAAACTGTATGCAGGCGTTCATCGCCACGGCGTTTCTGTGCTGCGGCACGATGACAGACCCCGAAAAGAGCTATAATCTGGAGTTCCTCTCCACGCGGCATTACCTTTCCCAACAGCTGGAGGCCATGCTGGCGGAGCATAACTTCCACCCGCACCGCGCACTGCGCAAGGGCGCGAACACGATCTACATCAAGGCGGCGGATCATATCGAGGACTTGCTGACCTTTATGGGCGCGGGCGGCGCGGCCATGCGTATCATGGACCAGCGCATGTACAATGAAATGCGCAACAAGACGAACCGCCTTTCCAACTGCGAGACGGCCAACATCAGCAAAAGCGTGAATGCCGCCGTGCAGGTGCAGCTGGCGATTGAAAAGCTGCAGGCGGCGGGGGCGCTGAACACCCTGCCCGAGACCCTGCGCCACACCGCCAGGCTGCGGATGCAGTACCCGGACCTGCCGCTGGCCAAGCTGGCGCAGAAGTTTGACCCGCCGGTCAGCAAGGCCGGGCTTTCCCACCGCATGAAGAAGATCCAGGAGGCCGCCGCCCGTCTGGATGCTGCCCCGGAGCCTACCGAAAAGGAAGCAACGAATGCCTGAAACGACCCAAAGACAATTTACCCACCTGCATGTGCATACCGAGTACAGCCTGCTGGACGGTGCCTGCCGCATTGACCGAATGTTTGACCGACTGAAGGCGATGGGGCAGACGGCGTGTGCCATCACGGATCACGGCGTCATGTACGGCTGTGTGGCGTTTTTTGACGCCGCCAAGGCCGCAGGCATCAAGCCGATCATCGGCTGTGAGGTCTATGTGGCGACCCGCACCCGGTTTGACAAGGTCAACCGCATCGACGGCAACAACCACCTGATTTTGCTGTGCAAAAATGAGACAGGCTACAAGAACCTTATCAAGATGGTCTCCGCCGGCTTTACCGAGGGCTTTTACTCAAAGCCCCGCATCGACAAGCAGCTGCTGGAAAAATACCACGACGGCCTGATCTGCCTGTCTGCTTGTCTCGCGGGCGAGATCCCCAAGGCACTGCTGGCGGGGGACTATGACCGCGCCAGGCAGACGGCCCTGTGGTACCGTGACCTGTTTGGTGCGGAAAACTACTATATCGAATTACAGGACCACGGCCTTGAGGAGGACCAGGCCGTGCTGCCGCAGCTCATCCGCTTAGCGCGTGAGACCGGCATCCCGATGGTCGCAACGAACGACGCCCACTACATCACGAAAGAGGACGCCAAGATGCAGAGCATTCTGCTGTGCATCCAGACCGGCAAGACCATCAACGATGTGGACCGCATGGAGTTCCAGACCGACGAGTTCTACCTGAAATCCACCGACGAGATGTACGATCTGTTCTCGATGGTGCCGGAGGCCTGCGAGAACACGAACAAAATTGCCGAGCAGTGCAATTTCGAGTTCACCTTTGGCGAGACAAAGCTGCCGTACTTCAAGGCCCCGGACGGCATGGAGAACCAGGAATACTTTGAAAAGCTCTGCTGGGACGGCCTCGAGCGCCGCTATCCCGGCAGGGTCACGGACGCTTTGAAGGAGCGCCTGACCTATGAGATCAATGTCGTCAAGACGATGGGCTACACGAACTACTACCTTATCGTCTACGACTTTATCAACTACGCCAAAAGCCACGACATCCCCGTCGGACCGGGCCGCGGTTCCGGCGCGGGCAGTCTGGCGGCCTACTGCGTCGGCATCACCGACATAGACCCCATCCGGTACAATCTGATTTTTGAACGCTTCCTGAACCCCGAACGCGTCTCAATGCCCGACTTTGACGTTGACTTCTGCTACGAGCGCCGTCAGGAGGTCATTGACTACGTCAACGAGAAGTATGGCCGCGACCATGTGGCCCAGATCGTGACGTTCGGTACGATGGCCGCCCGCGCCGCCGTGCGCGATGTGGGCCGCGTTATGGGCATGAGCTATCAGGACGTGGACCGTGTGGCAAAGCTCATCCCCACAGACCTGAAAATGACGCTGAAAAAGGCGCTGGAGGTCAGCCCCGACTTAAAGACGCTGTACGATGCCGACAATCAGGTACATGAGCTGATCGACACCTCGCTGAAGGTCGAGGGCATGCCGCGCCACGCCTCCACCCACGCGGCGGGCGTCGTCATCACCCGTGACCCCGCTACCGAGTATGTGCCGCTGTCCACCAACGACGGCCTGCCCGTGACCCAGTTCAACATGGTGGAGATCGAGCGTCTGGGCCTTTTGAAAATGGATTTTCTGGGTCTGCGCACGCTGACGGTCATCCATGATACCGAGCTGGCCGTGCGCCGCAAGGACCCGGATTTCCGCATTGCGAACCTCGACTATGACGATCCCGACACCTACGCGATGTTGGCAAAGGGCGAGACCGAGGGTATCTTCCAGCTTGAATCCACGGGCATGACGCAGGTGCTTGTCGGCATGCGCCCGAAAAACCTCGAGGACATTATCGCACTGATCTCGCTCTACCGCCCCGGCCCGATGGACTCTATTCCGACCTATCTGCGCAACCGCAAGGACCCGTCCCATGTGACCTATAAGACGCCGCAGATGGCGCACATCGTCGATGTCACGAACGGCGTTGTCATCTATCAGGAGCAGGTCATGCAGATCTGCCGCGAGCTGGCCGGCTTCAGCTTCGGCCAGGCTGATAACGTCCGCCGCGCCATGAGTAAAAAGAAGCTCAAGGTTATGGAGGCGGAGCGTGAGCACTTCGTCCACGGCTGCAAGGAACCGGGCAAGGAGTGCGCGGGCTGTGTTGCCAACGGCGTGCCGGAAAATATTGCCAACGAAATTTACGACGATATGATCAGCTTTGCGTCGTATGCGTTCAACAAATCCCACGCCGCCTGCTACGCCTACGTGGCGTTCCAGACTGCGTATTTGAAATGCCACTACCCGCATGAGTTCATGGCGGCGCTCCTGACGAGCGTGCTCGACAACACATCCAAGGTCATTGAGTACACGACGGAGTGCCAGCGCTTGGGGATAAAGGTCCAGCAGCCTGACATCAACGTGTCGCGCGGCGGCTTCACAGCGGACGGCGAGAGGATCCGCTTTGGCCTGAACGCTGTCAAGAGCGTGGGCCGCGACCTGATCGAAGCCGTCATTAAAGAGCGTGCTGAACGCCCCTATAGCAGCCTCTATGACTTCTGCAAGCGGCTGCACGGCACGGGTCTCAACCGCCGCGCGCTGGAGAACCTCGTCAAAGCCGGTGCATTCGATGCTCTGGAGCCGACCCGCCACGGTATGCTCGAGAGCGTCGAGGGTATTCTGAAAAGTGTCGAGACCGACGCCCGCCAGAATCTGGACGGCCAGATGGACCTGTTCGGCCTGATGGGCGGAGGAGAGAACGAGAAACCCGCAAACGACTATAAGGTCCCGAACCTGCCGGAATATTCCGCCTCTGATTTGCTGAAAATGGAGAAGGAGGTCTCCGGCCTCTATCTGTCCGGCCATCCGCTGGACGCCTACCGTGCCCAGATCGCGCAGGTTTCCACCTGCACGATTGCTCAGCTGCTGGGCGAGGACGCAAAGCAGTTTGACAACCAGACGGTGACGCTTGTCTGCACAATCGTCAAAAACAAGATCATGACCACCAAGTCCAACACGCTGATGGCCTTTACCACCGTCGAGGACCTGACCGGCAGCATGGAGCTGCTGGTGTTCCCGCGCATCCTGGCCGAGTGCCGCGCGGCCTTGCAGGAAAACGCCGTTGTGGTCGCCAATGGCCGCGTCTCCGTCAAGGAGGACGAGGCCGCCCGCCTGATCGTCGAGGGCGTGCAGCCCATCGAGACCTACGACCCCGGTAAAAACTTTGGCATGAACCGCGTGGAGCGCGTCAAGCGTGAGACAAGCGGGGGAGGGGCCGCCGGGTATTTCCTGACCGTGCCCTCCCGCAACAGTGCGCAGATGCACAAGGTAGAAAACCTGCTCTGCAACATTTTCGACGGGGGCACGGTGCGGGTGTATTTCCGCTTCCAAGATACCGGCAGGGCCATGCTGGCACGGCACATGGCGGTAAAGGATGGCCCGCTTCTGCGCGCCGAATTGGAGCGCATTTTGGGCAAGGACTGTGTAAAAGTGCAGGATGTTGAACACTCTGCAAAATAAATCCATACGTTTTGCGCGATTTATCCATAATTTCAGGACGCAAAGTGTGGTATAATGTGTATGGTCGCGAGATTGTTAAAAATTTATTGTAACGTGATGACCACGCCTGAATAAATCGTAATGGTTCAGGCGGGTCCATAGTTCCCGAAATAGGAGGGGCTCGCTTTATGGCTAAGGAAATCAAAACGATCGGTGTGCTCACCAGCGGCGGTGACGCACCTGGCATGAACGCTGCTGTGCGTGCCATTGTTCGTGCAGGCATCAGCAAGGGCTACCGCATGATGGGCATCCAGCGTGGTTACAACGGCCTGATCAACGGCGAAGTTTATGAAATGAACGTCCGCAGCGTATCGGAGATCATCCACCGCGGCGGTACGATTCTGTATACCGCGCGCTGCCTGGAGTTCAAGACGAAGGAAGGCCAGGCCAAGGGTCTTGCCCGCTGCAAGGAGCTGGGCATCGACGCACTGGTCGTCATCGGCGGTGACGGCTCCTTCATGGGCGCCCGTGCGCTGGCCAACCAGGGCATTCCCTGCATCGGCCTGCCCGGTACCATCGACAACGACATCGCCTGCAGCGAATACACCATCGGCTACGATACGGCTATGAATACCGCTGTCGAGGCCATCGATAAGCTGCGCGACACCACCCAGAGTCATGACCGTTGCTCTGTCGTTGAGGTTATGGGCCATCATGCCGGTTATATTGCCCTGAACGTCGGTATCGCTACCGGCGCTGTGGCTGTCCTGCTGCCTGAGATCCCGTTTGATTTTGAGCGCGATATTCTCGAGCGTATGCGCCAGACCCAGGTCACGGGCAAGAAGCACTTCATTATCATCGTGTCCGAGGGCGTTGTCGGTGCGCAGGAGCTGGCCAACCAGATCCAGGCGGCCACCGGCGTTGACTCCCGTGCAACCGTTCTGGGCCACATCCAGCGCGGCGGCTCCCCGACGGTCCGTGACCGCGTGAACGCCTCGCTGATGGGCTACCACGCCATTGACCTGCTGGACAAGGGCATCTACAACCGTGTTGTTGCCGTCTCCGGCGACAAGATCGTTGACTACGATGTCAACGTTGCACTGTCCATGCACAAGACGATTGACCGCGATATGATCGACATCGCCAAAGCAATTTCCATCTAAAAGTACAGCTTGCAGGGCCGTATTCCGCAGGGAATGCGGCCTTTTGGCATTGTGAAATATTTTATAAGCGTAACCCAGCTTTTATAAGATTTATAAGATAAGATTTTATAAGATTTTATAAGATTTTTGCAAAAACCTGTTGACATTTGAAAAAAGGTTTGCTATAATAGCAAACGTCGTCAGGAGCGAACGCACCGAGGCGACGCCAGCTATGGGGGATTAGCTCAGCTGGGAGAGCGCTTGCATGGCATGCAAGAGGTCACCGGTTCGATCCCGGTATTCTCCACCACAAAGACCTGTCAGAGAATTCTGGCAGGTCTTTTTTTTACATATTCGATTATTAGCGCATCCTGCATGCAAAGAACCCATCCGCTTTGTCACACGCCGCGTAAAACACCTCGCCATGCTGGCCGATGCCCTGCGCGTGGAGCCGGGCGTCCAGCCAGCGCTCGTCTCGGCCTGCAGCCTTTAAATTGTCCTGCATGAGATGGCCGTCTATAATCAGGTCATACCAGGCGCTGGCGGCGTCCGGGTGCAGCTGCATATCGTCGGGCGTCAGGGGACGGCTGCAGCTTTTGGGCAGAAAGCTGATCTGGCCGTTTGTCTCTAAAATTGCCGTTTCTATTTCGTTCGGGTCAAAGTACCCGGCCACGCGGGCCTGACCCAGGAACTCGTTCACGTCGATGGCAGCGCGCTGCAGGCTGCTTTTCAGGATAACACCGTCGTCCATCAAAATCAGGCTGCGTCCGCTCCAAAGGCTGCGCATAGCGTTGCTCTTGCAGGCAGTGTAGTGCACGAACCACGTCACCAGCCCATAGACCACAAGCGCAGAGAAGGGCCGCCACCACTGCTCAAGATTCGTCGCCAGTTCTGCGCCGATGGAACCCACCGTGACGGCGTTCAGGTAGTCGAACGGGCTCATCTGCGCAATCTGCCGCTTGCCGCCCGCGCGGGTGAAAATAAACATCGCGGCCAGCGACAGCAGGCTCGTCAGCACGACCTGCCCGACCTCCGGAAAAACGTCAGCCATAAAAAACACTCCTCTCTGCGTTAGCTTTTGCGCAGTTATGACCTTTTATGCGGAAAAATCAGTTGACAAGCGGCGCAAAACGGCATATAATAAGCCTGTAAAAAGGAAAATAGCGATGAAAGGGCCAATGCCGTCCGTTCCGTCCCTCAGAGAGAAAGCCGTTTGGTGCAAGGCTTTCACGCGGAAGCACGGCAGAGCCACCCCGGAGCTTTCGGCGCAGAGCCGAGCGTACCTGCGGCGTTAACGCAGACACAAAGCGGCAGTGCTGTTGTATTATATTCTTGCGGCGCTGCAAACCGGGTGGTACCACGGAAGCATAACAGCCTTCGTCCCTGTATTGGGGCGTGGGCTGTAATTTTTTTGTGGCGGACCCTGCATCGCAATTTTATGGATTGGAGAACAACACCTATGCAATGGACCGGATTGAACGAGCTTCGCGAAAAGTACCTGCATTATTTTGAGACGAAGGGCCACCTGCGTCTGGGCAGCTTCCCGCTGGTTCCGAAGGATGACCCGAGCCTGCTGCTGATCAACAGCGGCATGGCCCCCATGAAGAAATGGTTCCTCGGCCAGGAGGAGCCGCCGCGGCATCGCGTGACCACCTGCCAGAAGTGCATCCGCACCCCGGATATTGAGCGCGTCGGCATCACGGCCCGCCATGGCTGCTTCTTTGAGATGCTGGGCAACTTCAGCTTCCAGGATTACTTCAAGAAGGAAGTCATTCCCTGGGCGTGGGAGTTCCTGACCAAGGAACTCGAGATTCCCGCTGACCGCCTGTACATCTCGGTTTATCAGGAGGATGACGAGGCCTACGACATCTGGACGAAGGAAGTCGGCATCCCCGAGGATCACATGGTCCGCCTGGGCAAGGAGGACAACTTCTGGGAGCACGGCTCCGGCCCCTGCGGCCCCTGCTCTGAGATCTACTATGACCGCGGCCTGAAGTACGGCTGCGGCAAGCCGACCTGCGGCGTCGGCTGCGACTGTGATCGTTTCATGGAGATCTGGAACCTCGTGTTCAGTCAGTATGATGCCGACGGCAAGGGCAACTATGAGCTGCTGGCCAAGCCGAACATTGATACCGGCATGGGCCTGGAGCGTCTGGCCGTCGTCATGCAGGATGTCAACAACCTGTTCGAGGTCGATACCGTTGCCGCCGTTCTGCACCACGTCGAGCGCATCGCGGGCAAGAAGTACGGCGAGAACGAGAAGGATGACATCTCCATCCGCGTGATTACCGACCACATCCGTGCCACCGTCTTTATGGCCTCTGCCGGCATCCTGCCGTCCAACGAGGGCCGCGGCTACGTCATGCGCCGTCTGCTGCGCCGTGCCGCCCGCCATGGCCGTATGCTGGGCATCAACCGCCCGTTCCTGACCGAGCTGGTCGAAACGGTCATCGAGTCCAGCGAGGCCGGTTACCCTGAGCTGCGCGAGCATGAGTCTTATATCAAGAAGGTCATCGGCACCGAGGAGCTGCGCTTCGGCCGCACCATCGACGCCGGTCTGAACATCCTGACCGGCATGATGGGCCGCCTGAAGGAGGCCCATGAGAAGGTCCTGTCCGGTGTCGAGGCGTTCAAGCTGAACGATACCTTCGGCTTCCCGCTTGACCTGACCCGTGAGATTGCCGCCGAGGCAGGCTTTGCCGTCGATGAGGCCGCGTTCCACATCGAGATGACCAAGCAGCGTGAGCGCGCCCGCGCCGAGCGCCTGGCCAAGGATATTTCCGGTTGGAGCGCTGACCTGTTCGGTGAGCTGACCGCCGAGCCCACCCAGTTTGACGGTTACGAGACCCTGTCCGAGAAGGCTAAGGTTCTGGCTCTGTCCGACGGGGAGGAGCTCGTCGATGCCATCGCCACCGACGAGGCGGGCGAGGCCAAGGACGGCGTGCTGGTCGTGCTGGACCGTACCCCGTTCTATGCAGAGATGGGCGGCCAGGTCGCTGACCACGGTTATCTTGTCAGCGGCGACGCCAAGCTGAAGGTCACCCAGGTCAAAAAGACCCCGAAGGGCTATTTCGTCCATACCTGTGAGCTGCTGGACGGCACCATCCACGTTGACGACGAGGTCACCGCTTCCGTCGATGAGAAGCGCCGTGCCGCCATCTGCCGCAACCACACCGCCACCCACCTGCTGCAGAAGGCCCTGCGCGAGGTCCTGGGCGAGCATGTCCATCAGGCCGGCAGCTATCAGGACGACCAGATCACCCACTTCGACTTTACGCATTTCAGCGCCGTCAGCCCCGCCGAGCTGGCCGAGGTCGAGCGCCGCGTCAACGAGAAGATTTACGAAGCTCTGCCCGTCACCGTCAAGAACCTGCCCATCGAGGAAGCCAAGAAGATGGGCGCTATGGCTCTGTTCGGTGAGAAGTACGGCAGTGTCGTCCGCGTTGTCGACGCCGGCGGCTGGAGCACCGAGTTCTGCGGCGGCACCCATGTCACGAACACCGCACAGATCGGCTGCTTCAAGATTTTGAGCGAGTCCAGCGTGGCTGCCGGTATCCGCCGCATTGAGGCTACCACCGCCTTCGGCGTGCTGGATCTGCTGGATGACCGCACCGAGATTTTGGCCAAGACCGCTGTTGCCCTGAAGGCCAACAACCTGAAGGACGCTCCGGCCCGCGCCGAGGCACTGGCTGCCGAGCTGAAGGAGACCGCCAAGCAGCTTGAAATCCTGAAGGCTCAGATGGCTGCCGCCAAGATCGACGGCCTGTTTGAGAACGCCGCCGACATCGACGGCGTGCGCATCGTCTCCGCCTACCTGACCGGCACCGGTGCCGATACCCTGCGCGACATGGTCGATAAGGTGCGCGACAAGGCCCCCAACGCCGTGACCGTGCTTATCGGCAGCGACGGTAATAAGACGATGATGGCTGTCGGCGTTTCCAAGAACGCCATGGCCCGCGGCCTGAAAGCAGGTGCCCTCGTCAAGAAGATTGCCGCTATCGCAGGCGGCAACGGCGGCGGCAAGCCCGACTTCGCTATGGCCGGTATCCGCGACACGTCTAAGATCGACGACGCGCTGAACGCTGTGCCCGAGATCGTCAAGGCGGAAATGAATCAGTAATTCTTTGCCATAAAATCCACTGCAAAGGAGGGATTCCGGATGGAGGATTGTCTGTTCTGCAAGATCGCCGCAGGAGAGATCCCCTCGAACAAGCTGTTTGAGGACGACAAGCTGCTGGCGTTCTACGACATCGACCCGCAGGCCCCCGTGCATTTTCTTGTCATCCCGAAGCAGCACATTGCGTCTGCCGCAGCCCTGACCGAGGATGACGCCGCGCTGCTGGGCCACATCTACGCGGTCATTGCGCAGCTGTGCAAAAAGCTGGGCGTCGACGAGAGCGGCTACCGCGTTGTGACCAATGTCGGCGCGGACGGCGGCCAGAGCGTTAAGCACCTGCACTTTCATGTGCTGGCCAAACGCAGCCTTGCATGGCCTCCGGGCTGATGCCGGGCGTTGCACAAACACTTGTGAATCAATAAAGAGAGGTAAACTAACATGGCAGATACCTATACACTGCACATTGCGGGTCTGACCCGTGAGCTGCCCATCTGCAAGGTCAATGACCACATGGATATTGCCGCTTTCATCATGTTCAGTGATGTGGAGCTGACCGAGGCATGCGCCGCAGCTCTGCTGAAAAAAGCCCCCGAGTTTGACGTGATCCTGACCGCCGAGGCCAAGGGCATCCCTCTGGCCTACGAAATGGCGCGCCAGAGCGGCAAATACTGGATTCCCGCCCGCAAAGGTCCGAAGCTGTATATGCGTGAGCCTGTCATCATCGAGGATCAGTCCATCACGACTGCCGGTAAGCAGACGCTGGTCATCGACAAGAAGGACATCGAGTATATGGACGGCAAGCGCATCCTGATCGTGGATGACGTTATCTCCACCGGCGGCTCCCTGCATGCACTGGAAACGCTGGCCGCCAAGAGCACCGGCACGGTAGTCGGCTGCTGCGCAGCACTCGCTGAGGGCGACGCTGCCAAGCGCACCGACATCTTCTTCCTGGAGCCGCTGCCGCTCTTCCTGCACTAAGCAATGAAACGAAAGCTCGGTTGGTTTGGTCTCGGTTTTGCCGGGGCTGAGCTTGCTGCGGCCATTCTGCCGCCGCTGGTCTGTGTGCCCGCGGCGGCATTTTTGGTATGCCTGGCGCTATTAGGGATAAAACGCCGCAGAGACAGCGCCATCCCGGTACTGGGGGCGCTGTGCGGTCTTGCGTGGTTTCTGGTGTTTACCCTTGTATGGGTGCGGCCCGTCAAGGCACTGGCCGGGCAGACCGTGACCTGCACGGCGGTGGTGGAGACGGACGCCGATGCTTCCTACAGCGAAAACCGCCTGCGCGGTACGCTGCGGCTGACTGAAATTGACGGCAGGGCGGCCAACGTAAAGGTTCAGTGCGCGTCCTTTCCAGGCGAGAGTGCGGGGGAGCGGTTCACTGCAAAATTTGCGCTGACCGAGCTGCCCGACAACAAATACCGCCTGAGCCGCCAAAGCAAGG
>ULVZ01032653.1_pt1 | contig 11337 bp, 6 predicted proteins | sample 1959901 | NCBI WGS metagenome assembly ULVZ01 (sample SAMEA4835800, study PRJEB28245) | human gut metagenome | biome: gut microbiome; material: fecal sample | place: Denmark | collected 2008 | reverse complement strand
ACTCTTTCATAACAGTAGACCTCCTTGTTGGTGATCAGTGATCTTCTTGTAAATGTTCCGTCGTCGTATCTTGTTATAATACAAGATTCATTGGCTTTAGTATACACGACAATACAAGAAAAGCAAGAGGAAATTTGAAAAAATAGGGTTTTAAGGATGATTTTCGACTAACTGCACAATTCTGAGCATGCCGTTTTGTGATACAAGACGGAAACCAATGTCAAGACAAGTGCCCGGCAGAGCATAAGAGCGGAATAGAAGGAGCATTAAAAATAAAGATACGGCAAAGAATAGCAGCTGCGGGCAGAAATTCTGACGAAACTGGACATGTATCACAGAAAAAACGGAAGGACGGATCGTTTTATGGATATTTCCTATTATAAATGCCTCTTGCGGAAGATGAACTTGTTTCGGCCAAAAAACAAGTTGGGGTGTGCCAGCGGTGCCGGATCGGGTCGGAAGAGGGGAGAAAGAGGCGGTGGACGGTGGAAGCCGGCAGAAAAAAATGAAGCCAAAAAGTGAAAAACGTCAACTTGAACGGACAAAAAGCACAGGAATATGAAGAGATGTGACAACGGTAAAACGTCAAAAAAGTCAAAAGTGTAACAAAAGTGGCTAAAAATCTTAAGTTTTACCTTTGAATTGTACAGATTTGCATTTTGAAACAAGTGCACTCTGCACAAAAAACATGTAACTTGTAAAAAGAATGTTGACAAGGCTTGTATTACATGCTATTATGTTGGCAACAGAAAGTCCCACGCAGGTGGGCGCCAGAAAAGTACGTGCAGACCGGCTGACACAAGCCCGGTCATGATGTTTAAGAAAATTGGAGGACAACAAGATGAAACAGTACATCAACCGCCGTGATTTCCTGAAGGCTGCTGGCGTGACCGCAGCTGCCGCTGCTCTGGCTGGCTGCGGTGTCACTTCCGGCTCCACCGCCACTGCATCCAGCACGGCTGCATCCAGCACCGCCGCTGCCGGCAAGTACGATGATGTCAAGGCCGATGTCACCCTGACCATGAGCCATCAGATGGCTGCAAGCCACTCCATCAACAAGACTGCTGAGGAGTTCGCTCGTCTGGTCGCTGAGAAGTCCGAGGGCAAGATGAAGGTGGACGTTTACTCCGCTGCAACTCTGGGCACCGAGACCGAGAACCTGCAGGCCCTGACTAACGGCACTCTGGATCTGGCCGTGATCGCTGCCGAGTTCTATGCAAACTACGTGGACGAGGCCGGCTGCCTGTGCCTGCCCTTCGTATACAGCAGCTACGACGACTGCGCTGAGAAGCTGGCCGGTGAGGCTGGCACCACCGTTGCACAGATGATCCTGGACAAGACCAATGTCCGCATTCTGGACTACTACGTGCTGGCATTCCGTCAGATCTTTACCACCGATAAGCCTCTGAACACCGTGGACGATATGTCCGGCCTGATCATCCGCATCCCGGACTCCTCTACTTATAAAGAGACCTTCACCCAGCTGGGCGCTGCTCCCACTCCTGTGGCATGGGGCGAGACCTACACCGCACTGGATACCGGTCTGGTGTCCGCTGTGGAGAACATCCCCGAGTCCATCATGTCCGCCTCCATGCAGGAAGTGTGCAAGTACGTCAACGTTTCCAACCACATCATTGGACCCACCACCATCTCCGTTTCCGAGCAGGTGTTCCAGAAGCTGACCGAAGAGCAGCAGAACATCCTGACCGAGGCCGCTAAGGAAGCCTGCGAGTTTGGCCTGAATGCTACCAAGGACGGCAGCGATGCAAACTTCGACGCTCTGGAAGGTGCCGGTCTGGAAGTGGTGGACACCGATGTTGACAGCCTGAAGGCAAAGATCAACTACAACGCATATGCTTGTGCAAAGACCGATGTCGGCAAGCAGATCCTGACTTCCATGGGTGTTGCTCTCTGATAGACCGTCCGTCTTTCCCTGAAAAATGTGCGGGCAGGCCGCAAAGGGCTTGCCCGCACTTAATTGAAGAAAAGGAGATGAGCCCCCGCATGAAAAATGTGCGTAAAACGGTGGATAAGATCCTGAATGTGTGCATTCTGGTTCTCTTCATCGCAATGTTCGGTGTTACCACCCTGAACGTTATCATGCGTTATATCTTTAACTCGCCGCTGAGCTTTGCAGTCGAGTTTGGCCGCTACACCTTTGCAGGCATGGTCTATCTCGGCTCCATCTACGTCATGCGCGACGACGGCCACATCGGTCTGGACATCGTGGTGGATGCTCTTCCGGAGCCGCTGCACACCATCGTGAAAAAGTTCTCCCGCGTGCTGGTTCTTGCCTATCTGGCCATATTCTTCTGCATGAGCACCCGCATGGTTATTGAGAACTGGACCAACCGTTCCAGCACCATGCATCTGCCCATGTCTGTTGTGTATCTGGCCATGGTCATTGGCAGTGCCGGTATGTTCATTGAAGAGCTGCTTCTCCTGCTGGGCAAGGGCGGCAGCGAAAAATTAGATGCAGGCGACATGGGAGGTGGCATGTAATATGTGGATGATCATTGGTATCTTCTTTCTGATGCTGCTCATCGGCGTGCCTGTTGCGTTCGGTGTTGGCATCTCCTCCATGCTGTATCTGGCCCTGAATGGTAAGGATCTCGTCATCCTCACCCAGCGCATCTTCGCTGGCGGTGACTCCTTCACCCTGATGGCAATTCCGCTGTTCATCTTTGCAGGCGAGATCATGAATGCCTGCGGCGTTACCAAGCGTATCGTCGGCTTTGCAAACGAGCTGGTCGGCTTTATCCCCGGCGGTCTGGCACACGTCAACATTCTGGCATCCATGCTGTTTGCAGGCGTTTCCGGTTCCACCTCTGCCGACGTTGCTTCCATCGGCGGCATGCTGATCGGCTCCATGGACGAAGCCGGTTTCGACCGCGACTACGCCACCGCTGTCACCGCTGCATCCGCAACCATCGGTTCCATCATTCCGCCATCTATCCTGATGGTGCTGTACAGCTCCATCACCGGTATCTCCGTTGGTAAGCTGTTCATGGCAGGCGTGATCCCCGGCATTCTGGTGGGTGTCAGTCAGATGATCTACGCTTTCATCAAGGCAAAGAAGAACCCTGCCAAGTACGACGGCGATGTGAAGGTCAAGTTCGACTTCAAGCGCATGGTCAAGTCCTTCATCAATGCTCTGCCTGCGCTGGTCATGCCTCTGATCATCATTGGCGGCATCCTGTCCGGTGTGTTCACTGCAACCGAGGCCGGTGCAATCGCCGGTGCTTACGGTCTGATCATCGGCATCTTCGTCTACAAGGAGTTCACCTTTGAGGGTGCCATCAAGACGGTCCTCAGCGCAGCCCGCACCTCCGGCATGACCATGCTCATCGTGGCAAGCACTACCGCATTTGGTTACTGCCTGGCCATCGAGAAGTTCCCCGAGCAGGTGTCCGCTCTGCTGACCGGCATCTCCACCAACCCCAACGTCCTGATGCTCCTGATGATCATTGCCATGTGCATCATCGGCATGTTCATGGATACCACCTCTGCCGCCATCATCATGGTGCCCATCTTCTACCCCATCGCCGCAGCTGCCGGCATCGACGGCATCCACTTCGGCATGGTCATGGTGCTCACCTTCATTCTGGGCGGCATTACTCCTCCCGTTGGCGTTACCCTGTACATCGCAACCGCTGTTGCAAAGATCAAGTTCACCAATCTGCTCAAGGAAATGTGGCCGTTCATCCTTCTGTTCATCGCGGTCATGTTCGCAGTTGCTTACTGCCCGGCTATCTGCCTGACCATCCCCAACATGCTGGCCTGATCTGCAGCCGGACAGCAGATGCTCATGAAAAGCTTTTTCTAAATTTTCTCCTAAATCTCCTATCCCTTGCTTTGCATTCTCCATTACTTCCCAACGATTTCCCAAAACAGAAACCATTCGTGCAGAGGTCAGGCTGCTTTCATCCCTCCCGGGTGGAAGCGGCCTGATTCTCTTTTTTTGCCAAAGACCCGGAAAGGAGCATTGTTTATGGCACAACTTGTTACCCTTGGCGAGACCATAGCCGCCTTTGCGCCGGATCGCATGGGCCCGCTGCGCTATGTTTCCAACTACGGCATCCGCATTGCGGGGGCCGAGAGCAACACTGCCATTGGCGGCGTAACGCCGGAGAACATCCCGGAGTTCCGCAAGGCGGGCTGCCTTGGCGTGGGCCTTGCCAGCAGCCTGATGCCGAAGGACAAGGCCGCCGCCCGCGACTGGGATGCCTGCGCGGAATACGTGCACATGCTGCTTACAAAAGCCAAAGGCGAATAAACCGCAGAAACAGCAAGACCGCTCACCCGAAAAGATGAGCGGTCTTTTGTTGTGTGATGGGATGGCATTGCGGCCTACTCTTTAGACCATGGCTTCGCGTCATCCTGCCGGAGCAGTCGGTGCCGATGCCGTTCTGCTTTGTCTGCTGCGTGAACCACTTTCACTCCTGAAATGAACTGCATGAAAAATCAGAAGGCCTCATTCTATTGACTTTGCCTTTGCAGGGGAGTATACTCCATGTCACCAAGAATATTACGGCTATGACGAGAAAAAGTACCCGGAAGGAATGCTGCAGAGAGCTGCCGGTTGGTGCAAGGCAGTGCAGGGCATCCGTGGGAAGATCCTCTCCGAGCTTTCCGGCTGAATGGACGGTGTGCGCCCCAGTAAGCAGGAACGGCAGGCCCCCGTTATCACGGGCCGCGCGTTGTTGGACGTGCACTGAGTGGTCAGCGTTGTGCTGGCAATAAGAGTGGTACCGCAGAGGATATTACACGCCTTTGTCTCTTACAGACCGTAGGGGACAAGGGCGTTTTATTTTGCGGATGCTTTTGTCCCAAAGCATGTCAGAAGGAAAAGGAGAAACAATTATGAAAACACTGGAAAAAGTAAGCGACTTTGTGGGCAAGTACATGGCCGCCATCGTTATTGTGGTGGCCGCGGGTGCCCTGTTCTTCCCCGGCCCGTTCAGCGTGGTAAAGACGGCGTGGGTCAATAACCTGCTGGGCATCGTGATGTTCGGCATGGGCCTTACCCTGAAGCCGGAGGACTTCAAGGTGGTGTTCAGCCGCCCGAAGGATGTGATCGTGGGCTGCGTTGCACAGTTTACCCTCATGCCGTTTCTGGCATGGGCGCTCACGCAGGTGTTCCACCTGCCCACCGAGCTGGCCATTGGCGTGATCCTGGTTGGCACCTGCCCCGGCGGCACCTCTTCCAACGTGATGACCTACCTTTCCAAGGGCGACGTTGCACTGTCCGTTGGCATGACCGCTGTTTCCACCGTGCTGGCTCCGCTCCTCACCCCGCTGCTCACCCTGCTGTACGCTGGCCAGCGTGTTGACGTGAACCCCATGAGCATGTTCATGTCCATCGTCAAGGTGGTGCTGGTGCCCATCGCACTGGGCTTTGTGGTCAATCACTTCTTCCATAAGTTCACCGAGGAAGCCGTCCGTGTGCTGCCTTTGGTCTCCACTACCGCCATCGTGCTGATCATCTGCGCCGTGGTCTCCGCCAACAGCGCCAAGATCATGACCAGCGGTCTGCTGATCCTTGTGGTGGTCATCCTGCACAATGTACTGGGCTACCTCACCGGCTTTGGCGTGGGCAAGCTGCTCAAGCTGGACTCCACCAAGTGCCGCGCGATCTCCATCGAGGTGGGCATGCAGAACTCCGGCCTTGCAACCAGTCTGGCCGCCGCACACTTTGCACAGTATCCGCTGGCTACCATTCCCGGCGCTGTGTTCTCCGTGTGGCATAACATTTCCGGTGCGATCCTCGCCAACTTCTTTGCCCGCACAGCAGAGAAGAAGGATTGATCTTTCATAACATAGTAAAGCCCCCCGGCAGACGAAGACCTGCCGGGGGGCTTTGCTGTGCCTGCGGGCCGGGAAAGTGCAACAAAACCGGCACAAATCGTGCTTTTCACGCTGCTTTTAGGGCGATTCACGCAGGTTTGCTTCCAAAATGCGGTAAAGTGTGGTATAATCAAGATACTGTAATATATACCCCCCCCCCGTAAAAATGCGAGGGGGGAAAAAAGGAGGTTATACCATGAAACAAGGCAAACTTATCCGGCGTGCAGTATCGGCGGCGCTGGCCGGATGCATGATGTTCACCCTGTCGGCACCCGCTCTGGCCGAGAGCACCGATGCGCTGATGCAGTTGAGCACCGGCTCCTACCGCAGCTCAAGTCTGCTCAGCGAGGAGAACAGTTTTCCGACGACCATCAAAGTCAATGGAAAGCCGGTCACTGAAGCGAACATAAGCAGCATCCTGGGCAGTGAAAATACAGGGAAGTTGAGCTACGACGGTGTCACCAATACCCTGAAGTCCAGTGGAGCGATCAAGGGTGACCTGACCATTAATGCCCCGGGTGTGAACATTGAACTGTGCAATAGCACTTCAGGTGAAGCAGCTGTAAGCGGCAAACTGACGGTCACAAATGCACAGGACGTCAAGGTCACGGCCCAATCCTATGTTGCCGTCTTCGGCGATGTTGAGATCAGCTGTGACGGCAAGGTGGAAATTACTTCTGGAGGAAGCCCCACCGTGGCCGGCAATGTGACGGTGAAACAGGCCTCCACGGTGGCAATCTCGGGTGAGTGGAATAGTTACCACATCGTGAGGGGCGATGTTACGATCGCGTGCCCTGCCCCTGTCGTCATCCGGAACCATGGCACGGGCGGCATGGCAAGCAGCATCGTCTATTCCGGCGGCAAGTACGTCTACTCTGCTGCTGAGAACGGCCCGCGTGTCGACCCGAGTAGTACGCCCATCAACGCAGAAGCAAATGCTGTGTACATTACGCCCGTTGTGGCGAGGACTATTACCCTGACCCATGCAACCGTGGATGTGCCGGATAACAAGGCCTATGCAGGCCAGACCGTCACTGTGACCCCCGATGACCGTACCGCTGAGGGCTACCAGTTCGTGCGGTGGGAGGTTGTCAGCGGCATCGCGGATAGAGAGCTGATCCGCAGCACAACAGACAACACTGCCACCTTCACCATGCCGGACGAGGATGTGGAGCTGAAGGCACGCTACAATAAGCTGTTCACCGTCACCACCAACGATGCAAAGGCGGACGTTACCACCGGCATCCCGGGCACGAAAGTTACCGTGACTGCCGATATCCCCGAAGGCGAAAAGTTCACCGGCTGGAAGGTCGAGTGCTCTGACCCGGACTTCAAATATGACGAGTCGGGCGAGACCGTTACGTTCAAGATGCCCAAGGCCAACGTCACCGTGACCGCTAAGCATAAGACCAAGCGCAGTGTTACCGTGAACGGTCAGTTCGCCGCCAGCGGCCTGATCGAGGGCAAGAGCGTCACCGTGAACGCTGAGGACTACGGCATCCCGGCAGGTGAGTTCGACCACTGGGAGTCCGAACAAATCAGTCTAACCACCAGCGAAGCCACCAACTCGTCCCTCACCTTTGCAATGCCGGACGAAGACGTCGTGCTGAAGGCTGTGCCCAAGACCCTGTACACCATCACCGTGGAGGGCGGCACTGTCAACAACGCGGTCTCTGCCCGCGTGAAGTCCGGCGACCCCGTGACCGTCGTGCCTGAGGACAAGGGCGCTGACTGGAAGTTTATCGAGTGGGAAGTTATCGATGCACCGCAGAACTTCAGCATCGATACCTCAAACCCCGCCCTCCAGTTCAATATGCCTGTGGGCAATGTGACCCTGAAAGCAGTGCAGATGAGGTACCGCACCATCACCGTCAACAATGGCCTTGGCCAGACCGTTAAGACCGACGCCCTGCGCGGAGAGACCTACACCTTCACCGCTGACAAGCTGGAAGGCCAGCGGTTCGATTACTGGGAAGTGACCGACCCTGACGGAACCAGAAAGCTGATGGATGAAACCATCAACATTACGGTGCCGAAGGGCAATATCACTCTGACCGCTCACTACAAGACCTTGTACACCATCACCGTGGACGGCAAGACCATCGGCACTGCTGCTGTGGGCGACACCGTTCATATCAAGGCCGATCTCCCCGAAGACCGCAAGTTCAGCCGCTGGAAGGGCAACGTCTCTCTGAATGGTCATGAGGGAGACTCTGAGTTTGACCTCGTGATAACGGAAGAGAAGAACGTCGAGCTGACCTCTGTGACCACGCAGCGTTACTACATCATCATCATCGATGCGAACGGTGAGACGAAGACCGAGGCAGAGGCTGGCAGTACCTACAACATCAAGGCTGCAGGCCGCGACGGCTGGGACTTCACCGGCTGGGTCGTGGACAACGCTGACGTTGTAAATCAGCTCGACCTGACCAAGGCCGACAACCAGGGCTTCGTAATGCCCGCCGGCACTGACGTGACCATCACTGCGACCTACAAGAAGCAGCGCACGGTCACCGTTATCGGTGGCACCGTGAACGGCACCAACAGTGTGACCGCTCTGCGCGAGGAGACCGTTGAGATCAAGGCCGAGTACGATCCGTATGAGAAGAAGTTCGATCACTGGGAAGTCAAGGGTCCCGAGGGCTGGGATCTGGAAGATGACCAGAAGACGAACCCTGAGTTCACGCTCACCGTGCCCAAGGGCAACGTTACCCTGACGGCTGTGTACAACGATTATCATAACATTACCGTGGAAGGCGGCTATGCAACGCCGGACAGAGCAATCGCAGGAACGCAGATCACTCTTAACCCGAATCTGCCGGATGATCAGGAGTTTGATTACTGGTACAGCACCGATATCAACCTGCGCGAGGATCAGCGCGGCAACCCGAACCTGACCTTCAAGATGCGCGACTTTGATATCAAGATCACTGCAGTACCCAAGCAGCTGTACTTTGTTGATCTGGAAGATGCGGATACCACCGCCAACGGCGAGGATACCCGCGTTGAGGTGAAGACCGGCGAAGAGGTCGTGCTTGTGGCTCCTGAGCGCGAAGGCTTCCGCTTCAACCACTGGGAAGTCACCAGCGGCACGGTCGGACTGATCGATGCAGACAAGACCACCGCATACTTCACCATGAAGAGCGAGAACGTGAGAATCAAGGCCATTTATGACGAGTACCACACCATCACCATGGTGGACGGCAAGGGCACGGCCTACGATGCCGATGGCAAAGAGATCACCAGCGCCGTGGTGGGTGACAAGATCACCATTGTGGCCCATGACCGCGACAGCCACGAGTTCAACCGCTGGGTGATCGACCCGGATAACGTCATTCTGGAAGACCCCAACGCAGACAAGACTGCCTTCATCATGCCGGACGAGCCGGTAAGCGTGGAAGCCAAGTATAAGCATCTGCAGAGCATCACCATGAACCACGGTACTGCTTATGACGAAGACTTCAGCGAGACCGACATCGCCAAGGCAAAACAGACCATCACAATCAAGGCAGAAGATCGTTATGCTGACGGTCTGGTCTTCGATCACTGGGCGGTGGACACCGATAACGTGACCCTGGCCGATGAATACGGCGAAAAGACCACCTTCGAGATGGTGAACGGCGCTGTGGAGCTGACCGCCCACTACAAAGCAAGAGTTACCGTCTTCAGTGTTCCCGCAAAGTTTGAAGAGGGTATCGGCGAGCATTCGGATGAGACATGGGAAAAGGTCGGCGAGACCGCGACCATCACGGCCGAGATCGACGAAGAGACTTTCCCCGGCATGGAGTTCGATTACTGGGAGGTCATCCCGACAGACCTCGATATCGGTGACATCCACAGCCAGACCATCTCCTTCGAGGTGCCTGAGTGCGAAGTGAAGCTTGTTGCTCACTGGAAGGCTTCTGGCATGAATCCGATCGTAGATCCGGACGAAGATCTCGACCCCGGCTTCGACGTTGAGCCTGAGTCCAGCGACGGCGGCGCAGGCGCAGCCATCGCAGGCGTAGCCATCGGCGGCGCAGCAGTCTGGGGCGGCTACGAGATCGCGACCCGCGTCATCCTGAACGACCTGCTGCCTGCGGGCGCGGCCATCCCCGCAAACCGCGGCCAGCTGGCACTGCTCATCTGGACTGAGAAGGGCAAGCCCGAACCCGCCGCACAGCCCGCCTTTGCAGACATCACCGACGCCGAGCTGGCCAAGGCCGCTCAGTGGTGCGTGGAGCAGGGTCTGCTGGATGCACGGGAAGGCAAGTTTGAATCGGACGGCTGGATGCCCAAGTTCAAGACCATTGAGATCTGGAACAAGGCGTTCCCCAAAAAGTAACCTCTGAGCGTTTCCTCCGTAAAGCCTCAGAATGACAGATCCCCCCGATACCGGATGCCCCGGTATCGGGGGGATTTTTTGCGCAGGCACGCGTGGCATTGGCGGCGGCAATCATCTCCGACATTTCAATGATCCAGTGACCTTGCAGTTTGCGCGAAACAAAAATACTCCGGCAACTTTCCGACCAAGAGAAAGGTACCGGAGTATTCCGCTTTACTTATTTGTTTTTACCAGCAGCGCCTGATACGGTTCCAGTTCCACATCCGCCAGCCAGACGGAAGTGCCCTCCGGGGTGCGATACTCACCGCCCAGAGCGTCCAGACTTGCCCCTGCCGGGTACTCGGTAAAGTTGAACAGCCCCACCAGCGTTTCCTCGCCGCGCTTGCGCACCAGCGCCAGCACGCCGGGGTTGTGGCTGTCCCAAGTTGTTACCCACGCATCCGGGGCAAAGCAGGGGTCTGCACGCATTTGGCGCAGCTGCTCCATGCCCTGCCACAACTTGTTTTGCAGCGTGCCCTTTTGGGTGCGCTGTTTGGCATCCTCCCAGTTGAATTTTGTGCGGTGCAGGTTGCGGCTGTCCTCCACACGGTCAGGGTCGTTTTTGTAGTCCCAGCCGTTGAGCTGTGCAATCTCATCGCCGCAGTTCAGCATGGGGAAGCCCTGCAAAAACGCCATAGCAGTGTGCAGCAGCAGGTCACGCTTTACGGCGTAGTCCAGTGCGATCTTATCGTCCTTTTCCAGTGCCTGCTCGATACCGCACAGGCTGGCGGTGGTGCCGCAGCTCCGGGCATCGCCGGTGGCAGGGTCGTAGTTGTACAGCTCACCCTTTGCCCAGCTGCCGGGAAAATTGCCCTCGTAGAAGTGATACAGATATTCTTTGTGCTTTTGCGGGTCAATGCCAAGCCGTTTCTCCACCGCCTCGTCCAGACCCCAGCCGATATCATCGTGGCAGCGCAGATAGTTCACGAACCAGCAGTTGTCCGGCAGGGCGTGGAGGGCATCCAGCTGCGCCTTCAGCAGCCGGGTATCCCGGCTGGCAAGGGCACCCCACAGATTGACCATGGTGGACACGTTGTAGAGCATGTGGCATTCCGGTTTTTCCGGGGTGCCGAAATAGGCGGCCAGCTCCTTGGGAGCCATGACCACCTCGCCCTTGAGGATGACCG
>ULVZ01019695.1_pt1 | contig 11551 bp, 9 predicted proteins | sample 1959901 | NCBI WGS metagenome assembly ULVZ01 (sample SAMEA4835800, study PRJEB28245) | human gut metagenome | biome: gut microbiome; material: fecal sample | place: Denmark | collected 2008 | reverse complement strand
CCCCCGGCGGCCCCAAGGCTGCTGCCGCCATTGCCAAGATCATGGGCGGTGAGGCAAGTGCCGTGGAGAAGAAGGCTGTGGTCCAGTGCCAGGGCAACTCCGAGCACTGCAAGCCCAGCTACGAGTACAAGGGCATCCAGACCTGTGCCGCTGCCGCGACCCTGTACGGCGGCCCCAAGACCTGTACCTTTGCCTGCATCGGCCTGGGCGACTGCACCAAGGTGTGTAAGTTCGATGCCATCCACATTGTGGACGGCGTGGCCAAGGTGGACAAGGACAAGTGCACCGGCTGTGGTGCCTGCGCCAACATCTGCCCCAAGCACGTTATTATGATCGACGCAGGCGGCCCCCGCAAGCCCGTGGTCATGTGCTCCAATCAGGATAAGGGCCCCGTTGCCATGAAGGCCTGCACCACTTCCTGCATTGCCTGCGGCATGTGCGAGCGCACCTGTAAGTTTGATGCCATCCACGTTGTGGACGGCGTGGCCCGTGTGGACTACGACAAGTGCAAGGGCTGCGGCATGTGCGCCCAGAAGTGCCCCAAGCACATCATCCTCTTCCCGCTGAAGGACGATCCGAATCCCCCCAAGCCCGTGGTGAAGCAGGCTCCGAAGCCCGCTGCCGCTCCTGCCGCTCCGGCAGAGCCCGCCGCAAAGGCTGAGGAAGCAAAGGCTCCTGAAGCCCCCAAGGCTGAATAAGCGGAACCCATTGTAATATGGTAAAGCGCCCCCATTGCTCCTTTGAGTGATGGGGGCGCTTTTTGGTGCAAAACCTCTCCGTCATCATCGCTGACGCTCGATGCCACCTCCCCTAGTAGGGGAGGCCTTGGCATGAGATTCATTTTTCAATCTGATCGCTGGCGCTCCAAGGGCATCGTCTGCCGCAAGGCAGAAATAACGTTGCGTCAGCAGGGCAAACAGGAGCGAAGCGCCAGACCCCGAAAACGCGATGGCCTGCCAAGGGCTCCCCTACTAGGGGAGCTGTCACGGCGAAGCCCGTGACTGAGAGGTTGGACAAAGGACAAGCTAACCGTTCATACGGATAGGCAATCCTCCGGTACAACCTCTCCGTCATCATCGCTGACGCTCGATGCCACCTTCCCTAGTAGGGGAGGCCTTGGCATGAGATTCATTTTTCGATCTGATCGCTGGCGCTCCAAGGGCATCATCTGCCGCAAGGCAGAAATAACGTTGCGTCAGCAGGGCAAACAGGAGCGAAGCGCCAGACCCCGAAAACGCGACGGCCTGCCAAGGGCTCCCCTACTAGGGGAGCTGTCACGGCGAAGCCCGTGACTGAGAGGTTTAACCCCCGCTGTCGAGCTTTGCGAGACTGAGAGGGTTCCGAAAACTTTTTTCAAAAAATCTCGAAAAAAGTGAAAGGAATCTGCGTTTCATGTATTATAGAGAGTGAAACTGCGAATGTACAACACAAAACTGCGTGATATATTAATGCGGCGGGCGGTGCGGATAAGTTAGACTGCGCTACTCCCCGCAATATATTACGGCGGTTCATAACGTGCTGTATATCGCAGAATATTTTGTCTGAAAAGGGGAAGGAAAAATAAAATTTCACTATTGAAAATACTGGATATACATGCTATAATTACGATAATTGGTTTGTCTGGTAAAAATAACCTGCCAGGGGAAAGAAAGAACGACAAAAGTTGGATATCTTTTCCTCCGGTTTTGCCAAAAATACTATGATGCAGGGAGGGCTCCACTGTGCGGAAAAATCATCACGGAAAAAAAGATAGGCTGGTGAAGCGTGTTTTTGCGCTTTGTCTGGCGCTTGCGGTCATCTGCACCTGCCTTGTGCCGGTGTTTGCAACCGAGTACAAGGAAGTTGTTGATTCCGGCAACGAAGAAGTTGCCGGTTTTGGCGGGGACGAAGCTGCCGGTTTCGGTGAGCCGCGCGAAGTGTACGATGACAGCGAAGCTGCCGGTTTCGGCGGGGACGAAGTTGCCACCCGGCCTGTAGACGGCGGCGAAGCTGCCGGTTTTGGCGAGGACGAAGTTGCCACCCGGCCTGTGGAAGGCGGCGAGGACAACCTCGACGGCGGCCCCAACGTTAAGGAAACAGAGTGGGGCACCGTCATTGAGTACGACACCAGCACCAGCACCAGTACCGACCCCAGCTCCAGCACCGAGACCCAGTGGTCCGGCGAGGACGACGTGGTGGAAAAGCCTGATGACAAAGTGGTCGTTTCCGGCGACGAGATCAAAAAGCTGCAGGATATGGTGGTCTACCGCTTCTGGCTGAAGGAGCTGAACACTCTTGACCTGCAGGACATTACCGCTCAGGCACAGATCAACAATATGACGGAGAGCGAGTATCTGGCCCGGAACGGTGAGGTTCTGTGGAACCTGTACTTCATTCAGGCTGTGCCCCGGGTAGAGACCATTGCAGATTACAGCAGCTACATCGAGAACCCCTCCTCCAACCGGGACCCCAAGGGCGAACTGCGGCAGTTTGACTACTGGTACACGCTGGACGAGTTTGGCAACCGGGTGCGCCTGAACCTCACCGACCCCACCAGCAACATTCTGGACGACAAGACCACCACCGTGAACGTCTACGCCGCATGGAAGGACGGCACCGTGGGCTCCGATGAGGAAGAGGACGTGGATCACGAGGATCTGGTGGACAAGAACCCCGTGCCTGTGGATCTGACTGCCAAGGCTTCTGCTTCCTACGAGGACGAGGAAGGTAACCCGAAAACCACAACCCTGCCGGTAGAGGTGAAAAATCTGCCCTCTGCCGCCCATAGCCTCAGCGTCATCCACATGGGTGATGATGATATGGAGAGCTTCTATAAGAGCCACGAGGACAGCTTTGGGGAAATGATGCCCATTCTGGGCCTGAAGATCTCCCCCAAGAACGCCAAGGGCAACACGGTGCAGCCTGCCAATGGCCAGAAGGCTACCGTTACCGTTTCCGGTCTGAATGCCCTGCCGGAAATGGAAGGTGCAACTGCCGATACCCTGAAAGTGTTCCACGAGACCTCTGATGGCAATGTGGAGATTCTGGATGTCCTTACTTATACCAACGGCACCCTGACCTTTGAGACCACCAGCTTCAGCCCCTTTGTGGTTGTACGGACGGATGGGTACGCAGTTGATACACTGGATATCAATAACATCACAAAAGTTTCTATCAAGGACGATATTGCAAACAGTGGCCACTACATCCTGCAAATCACTGCGGACGGCAAGGATTATGAAGGCGAGAAAGCAGGAAAGCTGCTAAAAGATAATGGCTTTACGGTGACCTGGCAGAGAGCTGGTACTGTTGTTGACCGCATTGAGAAGACAAATGGTGTTTATAGCCGTGAAGAAAATGGCGGCTGGGTTGATGTTGTCTACACGGATGGCGCTAATTTGACTTATACTGTGACCATTGCTAAAGACACTCAAAGCCTAAATGATAGTTTGACGGTTAATTATAACGATGAGCTGAAAAACGGTGGATTTGAAGATGTGCTTAGTAATGGTACGGATCAGATCAACGCTGATGATGCTCCTAATCTGGTGTGGAAGACAACTGCAATAACTGGTGGTCAACACAAAATCGAAATTGGCAATACCAGTACGTATGACACGAAAGATCACTATGAGTTCCAAGCAAATGGCGATAAATGGGAAAAAGTAAAGTTGTCTAATACGGCAAAAGCGTACGGTTGTGCAAGTGCAAATAATGGTAACCAGTTTGCAGAGCTAAATGCTGAAGGTGCAGGTGCTCTATATCAGGATGTATTGACAAAGCCGGGCCAACCAATGAATTGGCGTTTCTTCCATAGAGCGCGCACACGTAAAGGTCACGACAGCCAGTCAGATAATGTTATTCAGAGTGGAACTGACACAATGGCCATGGTGATTGCACCACTTGAACTTGTGGAAGATGTTACTACACAGGATCAGTTGGAAGCCCTGCTTGCTGAGTGTACAAATAAATATGGCGAAAATCACATTACAAAGAATAAGAAAAGTTACACAGTTTATGTATACCAGGCAACGGCTGCTATCAATGACCTATCTGGTACCAGAAAACAGGGTCGGTTCGATTTGATAGGTAAGTATGCTAAATATTCCACTTCTAGCTGGACGGAGAGTAGCGGAACCTATAAGATTCCGGATGGCCAATATTTGACCCGATTCTTCTTTGCGGCAATTTCTACTGCTTCTGGAAATTCGGAAAAGGCCAAGACTATGGGTAACTTGCTGGATGATGTCTGGTTTAGCCAGAACGTTGCACCGCCAACTCCCGGCACAGGCCGTGTTACTGTTACTAAGAAGTTCTATGGTTTGACAGAGGCGGAAGCTAGGACATTAGGGAATAGCGGCTTCATTTCTTATGACCGAAGTGTGGCTCATCATGGTATTGCTGACCAGGCGCTGACAGCGGTTGATTTTAGTCATGGTTCTTGGACGAGCGGCTGCTATGATGAGAATGGACCTTATGTTTCTGTAAGCTATGTGTTCGATGAAGCTGTTGAAGCAAATACGGATTACACATATTATTTCAAAGAAAATCTCAGTAAGGCTAATGTTAGTGGTTACGACTTGACAAGAACCCTTGTAAATGGTGCCGATGGCACAGATGGTAGTGTGACCATGAATAAGGAACACAGCAACCAGTCTATAACCTTCTCGAACTTCTACAAGAAGAATACCACTGATGTTACCATTACCAAGCAGGTCACCGGCCTGCTGGGTGATACCAATAAGGGCTTTGAATTCCGTGTGAACATCACGCAGAACGGTGTTGATTGCACCGGTGTGACAGCCACGAAGAAAACCGAGATGGGAACCGAGAAGGTTTCTAACCTGACTAACTTTACCCTGAAACACAACGAGACTGTTACGCTGGAAAATGTGCCCATTGGTGCTACCATCAAGGTAACGGAAGTTACTCCCGGTGAACACTATACTGTTTCTGCCACCGGACATAACGATGAGCAGAACGGTAGGGACAATGTAGCCTTTACCTATGTTGCAGTTGCCAACACCGCCGCAGCCAGTGATACAGACGAAGCCGACCTGATGCTCCTGAGCATGGAGGAGGACACGGCTGTGGATGCGGACGGTGACGCAGTGGCCTATGCTGCTGGAACCAAAGTGACGAACAACGCGATCACTGTCATCAACCACTGTGGCCTTATCCCCGACACCGGTGTCCTCCTCGACACTCTGCCTTACATCGTCATCCTTGCTGTGGTGGCTGGCGGCGTTGCCCTGTTGATGCTGCGCAAGCGCCGTAAGGAAGATGACTAAAGGGGGCTGACCGCATGGCGAAGAAGAAAGCGCCCCAGCGGCTGGCCGGTGCAGAGGAAAGCTGTATCAGCCCGGAGCAGGAAGCGATCATCCAGTGGTTCCGGACGGTGAAATTCCGCAAGAACCTGCTGGGCGGCGTGGACGAAGCGGCCATGTGGAAGAAGCTGGAAGAGCTTTACGCCCTGTACGAAGCCGCCATCCGCACCGAGCGCACCCGATATAATGTGCTCTTGGAGCAGCAGACCGGAAGCCTGCCCTTGGATACCGCCAAAGTTGACAGCTCTGACCCCCAAAAGGAGGCGCATTCCGATGCACCCGCTGGACAATGAAGCCCTGAAGCAGGGGGCAAAGGCGGTGCGCCGCCGCAGGCTGGACGCTGAGAACCGGCAGGATTTTATCAGCCTGCTGGGCCGCGTTGTGGTGATCCTGCTGTGCGCCTGGGTGCTGTTCACGCAGGTGTTCCTGCTCACGCAGGCCAAGGGCAGCAGCATGTTCCCCGCGGTAAAGGATGGCGACCTGCTCATCTGCTACCGCCTGCAAAAAAACTACGCAAAAAACGATATTGTGGTCTACACCCAGGGCGGCAAGCTCCGGGTGGGCCGCATCCTTGGGCGCGAGGGCGACCTTGTGGCTCTGGACGACAGCGGCACCCTTGTGGTGAACGGCGCGGTGCAGAGCGGCGAGATCCTCTACCCCACCTACGCAAAAGACGCGCTGGAGTACCCCTACACGGTGCCGGAGGGCTGCGTTTTTGTGCTGGGCGATTACCGCACACAATCCGAGGACAGCCGGGACTTTGGCCCGGTTCCGCTGGAGGATGTGCAAGCAAAAGTAATTACACTACTGCGGCGACGCAGTTTGTAATACCACGGAAGCCGGAAGAAGCTGCCGGCATCCTGCCTGTGAACCGCGGAGTTTGGGCCGCGGCACAGGAGTACGAACTATTTCTTACTAGGGAGGAATAACAATGAAACTGAAGAAATTCTTCGCGGGCGTTCTGGCTGCCGCCATGATGCTCACCGTCGGCGCAACCGCAGCGTTTGCGGATGAGCCGGCAGAACCTACCAAATCCTTTGCAGATATAACAACGATTACCCGGGAGACTCCGCTTACCTTGACTAAGAACTACAAGGTTGAAAAGGGTGTTGCACCGGCTGAAAAGTTTGAATTTGATATTGCATACGTTGGTGCATATCGAATGGGAACTAATGTGACTGCACCGAGTGGAAAGATTGAAGCGAAATATGCGGATTTCAAGAACGCAATGTCGGCATCGCCGAACGCATATACAGAGAACTTTTCTTGGACGCTGGAAGATCTGAAGGTTCCCGAAGGTATTGGCACGTTTGTCTATAAAATTACTGAAAAGACTGGTTCTACTCCGACCACTGTTTACGATGTTGATAAGAATACCTTGGGTGATCTGTACATGGTCGTGTCTGTTACCCATAAGCTTAAGGATGAGACAAGTAAAGAGATTGTTCCGAACGTGTATGAGTACTCCGTTTCTCTGCGTCGTTATAATGGAGCTGTGAGCGCCAGCAATGTGGAAGTTGTTTCCACTGGCAAGAAGGTTCCTAACACGAATGCATTTACTAATACCTACGGTGCTGGCAACTCGGTTAATGATGTTACGCTGAGCAAGACGGTTCATGGTAGTTTTGGTGATTTGAGCAAGACCTTCGACTTTATTGTTAAGTTTGAAAAGCCTGCTAGTGCTACTGATGTGACTTACGGCGCTATTGTTGCAACTAAGAGCGATAAGAGCATTATCATCAAACAGGGTGAGACCGTTATTAGCGCAGAGGGTAGTGCAGATGCAGTTAACCTTGAGTATGGTAAAGAATATACCGTTACTATGAAGCACGATCAGAATGTTGTATTTAGCAACCTGCCTGCTAATGTGACTTATACCATGACTGAGGATGGTGCTGTAGCAGGAAAGCTCGGTGACTATACTGTTACTGGCGAACAGAGCGCAAAGAAAACTATGGGCAGTGCGGATGAGACTGTTGCAATTGTCAACACCCACGAAGGCACCCCCGACATGGGCGTTGTGCTGGACAATGCACCTTACATTGCAATGCTGGCCATCGTTGCCATTGGCGGTGTGGCCCTGATGCTGAACAAGCGCCGCCGCGACGAGGAGTAATTGCTCGCGGTAGATTAAACCCCACCGTCATCCCTTGCGGGATGCCACCTGTCCGGGTTGCGGCACCCAGCGTCCACATCGTGCAAAGCACTCGTGTCCTGCTGGCCGCTGCCCCAACAACTCCTCCCTGTTTCCGCCACTGGCGGCGGTCGTCGTTGTTGCCTACTAGGGGCGGCCTTGGCAAAACCGTGAAGCTTTGCGCCATGCCAAGGGCCCCCCTATTAGCGGGGGCTGGCACGCGAAGCGTGACTGGGGGGTTATCTCAGCACAAACCTAACGAATAACCACTTATTTGAATTTGCTTAACCGGAGGTGGGCTGTATCAACTGGCAGAGAAAAGCGTTGAGGGCAGCCGACTTTCTGGTGAGCGCGGTGGTCGTGCTGTTCCTGGTGGTCGCCGGGGCGTATTCAGCCTATGCCCTGTGGGACAACTCGCAGGTGTACGCCGCCGCAGACAATGTTCAGGCAGAGCTTTTGCAGTTCAAGCCCAAGGCGGGCGCGGATAACGGCGCAAGCTTTGAGGAGCTGCTGGGCATCAACCCGGATGTCTGCGCGTGGGTCACACTGGACAACACCGCCATCGACTACCCTGTGGTACAGGGCGAGGACAACTTTACCTATGTGAACACCGATGTCTACGGTGATTTCTCGCTGGCAGGCAGCATCTTTCTGGATGTGAACTGCGACAAGAACTTCACCGACCCTTACTCTCTGCTGTATGGTCACCACATGGAAGAGAGCAAGATGTTCGGTGATCTGGATCTGTACAAGGACGCAGAGTTCTTTGCAGAGAACACCACCGGTGAGCTGATCCTGCCCGACCGCACCTATGATCTTCAAACCTTTGCATGTCTGCTGGTCCCTTCGTCTGAGAGTGCGATCTTCCAGCCCCAGCGCTGGGACAGCGACCTGCAGGGGTTGTACACCTTTGCGCAGGAGAACGCCCTGAACCTGAACACCGAAACGCTGGCCGCCATGAAAGCGGCGGGCGATGACGCTCAGGTGCTGGCGCTGTCCACCTGTTCAACGGAGTTTACCGATGCACGCACCATTCTTCTGGCGTGGATGATCCCGTCCGCGTCGGATTCATAAAGGAGAGGATGAAATGAGGTTCCGTAAAATCGCGGCAGCACTCCTGACGCTTGCGTTGGGGTTCTGCCTGTGTCAGCCGGCGGCATTTGCGGCCACCGCGGCTGACCAGCATACACAGCTGCAGGAGCTTCCGGTTTCCATTCAGTCCACGGGGGAAACACCTCTCCCAAAGGAAACACTGACTGTGGAACTTGAGGCTGTGGACAATGCGCCCCTGCCCGAGGTGACCACTCTGGAGATCACCGACGGCGAGACCGGCAGCTTTGGCCCCATCAGCTACACCAAGCCCGGCTATTACGTTTACACCGTGCGCCAGCGCGCCGGTGTCAACACCCGCGGCACCTACGATGAAACCGTGTACTATCTGCGCGTTTCCGTGGTGTGGGACAACGACAAGCTGGTGGCCCGGATGGCCGTGCACACACAGGCCGACCTGATGGACGAAAAGGTGAGCAGCATCACCTTCAACAACAGCTACAAGGCTATCGAGACCCCGTACTACCCGGACCCGTATGACCCTGATCCCGTCACCCCGCCCACCCCTTCCACGCCAGAGAACCCGGCCCCGGCAGATGCCCGCCCGACCGTGACTGAAACCACCACCCCTAGTGCACCGGAGCCCACCGCCCCGGCCAGCGTGGTGGCGGATGCCCGCCCGGCCGAAGGCCCCAAACTGATCCAGACCGGTCAGCTGAACTGGCCCGTACCTGTTCTGACGGTAAGCGGTCTGGTGCTGGTGGCTGTGGGTGCCTACCTGATGGAGCGCAGCAAGAAACGTGAAAAGAATGCGTAAAGTATCCCCCGGGCTTGTCTGCATCGTGCTGGGTGTGGCGCTCCTGCTGGCGGCTGGCGGCCTGTACGCCTACAACCGCTGCGAGGATGCCCACGCCGGTGCCGAGGCCCAGACCGTGGTGGCCGACCTTCAGCAGAAGGTGGAGACCCCGGAACCGGAGGCAGAGAGCGGCCCCCTGGACCCCGAGCTCCCGGTGGTGGAGATCGACGGCAACGAATATGTGGGTGAGATCTCCATTCCCGCCATCGGCATTGATCTGCCGGTGATGAGCGAGTGGAGCTACCCCCGCCTGAAGATCGCCCCCTGCCGCCAGTTCGGCTCTTCCCGCACCGATGATCTGGTCATTGCGGCGCACAACTACGAGAGCCATTTCGGCAAGCTGACCTCTCTCACAGCGGGGGACAGCGTCACCTTCACCGATATGGACGGCATCGTGAATGAGTACGTCGTGAACAAGGTCGAAGTGCTTGACCCCCACAGTGTGGAGGAAGTGGAACACAGCGGCTACGCCCTGGTGCTGTACACCTGCACCTACGGCGGCAAGACCCGTGTCACCGTCTTCTGTGATCGTGCATCGTAAAAATCAAGGCTGAAAAACAAAAAGAAGCCCCGACATTCGTCGGGGCTTCTTTTTTACTATGTGGGAACTCCCTCCGTCATTGCTGACGCAATGCCACCTCCCTCTCAGAGAGAGGCTTTTCGCTGCCGTAAGGCTCCCTCCTAGAGGGAGCTGTCGCCGGAGGCGACTGAGGGAGTTACTGTTTTTTCCACCGCCGCATCACGCCCATGCCCAACGCATAGGGGCCGGTGTGCACGGCAATGGTGCAGCCGATCTGCAGCAGGACCACATTGCACTCGCAGGCGGGGTACTTGGCGCGCAGGGCGGCGCGGGTCTGCATCCAAAGCCGCTTACCCTCGTCGGCATCGTAGCCGTAGCCCACCGTGATGCAGTAGTCGTCGGGCGTGCCGTTGTGCTCGGCCAGATAGGTCATCAGCAGGTCGAGGGCCTTCTCAAAGCTCTTCTGGCGGCCGCGGGCCACACCAGCGGAGAAGATCTCGCCCTCCTTGAACAGGATCATGGGCTTGATGCCCAGAATGTTGGCGGCACGGCCCGTGACTTTGCCGATGCGCCCGCCCTTGATGAGGTAGTCCAGATTACCCACCGTGAAGAAGATCTGGTTGGTGATCTTTTCCGCTTCCAGCCAGGTCACGGCTTCGTCCAGCGTACAGCCTGCATCCCGCATGGCCACCGCGTTTTCCACCACGATGGATTCGGTCACGGTGGCGGCGGTGCTGTCAATGACCTCGATCTTAGCATCGGGAAAATCCTCCAGCACCAGCTCCCGGGCGTTGCGGGCACTGCCCACGCAGCCGCTCATCTTGCTGGTAAAGCAGATGCAGAGCACCGGGCGGCCCGCCTCGGCATGGGCCCGGAAGGCGGTCTCAAAATCCTCCAGCGAAGGCAGGCTGGTCTTGGGGTAGGCCGCGGGGTTATCTACCATGAACTGGTAGAAATCGCGCACGGCGATCTCCTTGCCTTCCTTGCGGTAGTGCTCACCGTCCAGCGAGACATAGAAGGGGATGATCTCAATATTCAGCGTTGCGGCCGTCTCAGGGGTCAGGTCACAGGCGCTGTCCGTGATGATATCAAACATAGTCACGTTTCCTTTTCAATGCGGCGGGTTCTGTGGCGCGGATCAGACGTTGTGGTGGATGTAGGCCTCACGCTCGGCACCCACGGAGATGTAGGTGATCTTGCAGCCAATAGCTTTTTCCAGATACTCAACGTAATCGCGGGCTTCCTGGGGCAGATCCTCCCACTTGCGGGCGGCAGTGATATCGCAGTGCCAGCCGGGCAGATACTCCACCACGGGCTGTGCGGTGTCCAGAGCCATGCCCATGGGGAAGCGCTTGGTGATGGTGCCGTCGGCCAGCTTGTAGCCGGTGACCATGGGGATCTTCTCCATGTAGTCCAGCACGTCCAGCAGGGTCAGGGCAACCTCATCGCAGCCCTGGCAGAACACGCCGTAGTGGCTTGCCACCAGGTCGATGGGGCCAACGCGGCGGGGACGGCCGGTGGCTGCACCGTACTCGTGGCCAGCCTCGCGCAGGGCGTGCTTCTCTTCCTCGGTCATGGCCAGCTCAGTGACAAAGGGGCCGTCGCCCACGCAGGAGGAGTAAGCCTTCATCACGCCGATGCTGTTGGTCAGCTTGTGGCCCGGGATGCCTGCGCCGATGGGGGCG
>ULVZ01025575.1_pt1 | contig 11561 bp, 10 predicted proteins | sample 1959901 | NCBI WGS metagenome assembly ULVZ01 (sample SAMEA4835800, study PRJEB28245) | human gut metagenome | biome: gut microbiome; material: fecal sample | place: Denmark | collected 2008 | reverse complement strand
CCGCCGTGGCTGCGCATGGTGGCCAGGCCCTTCAGCTTGCCATGAGAAATAGCATCGCCGATCTTGCCGCGGACGCCGGAGGACTCGATGTTGACGATGGTGCCGTCCTCGATCATGGGGACGAGGGCGTCATGAGCCTTGCCCAGAGAGCTTGCGCTCAGGGTGATGTTCTTGAAGCCCATCTTGTGGATCTCTTCCATGACCATGCAGACCACGAGGTCGCCCTCGCGGAAGTGGTGGTGGAAGGAGACGGTCATGCCGTCGTGGGCATTGCACTTGACCAGAGCCTCGTGGATGTCCTTGACCATCTTGTCGTGGTCATTGCGCATCACGGGGGTGACCTTCGGGCTGGCCTTCTGGAAGGCCTTGCCGTCTTTATAATTGTTGCCCTGGAAGACCTCTTTGCCGGTGCGCTCGAGGATCTCTTCGGGAATTTCTCTGCCGACTGCGTTCAACATAATTACAAATCCCCCTTATACACGCCGGATGCCTTGGCCAGATCGATGGTGCGCTTTGCACCGTCGTAGAAGGCGATGTCGATCATCTTTCCGTCCACGGTGAAGACGCCGATGCCCAGAGCCTTCTTGGAGTCGATCTCCTTGACGACCTTCTCAGCGAAGATGATGTCCTTCTGGGTGGGCGTAAAGATCTCGTGGACGATGGGGATCTGACGGGGGTTGATGATGGACTTGCCATCGAAGCCCATCAGGTGGATGTTCTCCACGTCCTTGCGGAAGCCGTCCATATCCTTCAGGTCGGTGAAGACGGTGTCGAAGCACTGCACGCCTGCTGCGCGGGCTGCAATGATCATCTGCTGGCGGGCACCCATCAGCTCGATGCCGGTGCCGGTGATGTGGGTCTGCAGGTCCTTGGTGTAGTCGCCGCCGGACAGTGCGATGCCGAACAGGCGCTCATCGCTCTCGCAGATCTCCAGAGCGTTCATGACGCCGCGGGCAGATTCCAGAGCGGCGATGATGAGGACTTCGCCCTCGGGACGGCCATAGGTCTTCTCGTCCTCGGCGATGGCAGCAGCCACGCGGTGGACATCCTCGGCGTGCTCGGTCTTGGGGATGCGGATGGAATCGCAGCCGCCGGCCACGCAGGCACGGATGTCTTCACGCCAGTAGGGGGTGTCCAGACCGTTGATACGGACGACCCGCTCTGCACCGCGGTAATCCACGGTCTTCAGGGCGTGATACAGGCTGAAGCGGGCGACATCCTTCTGGTTCTCGGCCACAGCGTCCTCCAGGTCCAGCATCAGGGAGTCGGCCTTATAGATGTAAGGGTCTTTGATGAGGCCGGGCTTCTGCGCATTCAGGAACATCATCGTGCGGCGCAGGCGCTTCTTGTTCGGATTATTCATCGAATGGCACCTCCCCAGGGCAGATTCTCATACTGGTCAACAGAGCGGAACACCGCGCCCTCGATGCGGGCCTTCAGGGTGCAGTCCAGCGCACCCTTGTCCACGATGGTGATGCGGACGTTGTCGATGTCCAGATCCTTCAGGGTCTCCAGCGCGACCTTGCGCAGCTGGTTGCCATACTGGTGGATGACAGAGCTTTCGAGGGAGAAATCGATCTTGCCCTCACCCGGCTCGACGGTCACCATGCAGTCGCTGGATTCCAGAGTACCAGCCGTGGCTGCTTTCTTGATCTCCATGCTTTTTTCCTCCTTGACAGGTGGTTTCTTCAATCGTTATACCGTTCTTGCGGGGCGGTGCCTCACTGCGCCGCTCCTGATGGTTCTATCATAATCGGACAATCTTACAAAAGGCATAGCGTCAGTCTTAATATTCGTTAAGAATCGCCAAAAATTTCTCTTGTACACAAGATTTATTCCATTTGGTCATGCTGCTGGCACATTTTCTCTTCCATTTTCCCTCCTTTCCTGCACGAGATGCCATCCGGCGCTGTTTTTGCCTTTTTCTCAGCTCTATCCTACCGCACCCGGCGGCATTTGTGAAATGAAAAGATGGAATCCTTATCCATCCAAAAAGGGAATGAATCAAAAAAGCCCTCCTTTGCAGGAGAGCTTTCGTACGAGCTTTACACAGACCGTTTTACAGCATCATCGAGACTGCAAGGTTGAACACTGCCGCGATGCCCACGCTGATGGCGCTGCTGATGCTGTTGATTATTTTTTATGCGTGGTTGAAGCCCTTGCCGAACACCTCGGTAGTGCTGAGCATCGAGATAAAGGCGTTGAGGTTTTCCTTATGGATAAATGCCTGCAGCTGCAATGCCTCGCGGTGGGTGAGGGTCGTATAGATCATGTAGTGGGGCCGGTCGGTGTAGGCACCGTAGCAGGGCGTATAGGTCGCGCCGCGCACCAGCTTGCGCATGACGAAGTCGCAGATGGGGTCTTTGTCGTCGCAGATGATGAGGATGGCTTTGCACATCTTCATCTGCTCGAGAACGACATCGACGACGAGGCTCTTGACCGTCAGACCCACGAAAGAGTAGAGAGCGGTGTAGAGGTCGAAGACGAAGCAGGCTGCCAGCACCATGGCGAGGTCGGTGATAAAGAGCGCCTCGCCGGTGTTCTTCATATGGGTGTATTTTTTCAGGATGAGGGCGACGACATCGGTGCCGCCGGAAGACGCGCCCACGTTGAAGAGCAGAGCCGACGCAATGGCGGGCAGGGCGATGGCGAAGACCAGGTCCAGCATGGGCTGGTCGGACAGGGGGCCGCTGAGGGGGACATATTTTTCAAAAAGGGCCAGCTCTGCCGTCATGACGACAGTGGCCCAGCCGGTGCTGATGGCAAAATCCCTGCCGAGGAATATCCAGCCCAGAATGAGCAGGAGGATATTGGCACAGGACGAAAAAGCTGAGGCCGACAGGGGCGTGAGCTTTGCCACAAGGGCCGCGCCGCCGGTCACGCCGCCGAAGACGAAGTTGTTGGGGAATTTGAAGAAGTATACGCCGATGGTCATGATGCTGATACTCAGGGTGATGATAACGTATCGACTGACGATCTGCAAGGTCTTTTCCCGCGTGCTGATCTCCATTTGACTGTTTCCTTTCGCCGTCCGCGCGGCACTCTCTTCTCACACGAAGGGCTGTTTCTCTGCCCATTACTTGTGTTATTGTAACACTGCCCACCGCGCCGTTCAAGAGGAAAAAACTTTCCGCACAAAAACCGCCCGCTTCGTTTTCCACAAAGCGGGCGGCAGATGTTGAATTTATGGAAGTGCTTACAGCTTCTTGCCGGTCAGCATCTCGTAAGCTTCCTCGTACTTGGCGATGGTCTTGTCGATGACGTCCTGCGGCAGGTCGTAATCACTGTCGGGGTTGGCCAGCAGCCAGTTGCGGACGAACTGCTTATCAAAGGAGGGCTGACCGTGGCCGGCCTCGTAGCCCTCCAGCGGCCAGAAGCGGGAGGAATCGGGGGTCAGCATCTCGTCGCCGAGGATGACGTTGCCCTCCTCATCCAGACCGAACTCAAACTTGGTGTCGGCGATGATGATGCCGCGGGAGAGGGCATACTCAGCGCACTTCTTATACAGAGCGATGGTGTAGTCGCGCAGCTTGGTGGCGTACTCCTCACCCTTGCCGGGGAACAGCTTTTCCAGCACGTCGATGCTCTGCTCGTAGGAGATGTTCTCGTCGTGGTCGCCGATCTCAGCCTTGGTGGAGGGGGTGTAGATGGGCTCGGGCAGCTTCTCGGACTCCTTCAGGCCCTCGGGCAGCTGGATGCCGCAGACCTTGCCGGTCTTCTGGTAGCTGGCCCAGCCGCTTCCGGTGATGTAGCCGCGGACGATGCACTCGACGGGCAGCATGGTCAGCTTGCGGCACATCATGCTGCGGCCCTCGTACTGGGGCTGCTGGAAGAACTCGGGCATCTCCTTCACGTCCACGCTCAGCATATGGTTGGGCAGCAGGTCGCGGGTGTAGTCGAACCAGAACTTGCTCATCTGGGTCAGCACCTTGCCCTTGTTGGTGACTTTATTCTTTAAGATAACATCGAATGCAGAGATGCGGTCGGTGGCGACCATGATGAGGCTGTCGCCGTTGTCGTAGATCTCGCGGACCTTGCCTTCCTTGATGGGCTTGAACTCAGTCATAGCAAAACTCTCCATTTTCCTTATTCCGTAGGTATCTTTCAGCGTAGGAACAACCTCTCAGTCTCGCTATCGCTCGACAGCTCCCCTAGCGAGGGGAGCCTCTGGCGAAGAGATAAAGCTTTACGGAATGCCAAAGCCTCCCCTCGATAGGGGAGGTGGCACGCCGCAGGCGTGACGGAGAGGTTTCACCGTTTACACTATAATCTTATCACAGGAATTGTCCGTTGGGAAGAAACAGATGGGAGAGAAATGGGCCGATTTTTGGTTTTTTCTCGTGAAAAGTGCTAAAATCCAGCTTAAATTTTCGTCGTTTTGACGGTAAAAGTCGTACTTTCGCCCCATTTTCGCCTGCCTTGCTGACCGAAACGCCGTCATTGACGAAATTTGTGAAAACGTGTATCATGGGGAACAGCATCGCATTTTTCAACTTTTGTCTTTTAAGGAGGTCCATGCCATGCGCCCTCTCATCATCGCCCATCGCGGCGCGTCCCATCTGGCCCCCGAAAACACGCTGACCGCGTTCCGTCTGGCAAAGACGCTGGGTGCGGACGGCTTCGAGTGTGACGTTCAAATCACCAGAGACCGTCATCTCGTGGTGGCCCACGACTACCTCACCGACCTCAAGACCGGCGTCCACGGCAACATCCCGGATATGGACTTCGACGACCTGCGCCAGCTGGATTTCGGAAAATGGAAAAGCCCGGAGTTCGCGGGCGAAAAGATCCCCACCCTCGAAGAGGTGCTGGAAGTCGCGCAGGACTTCAGGATGGTACATATTGAGTTGAAGCCCTACTTGGACCGGGACGAAGAGATCGTGGACCGGGTCATCGACGCCGTCCTTGACGCCGGGCTGGAAGAAAAGGCCGTGCTCACCTCCTTCGAGTACGGCACCCTCCGCCGGGTGAAGGAGCGGATGCCCCAGATGGCCACCTGCGCCATGACCCTCAGCCCCGAATCCCAGCTCATCCAGCCGGCCACCTTCTGGGAGAAGCTGGGCCTCAAGAAGACCGACCCTCTCGTGGAGAAGCTTTCCAGCCCCCAGGCCCTCAGCGAAGCGGCCGCTCTGCTGGAAGACCCCAGCAGTCTGGACGAAGAGAACAGCGTCCTCATCTACTACCTGAAAGACCGTCTCGATTTTCTCTACTCCATCTTCCCCGGCATGAACCTGGCCGAAATTCTGCAGCAGTATTATTATCAGACGGATTTTGTGAACTATGTGGCTCAGTTCGGCTTCCCGGTGGATTACGTCGGGCCGGAGTACCACGCCTTTTTCCGGGACAAAGACCTTGTCCCCAACGCCCACGCCCACGGCTTCAAGGTCGCGCCCTGGCCGGTGGGCGCGGACAGCCGGGACGACCTGCGCCAGCTGTTCCGGCTGGACCCGGAGCTTGTGGTCACGAATAAGCCCGAGGTGGCCGTTTCCATCCTCACCGGGCTGGGCCAGTGGGACGAATCATCCAAAGAGGGTTGACAGCCCTCTTTTTTTGGAGCATAATAGTCCTGTATCGAACAGTTTTATGTGAAACAGTTCGGCGTTCGAACATTCACAGCAAAAGCCAAACCAGAAGGATGATACTATGAACCAAGCCTTTGAACCCGCCTGCACCCCCATCGCGCCGCCGTGGGAGGCGCCGCAGGTCATCCCGGCCCAGCTGCGCCGGGTGGACAACCTTATTTTCCGCAAGATCGGCCTGATCGCCCGCACCAATGGCGTGGAGGCCGTGACCCCCATGCACGGCTGGATCATGGAGTATCTTTACCGGCACTCCGAGACCCCGGTGTTCCAGCGGGACATCGAGCGGGAGTTCTCCATCACCCGCTCCACTGTCACCAACATCCTGCAGCTCATGGAGCGCAAGGGCTACATCACCCGCCGGAGCGTGGAGCAAGACGCCCGCCTCAAGCAGCTGGTCCTCACCGAAAAAGGCCGTCAGTTCCACGAAAATACCATGCTCGCCCTCCACCAGACCGACGAATACGTCGCCAGCCTGCTGACGGAGGAAGAGAACACCGAGCTGCTGCGGCTGCTGAATAAGTTGTATCTCGGCCTAAAGTGAAACAAATATGAACTTTTTCCGAAACTTTGGAAAAAGCATTGACTTTAATATTGTTTTGTATAAAATTGTTCCGTACCAAACAATTATTCAAAGGAGGCTCAAAGTATGATAAAGAAGCTTGCTTCCCATCTGGGCGAATACAGACGCGCCGCAATCCTGACGCCGATGTTTTCCGCACTGGAAGCAGTCATGGACATCCTGCTGCCCACCATCATGGCGTTCATCATCGACCTTGGCATTGAAAAAGGCGATATGAACGCCATCGTCAAATACGGCCTGCTCACCTTCGCGGTGGCGGCCATCGCCCTGCTGCTGGGCATTCTGGCCGGCAAGTATGCTGCCGAGGCGTCCACCGGTTTTGCCGGCAACCTGCGCGATGCGATGTATGAGAACATCCAGCATTACTCCTTCTCCAACATCGACAAATTCTCCACCGCCGGCCTCGTCACCCGTATGACCACCGACGTGACCAACCTGCAGAACGCTTTCCAGATGATGGAGCGTATGTGTGTGCGCGCCCCGGTCCATCTGGTGTTCGCACTCATCATGGCGTTCAGCATCGGCGGCCCTCTGACCCTCATCTTCGTGGTGGCCATCGCCTTCCTGCTGGCCGTGCTGGCAAGCATCATGGTCCCCACCTTCAAAATTTTTGACCGTGTTTTCAAGAATTACGACAACCTGAACTCCTCTGTACAGGAGAACGTCTCCGCTATCCGCGTGGTCAAGAGCTTCGTCCGCGAGGGCTTCGAGAACGAGAAGTACACCAAAGCCTGCGAGGGTCTGTATCAGCAGTTCGTCAACGCAGAGAGCCGTCTGAGCTTCAACAACCCCGCCATGCTGACGGCTATTTACGGCTGCAACATTGCCCTGAGCTGGTTCGGCGCAAAGTACATCCTGCACGGCGCGCTGACCACCGGCCAGCTGAACGCTCTGTTCGGCTACATCATGAACATCCTGATGGCTCTGATGATGCTGAGCATGGCTTTCGTCATGATCTCCATGTCCGTCGCTTCCGCAAAGCGTATCGTGGAAGTCCTGGACGAGACGACCGACCTTCCCCCCGCCAAGGCTCCCGTGCAGGAAGTCAAGGACGGCAGCATCCGCTTCGACCACGTCACCTTCAAGTACAAGCACGGCTCCGGCCAGCCTGTCCTGAACGACATCACCTTTGACATCAAGCCCGGCGAGACACTGGGCATCATCGGCGGCACCGGCAGCGCAAAGTCCAGTCTGGTGCAGCTCATCCCCCGCCTGTACGACGCCGAGACCGGCACCGTCAGCGTGGGCGGCGTGGATGTCCGGGATTATAACCTCGACGTCCTCCGCCACGAGGTCTCCATGGTGCTCCAGAAGAACGTCCTGTTCTCCGGCACCATCCTCGACAACCTCCGCTGGGGCAGCGAGAACGCCAGCGAGGAAGAGTGCATCCGTGTGGCGAAGCTGGCCTGCGCTGATGAGTTCATCGAGCGCTTCCCGGACAAGTACAACACCTGGATCGAGCAGGGCGGCTCCAACGTGTCCGGCGGCCAGAAACAGCGTCTGACCATCGCCCGCGCCCTGCTGCGCAAGCCGAAGGTCCTCATCCTCGACGACTCCACCAGTGCCGTGGATACCGCCACCGACGCAAAGATCCGGAAGGCGTTCCGTGAGGAGATTCCCGGCACCACCAAGATCATCATTGCACAGCGCATTTCCTCGGTGCAGGATGCCGACCGCATCCTCGTGCTGGACAACGGCCAGATCAACGGTCTCGGCACCCACGAGGAACTGCTGAAGAACAACGCGATCTATCAGGAAGTCTACAACAGCCAGACTCAGGGCGGCGGCGACTTCGACAAGCAGGGAGGTGAGCAGTAATGGCAGAACAGAAAGCAAAAGTCGTCCATGGCCCCGGCCCCCGCGGCATGGGAGGCCCGCGTCCGAAGGTCGAGAACCCGGGCAAGCTGCTCAAGCGCATCATGGCAGAGGTGTTCCAGCACTATCTGCCTCACTGCATCCTCGTGCTCATCTGCATCGTGGTCAGCGCGCTGGCCAATGTGCAGGCAAGCCTGTTCCTGCAGACCCTCATCGACGACTATATCATCCCCATGACCCAGCAGCAGGACCCCAGCTTTGCACCGCTGGCCGGTGCGCTGGTGCGCGTCGGCTGCATCTATGTGGTGGGCATCCTCGCTGCATGGCTCAACGCCCGCATCATGGTCAACGTCACCCAGGGTACCCTTCGCAACCTGCGCATCCAGCTCTTTACCCACATGGAGAGCCTGCCCATCAGCTACTTTGACACCCATCCGCACGGCGACATCATGTCCGTCTACACCAACGACGTGGATACCCTCCGCCAGATGCTCAGCCAGAGCATCCCGCAGCTGGTGTCCAGCGCCATCACCATCGTTTCCGTCTTTGCCAGCATGTGCATGCTGAGCTGGCAGCTCACCATCGTCACCATGCTGATGGTGGCCCTGATGCTTTTCTGCTCCAAGAAGATCACCCAGCAGAGCGGCAAGTACTTCATCGCACAGCAGCGCGACCTCGGCAAAGTGAACGGCTACATCGAAGAGATGATGGAAGGTCAGAAGGTCGTCAAGGTCTTCACCCACGAGCAGAAGGCCCTCGAGGGCTTCCGCGAGCTGAACGACAAGCTCAAGGACAGCGCCAAGCAGGCCAACAGCTTCGCCAACATCATGATGCCCGTCAACGCTCAGCTGGGCAACATCAGCTACGCCATCTGCGCTCTGGTGGGTGCAGCCATGGCCGTCACCGGCATGGGCGGCGTCACGCTGGGTACTGTCATGGCGTTCCTGTCCCTGAACAAGAGCTTCAATATGCCCATCAGCCAGGTGTCCATGCAGGCCAACAGCATCATCATGGCACTGGCCGGTGCAGAGCGCATCTTCAAGATGATGGATGAGTCCAGCGAGACCGACGAGGGCTATGTCACCCTCATCAACGCCAAGTACGACAAGGACGACAACCTCGTGGAGGCCAACGAGCGCACCGGCATCTGGGCCTGGAAGCATCCCCACCACGACGGTACCACCACCTACCACAAGCTGGAAGGCGACATCACCTTTACGGACGTCGATTTCGGCTATGTACCGAACAAGACCGTCCTGCACGACATCAACCTCTATGGCCGTCCGGGCCAGAAGATCGCCTTCGTCGGCTCCACCGGTGCTGGCAAGACCACCATCACCAACCTTATCAACCGCTTCTACGACATCCAGGACGGCAAGATCCGGTACGACGGCATCAACATCCACAAGATCAAGAAAGCCGACCTCCGCCGCTCTCTGGGCATCGTGCTGCAGGATACTCACCTGTTCACCGGCACGGTCATGGAGAACATCCGCTATGGCCGTCTGGAGGCCACCGACGAAGAGTGCATCGCCGCAGCCCGTCTGGCCAACGCCGACGGCTTCATCAAGCGCCTGCCCGAGGGCTACAACACCATGCTGACCGGCGATGGCGCGAACCTGTCGCAGGGCCAGCGTCAGCTGCTGGCCATCGCCCGCGCAGCCGTTGCCGACCCGCCGGTGCTCATCCTCGATGAGGCTACTTCCTCCATCGACACCCGCACCGAGGCTCTGGTGCAGCGCGGCATGGACGGCCTGATGTATGGCCGCACCAGCTTCGTCATCGCCCACCGCCTCTCCACTGTCCGCAACGCAGACTGCATCGTGGTCCTGGAGCAGGGCCGCATCATCGAGCGCGGCAGCCACGACGAGCTCATCGCCAAGAAGGGCAAATATTACCAGCTCTATACCGGCAATCTGGCCGAGAACTAAACTTTATATACAGAAAGCCGCTGTGCAGTTTTGTAGCTGTACAGCGGCTTTTCTTGTGTTTCGTCGAATTTTATGGTATCCTGTAGGTGTCGGCCTTCCGACTCCATTCAAATTGGGGAAGGGGGTGAAAACCTATGGAAATGTTATCTTCTTTCATTCTGTCCGTCGCAGCCAATGTTGTGGCTCATTGCATTGGCAAGTGGCTTGACGAACAGTTTAAGGCCGGTAAGCACTAACCCCTGGTAAGCAAAACGCCCCGCGGTATTCGCAGTACCGTGGGGCGTTTTGCTGCTCATTGGTGAAAACCTATGAAGCAATATCTTCTTTCATTGCTTTTATTATATGCACTCTCAGCAAAAAAGTCAAGCGCCTCGCAATTTTATCGATCCAAATCGTGCTTCTTACAGAACTTCCTGCTCACCCAGTACATCCCGGCCCAGATGGCGAGGGCGAGGATGAGATACACCGGATTTTTCAGCGCGCTGACCAGCGACTGGCCGAAGAGCGCCATCATGGCCACCATAACGGCCTTGCCCGCCAGAAGGGTGAGCAGATAGCGTTTCTCGTCAAAGTCCGAGATGCCGAAGGCCAGATGCAGGAACGACGTGGGCGTGAAGGGCAGGACGGCCAGCATGAAGAGGCTGGCCGTGTCCACATGGCTGACCCACTGCTGGGCCTTTTTCAGCTGTTCGGAGCGAGAGGCCAGCTTCCAGAAAAAGCGTTTGACCACCCGCCGCCAGAATAAAAACACCACCGTGCCGCCTGCGGCCACACCGAGCCAGCTGTAGACGAAGCCAAGAAATCCGCCGTGGGCCGCGATATTGAGGGCCACGATGGCGATGAGGGGCAGCGGCGGAAAAATGGATTCCACCATCGCCAGCAGGATAGGGACCAACGGCCCCAGCCCTTCAAAGCCCTCTAACAATGCCTCCCAGAATTCCAGCGTACCCAGCTGGTGGAGCCAGTCGATGAGCATCGTTTCCATCGTGCTCGTACCATCCCTTTCGTTTCTGCCTGATGTTCCTTCTTAGTATATCCAGCATCTATGACCGGGATATGAACAAAATCTGAGCATTTTTGCCTTATTCTTCCTGTCTCTCCTTACAATACGAAACAGCGTTGTTCTTTCCTGCACGATATTTTATTCTTCTGCCTCAGAAGATGTGCCGGGCGGCCTCTGCTTCGGCGGCCTGCCGTTCGGCCTTGAGGCGCTGACGCTCCAGATACTGGGCCTTCTGCTTTTTCCAGCGGACCAGGCTTGCATCGTCCGGCATCTGGACGCAGCGGGCGAAGGCCCAGTGCAGGCCGTCCCGGCGCGACATCCGGTATTTCTGGAACACGCCCCGGCCGGCCTCACCGCCCCGGCCCTTACAGACGGGACATTGGGACAGCGTATACCAGCCGCTGCTCCCTTTTTTCAGCCAGACGTCATCCGGCTGCAGGGCCGTGCCGCAGACCGGGCAGGCCATCGTTCCGATGACGGGGTCCAGCTTCCACATAGACTGGTCCAGATAGCCCCGGAAGACCCTGAAATCCCGGTAGTCGCCCGGCGTGGGGCAAAGGCTCTGACGCAGGGTGTCCTCCTCGCTGGGGTAAGCGGCCAGTCCGGCCCGCAGGTCGAGCAGGCGGCAGAGGTCGGCGGTGTAGAGGGTG
>ULVZ01007708.1_pt1 | contig 11561 bp, 5 predicted proteins | sample 1959901 | NCBI WGS metagenome assembly ULVZ01 (sample SAMEA4835800, study PRJEB28245) | human gut metagenome | biome: gut microbiome; material: fecal sample | place: Denmark | collected 2008 | reverse complement strand
AAAGAACTCCGTAGGGAGTCATGAGAGTTATAGATTCTTCACTCTGTGCCATATTGCCATTTCCCGTTTTTCCTACAAAGCATTCTTGCTCCGTTCAGAATGACGGGATACGGTAAGGCATTATAATGACGAAGGGACGCTAAGCATCATAATGACAGAGAACATTAAACGTCATCCTGAACGAACGTGAAGGATCTGCCACCGTGAGGAGATAAATAGAAAGAACTCCGTAGGGAGTCATGAGAGTTATAGATTCTTCACTTTGTGTCACATTACCATTTCCCGTCTTTTCCACAAGTCATTCTTGCCCCCGTTCAGAATGACAGCAGACGGTAAGGCGTCATAATGAGGGAGGGACGCTAAGCATCATAATGACAGAGAACATTAAACGTCATTCTGAGCGCCAGCGAAGAATCTGTCACCGTGGTGAGGAAGCCGGTAAGAAGATAAAAGCTATCAGCTGTGAGCTGTCAGCTATAAGCTAAATATTCTTTTACGGGTTGAATCATCTTGGCATGCGAGTATCCGTTTCGGCTTCGTTGGTCATCGGGCGCATAATAATAAGTGCACTGAATTGGCAAGAAAGGCGCCGGCTTGATTTGCCTCAAACTTTGCTTTCTAAAGAAGGGGAGTTTCTGAATAGGAAAGTACCGGTTGATTTGATCCATTACCGATGATATGTCTGAATTTGTGAAAAATTATTGGCACAACCCATATTGTACATATAAGGTATAAAAATAAAAACGTTTCTTCCTAATTGTATATCTGGGAAGGAACGCTTTTTGTGTTGTGAGGATATATTTTTGACGCTTTGGGTTTTGCGGGGGTGATTCTGTTTGTGGAAAGCTTATTGCCCGTGATTCTTCTATGATTACCTTTAGGTAGCACTATGTGAAGATTATGGTATAGAAAACCGAGACCCGCTTGGTTGGGGCGGAAGATAAATAATTGTACTGATAAAGTAAATGTATGAATACATAGGAAATGGATGTGGAAGTGCTATGTGTGTTTACGCCTGCCGGTTTGGATGAGATAAGCTGGTAACGCTGTTATTTTCCGAGAAAAATACGATGCAGGAGCTACTGTGTTTTTTCGCTCAGTACAGCTTGGATGATTTGAGACAGCATATCCTGTTTTTTCTCTGAGAGAGTATATTCCGTTCCATTGAAGAGAAATGTGCTGCTCAGGATAGATCTCAGATCCGGTAGTTTTTTTGTGTTGTACGTACTTCTATCTTCCTGCAGGATATAATTCCGGGGCTTTCCTATCTGAGACAGTTCGTCAGTGGAAATGTGCAGACCACTGCAGATTTTTACTATATTGTACATGGATCCGCCATCTACATTCTTCAGAATGGAATATAGAGTTCCATATGGCATATTGATCTTTGCGGCGAAATCTTTCAGTGTCCATCGTTGGAGGATCAGCTTTTTCAAATATTCCTCTTTTGTCATAATCGCCTCCTTACTGTTGATTTTACATAAATAATATCGAAATTTCAATGAATCAGGAGTGGGATGTGGATTTTTTAGTAATAAAAAGTTATAATGATATAATAATTTGAAATTTCAAATTAAAGGGAGAGAGGAACGTGTATAAAAATCTGATGGCAGAATTGGCAAAACAGGAGATGAGCCTTGAAGAACTGTCAAAAGAAATGGGGATCAAGCAGGAGACATTGCTGCTGAAGATGGAAAACCGTCATGGAATTAATTTTAAGGAGGCTGTGAAGATTAAAACGATTCTAAAAACGGATATGCCGTTGGAGAAGCTTTTTTTTTGGGAGTCGATTTGAAATTTAGAATCATATGATTGGGCCATTTTGTATGTATGCTGTTACAGTATGTAACGGCATACACATGACGGGAAATAAGGAAACTCTTTTATTAAAGTGGACTTGAACAGAAGTATGGAGAATAAGGTAGCTTTTTAGGAATGCCTCGGAAATAATCGATCGCTCTGAAATTCATCTCCATTCTTAAGAAATATTGATATGAATCATATTCATAAAGTCATTTGGAATTAAAGTAAGGACAGCTGTACTGTTATTGCAAAAATTAAGAGCACAGCTGTTTACATTATATGAATGAAATGGCACTGAACCGGTAGATAAATATTCATCAGTGAAAAATCTTGTGTTTTTATAAAGGCTGGTAAATATGATGAGAAGTATAGAAGGAGGTGTAGGAGATCTGCCGGATCATATAAATAAATTTTTGATATAGCATTATATTTTTTGGGTATGTAGAGAGGAAGGGTTATATGAACAAAATTTACAAAGTCATTTGGAGCAAAGTGAAGAACAGTTATGTGGTAGTTCCAGAAATTGCCGTCAGCAGCAGCAAAAATAAGGGAAATAAAGCATATAAATCTGCGCTGGCTGCGGTTTTAACGGCGATGCTGGGCTTTGGCGGTTTTGTCGGCAGTGAGGCGGCTACAGTCAATGATGGGGATACATTGAACGGCAGTACCCATGTCACTGTAACTAAGGATCCGGCAACCAAGACGATTACCATATCAACGACCGGGCTGGCCACGACGGGTGATTTGGCTACATTAAGTACGCAGGTGAATACCAACACCGGTAATATCAACAATAATGCTACCCATATCAGTACGAATGCTACCAATATCAGCACAAACGCCGGCAATATCAGCAATAATACATTAAAAATCAACACGCTCACAGCACTGACAAATAGCCTGGGACTTGATGCTACAAAACCGGGGATTAAGTATTTCCGTGCCAATTCCACGGGGGCAGATGCTTCAGCTGTTGGCTCGGATGCTGTCGCGGTAGGGACGCAGGCCAGAGCCACCAAAGATAATGCGATGGCAATGGGGGTAGAGGCCAAAGCAGAAGCCGAAGATTCCGTGTCGGTAGGGCATGCTTCCAGAAACGTTTCTAATGCAGTAAATGGCGTGGCCATCGGCCATGGGGCAATTAACGGTGCTGTCAGCGGTATGACACCGGATGGAGACAGCACGGTCGTACTTGTCGGCGGCGGCAAGAATAGTGTGTCTGTCGGGAATAAGGCCAATGCCCGTGGTAATTCTTCTATTGCGTTGGGAGATGGAGCGGTTGTTCAAAATGATGGCGGCAATCGTATAGTTAATAACAACAGTATGGCGATTGGAACAGCGGCAAAGACGGTGTCTTCTGATAATGCGACAGCTATCGGGCACGGTGCTTTTGTTGCCAAAAACAGCCACAGTGCGATTGCTGTCGGCGAAAGTGCCCAGGCCGGTAAGGAAGCCGCAACGGCGATCGGCAAAGAAGCGGCTGCTAAAGGTAAGAACAGTCTGGCAGCCGGTACTTCTGCTGTGGCCGAAGGAGAAAATGCCGTATCTGTTGGTCAGGGAACGGAAGCAAAAGGAAAAAATGCGGTCGCTATTGGGAATGCCAGTCAGACAGCCGGTTCCAGTTCTGTTGCTGTTGGTGATGAGGCCGGCGCGGCAGCCGGCAGATCTGTGTCTGTCGGTATTGGTGCCGGTAAGGGCATGATTGGTGATGTATTGGGAACGAAGGGCTCGCATGTGTCTATTGGTGACGAAGCCGGACAAAATGTGGATGGACAGCATGATATTGCCATCGGCACCAAGGCGGGCGGAAATGTATCCAGCAATTATAATATTGCCATTGGTGTAGAGGCAGGGACGAATATAGGTACTGCCGGTAACCCTTCTATTGGGAAAAATGTATCCATCGGATATAATGCCAATAAGAATGCTACCCTGGTGTCCCGCCTCCAGGCGACAGCAGTCGGCAGTGATACGAAAGCCGCTGATGACGCGTTGGCGCTTGGTTTTCATGCGCAGGCAGCAGGAAATGGATCCATAGCTGCCGGGTTTAATGCATTGGCGGAAGACGCGGCCAGCATGGCGCTGGGACAAGGGGCAAAGGCTTCCGGCGGGAACATTGCTATCGGTAATGGTTCGGAAGCCAGCGCGGCCATGATCAGCGGTACTGGTTACCTGACAGGGACTGCTGCCCCTTCCACAGGTGTTTCAGTCGGTACGGCGGCAGCATTGCGCCGTATTACGAATGTGGCGGATGGCGCGCAGGATCAGGATGCCGTTACCGTGGCACAGCTGAAGAAATCCATCGATGAAACGGTCCGGCAGGTGAATGCCAGTATCACCAGTACGACGGCTACAGGAGTTTACTATGATACTGTAACTACCGGGCAGGGAGAGAGTATCACTTTAAAGAATACCAATAACAAAGGAACCGTGATTCACAATGTGGCTAAGGGTACATCGGGAACAGATGCGGTTAATGTTAATCAGTTGAATGAAACAGTGGATCAGGCAAAGACTCATTATTACTCTGTGAAGTCCACAAATGCGAATAATTACAATAATGACGGGGCTGCCGGTGAAGATTCTATGGCAGCAGGCGTCGGCGCCAAAGCATTGGAAAAACGCAGCGCGGCCATTGGGAATAATGTGGAGGCACAGGGAGAAGGCAGCATCGCCCTGGGAACCGGCTATGAGGAAATAAATGGCGGTACACCTACCATTACGCAGACTGTGGCGGCTTCCGGTTATAAATACAATATGGCCATTGGTGCAGGAGCACAGTCGGAAGGGAATCATTCTATTGCCATGGGTACCCGTGCCGTCACCACCATAAAGAATGGCGGAACCAGTGTGGATAAGGCGGTGGCCATCGGTTATGCCGCCGGAGCCTCTGATGATAAAGCGGTAGCAATAGGCAGTGAAGCCAAGAGTAACAGCCGGAGCGCGGTAGCTTTGGGTGATCAGGCACACGCATTGGCGAATGATGCTTTGGCTATAGGTACAACGGCAAGTGCTACAGGAGAATCTTCCGGCGCAATCGGTACGGCTAACACTGTCAATGGGGCAGGAACATATGTCATCGGCGCACGGAACAGTGCTCCCACAACTCCGGTAGCAAGCAATGGTTCAAATATCACGGCGGTCAATTCCGGTGTGTTTGGAAATGAAAATACACTGGACGGCGAGAATAACAGAGTAACCGGCAACAGCAACATTGTCAAAAAAGAAACGGCAACAGAACTGACGGATATTATGCTGACGGGGAATAATAATACAGTCAGCGGCGATGCGGATACGACGACACAGGATGATGCCGGCAAGATGTCCGGTATCACGATTACCGGTTCCAAGAATACGGTAAAGGCAAAAAATAATACAAAGAATCTTACAGATGTCCAGATCGTCGGGAATAATAATACAGTAGATGCATCAAGTAATGCGCAGGGATTGTCCAATACCCAGATACTGGGCAGCAACGTGAATGCTACCATGGGGAATTCCGTATATCTGGGGAGCGGCTCCGCTTATGTGGCAGACAGCGTGTCCACAAAAGGTATGGCGGTTTATAACAGTGATGGTACCTATGCCTATGCAGGGGGCACACCGGCAGGTGTCGTCACGGTAGGAGCTAAAGGCAGGGAACGCCGTATTCAGAACGTGGCGGCCGGATTGGTTGCTCCGCAGAGTACGGATGCGGTTAATGGCAGCCAGCTCTATACCATGACCCGTCCGCTCCGTTTTGGCGGAGACAATTCCACTATCGGCGCGACAAGCGCGGCAGACGTCAATGTGGTTAAACGGGGATCTGACCAGGCGATGTCCATCTTGGGCGGCGCTGACGGCAGCAAACTGAGTGATAACAATATCGGCGTGGTAGCCGATGCGGCGAATAATAAGTTCAACGTCAAACTTGCTAAAGAGCTGAAAGATCTGACCAGCGTAACGACAAAAGACGCGGCAGGAAATACGACAGTAACTAACGGAGCCGGTACGACTGTGACCGACAGCACCGGAAATAAGACGGAAGTCACCGCCGGAGGTGTCACCATTACGCCGAAAACACCGGGAACCGGCAAGACGAATGTTTCTTTAACCGCGGACGGCCTGAATAATGGCGGCAACCAAATCCATAATGTAGAAAAAGGCACAGCCGATACGGATGCGGTCAATGTCAGCCAGCTGAAGGACCAGTCTTCCGGTCTTATTCAAAAGGGTTTCGGTATCCAGGCGGAAGATGGACAAAAAGTGCATAAAGATCTTGGCAGCGATGTGGAAGTCGTAGGCGACGGAAAGAATATCACGACCAAAGTCGAGGGCGGCAAGGTCAAAGTGGCATTAAAAGATGATATTAATGTCAACAGCGTGACGACAAAAGACGCGGCAGGAAATACGACAGTAACCAACGGAGCCGGTACGACCATGACAGACAGTGCCGGGAACAAGACGGAGGTCACCGCCGGCGGTATCACCATTACGCCGAAAACACCGGGACCCGGGAAGACGAATGTTTCTTTGACCGCGGACGGACTGAATAATGGCGGCAACCAGATCCATAATGTGGCAAAAGGTACGGCCGGTACAGATGCGGTCAATGTAGATCAGCTGAAAGACGAGATCGCAGCTAATGCGACCAAGCTGGTAGACGGAAAGAATACCACCGTTGAAGGCGACGGAACAGCAGCCAATCCGTATAAAGTCAATGTAAAAGATAACATCAATCTTGGTGAAAAAGGCGCGAACGGCAAAGACGGCTCCATCGGAGTCAACGGTAAAGATGGCTCTGCCGTAGTGATCAACGGCAAAGACGGTTCTATCGGTATGAATGGCAAAGACGGAAAGGACGGTCTCACCATGAAATCCGCCAACGGAAAGAATGGTGTGGATGGCACGGACGGACATAACGGGACGAATGGCATGACCCGTATCGTTTATGAAGATAAGAACCATGTTACTCATGAAGTGGCCACCATGGATGATGGGCTCAAGTTTGCAGGGAATACCGGTACCGTAGCTAAAAAGCTGAATGAAACCATGACCATCAAGGGCACCGGTACGAAGGCAGATGCGGAATACGATTCATCCAATATCAAAACCATGGTGAACGGTAACGGCGAGATGATTGTCGGCCTGGATAAGAACCTGAAAGCGGACAGCCTTGCCATCAACGGCAAAGATGGAAAAGACGGCGCCACGATTAAAGGCGGTGATGGGAAACCGGGCGTTGACGGGACAAATATCACCCGCCTTGTTATTGAAGAAAAAGACGGGAAGCAGCATGACATTGCGACCCTGGACGACGGCATGAAGTATGGCGGTGATACAGGAGCTGTCATCAAGAAGAAACTGAACGAACAGGTGAACGTAGTCGGAGGCATTACAGACACAAACAAACTGACGACAGAAGATAATCTCGGCGTCGTATCCGACGGCAATAACAACCTGAAAGTCCGCATGGCCAAAGACCTGAAAGGTTTGGAGACTGTGACGACAAAGACAGTTACTGCCGATACAGGAAATATCACTACGGTAAATTCCGATACGGTGAATGCCAAGACTGTCAAGACAGGAGATACCACGATCAATGATAACGGGTTGACCATTAATAACGGTCCTTCTATCACTAAAAATGGTGTAGATGCGGGAGATAAGAAGATTACCAATGTGGCGCCTGGTGACATCAGCCCGACCAGCAAAGACGCGGTGAACGGTTCCCAGCTGTTCCAGACAAACCAGAGCATCAGCAGGCTGGGAGACCGCGTGAACAAAGTTGGTGCAGGGGCAGCCGCCTTGGCAGCCCTCCATCCACTGGACTTTGACCCGGATGACAAGTGGGATGTGGCAGCCGGCTACGGCAACTACAAAGACGCCCATGCGGTAGCGGTAGGAGCATTCTACCGCCCCAATGAAGATACCATGTTCAGCGTGGGAGGCTCCTTCGGCGGAGGAGAAAATATGGTGAATGCCGGCGTCAGCTTGAAGCTGGGACAGGGCAACCATGTATCCACATCAAAAGTGGCAATGGCGAAAGAGATCAAAGACCTCCGCAATGAAGTGGAACAGCTCCGCAGCGCGCTCGGCCAGGTCGTACAGGGACAGGCGCTGGATCCGATGAAGATCAAGCTCTTCCCTGATATACCGGAAAACCACTGGGCCTACGAGTATATCGCCACCCTTGCGGGGAACGATATCATCGAAGGGTATCCGGACGGAAACTTTGGCGGCGACCGTATGATGACACGTTATGAATTCGGTGCTATCGTATACCGTGCGATGCAGAGAGGATTCGAAGTACCTGCCAGAATGCTCAAGGAATTTGAACCTGAATTGGAGCGGTTCCGTGTGGACACGATTGCACAGAACAAAGCAGGACAGCCGACAATCGAACGCGTACGTATTATTCACAACAGATAATCCTGTAAAATAATTTCCGTGTAGTATGAAATCATGCCTCCATGAATATGCGATAGAATTCAGGAGGCATGATTTTTCTATTTTCTATAAAGAAAGCAGATGAACGATTTCGAAAATAAATGAAGTGTCTTGCCCTGCGGATCTAGTAAGGCGCCGATTTCAAAGACGCTAAGCGGCGCATGAAGTTGTGATCATCATCGATGCTGTAGCTCTGGGGATACTCACTTGCGGGAGCGGGATGAAGAATACGGAATGAAATGTTTTCTTGTGTAACTGCCCGATTTGCTGTTGCGGTTTAGTGTCTGATTTCATTTTACAACTAACCTTGTTTCTTAATTATTCGTGATAGTTTTTAAAAAAGTGGAAACAAGATAAATTCTCTGCTATAATATTTAATTATTAGAAAAGCAGTTTTGTGTAACCTGCGGAATTTGTCTGTTAAAATCTGAAACCGGTTGTGTGACAGGGAGAGGTGAGACGGAGTACGAAGGAGAAAGCATGACAGCTCTTTTATATTTTTTATTTTCTTTAAATTGGGAGGAAAGTATGAACAAAATTTACAAGGTCGTATGGAGTAAGGCAAAACATGCCTATGTCGTCACTTCTGAAGTGGCAAAGAGCCACACGAAAAGCGCTTCGGGAAAAGCAGTGAAAGCCGCTCTGGCAGCAGCTGTGGGGATGGGAGTCCTCATGGGTGGATACACGGCGAATGCGGCGGATACAACGACAGGTTCCGGCAGCGGCGTGGCGTATGGTACGGGCAGTGACGCGCCGAAAGCAGAAAATGTGGCCATTGGCAAAGGGGCAGGTATTTCCTATTCCAATGGTGCAAGTAACGCTACCGGTGATATTGTGGTAGGCAACGGTGCTAACATCAATAACTATGCCAGCCAGGGTGGCAGCATTGCCATTGGCAAAAATGCAAAAGTAGAAAATATGGCTGGCGGTGGAGAAGCCAGCTTTGCCTTTGGACAGACAACATTTAGCGGAAGTTGGTTCTCTTCTGCTAGAATTCCTGCTGATCCGACGAAGGTCGTAGGCAGTGTTGCTATCGGTGATAATACATTTGCCCGTACCGGTAGTACGATGATCGGTTCACATAATTACAAAGGCGCACTGGGGGATACCACGGTAGACAGCGCTTCTACGCGGACAGACGCGTTGAATGTCTATGCCACCACCATCGGTGCCAACAGTTTCAGCAATGGCGCTTTTACGACAAGTACCGGTTCTATAATATTATTTCCAGCGAGTATAATGGTGGACGACTGGCAAATCCGGTAAAGAATTTAGGAGCCACCATTACAGGTTCTTTGAATAGTATTGAATCGAAAACATCAAATAATCGTTATGCTGGTATCGCTAATACTGTTACTGGTGTGGCAAACCGCACCTTTAATTCCAATGGATCTCTCATTTACGGTGCCGGAAATGAAATTACCAATTCCATCACCAATATTTCTGCACCATCTGATAGTGGTTCTTCTGCAAAAGAATTTGCTGATAAATTGAGAACTGCGATTACAGGTTCTAAAAGTGGCGGTGCCACTTTAGCTATTGGCGGTGGCAACAAAGCGGATTATACCCAGAAAACATCCATTATTGGCGTTAACAATACCGTGACCGGTACCAGCGGCAGTCCGAGTACCTACAACTCGATCACCGGTTATAATAATACAGCGACTAATATCAATCACGTCTCCGTCATCGGTTCTGAAAATAATGTGACCAATACAAATGGCGCTGTTGTCTTTGGGGATAAGAGAACACTGACAGGTGCCGACGGCAGCGTTGTCATCGGTTCGTCTCAAGCCGGTACCAGTACCAGTGTCAAGAATGCTGTAGCCATCGGCAGTGAAGCCAACGTGACCAAAGAAGGTGGTGTAGCGCTTGGTGCAGGTTCTGTGGCGTCCGTGGATAAAGGCGTTGCGGGCTATGATCCCGGAACAGGTACGAATTCCACGGATACATCTTCGGTATGGAAATCTACGCAAGCAGCTGTTTCCGTAGGCGATACGTCCAAAGGTATCACCCGCCAGATTACCGGAGTTGCAGCCGGCACAAATGATACTGATGCTGTCAATGTAGCGCAGCTGAGGAAAGCAAAAACATCCATCGTAGCGGCTGCTTCCACAGAAGTAAGGGCTGGGACGAATATTACGTCGGTGAATAAGACGGCAGATCCTGGGGATGGACATGCTATATACACGATCAATGCCAAGGATACGGTAGTAACCGGCGGCACGGTGACCTATGCCTCGAACGGTACAGGCACTGCTACGCTGACAAACAGTGATGGAACGACAGCAACCGTTACCGGATTGCAGGACAGCTATACATCATCTGCTTCACTCAGCGGGGATACGTTGAACTTCACCCGTAATGACGGCAGCACTTATTCCGTTTCCGGCATTGCGTCTTCGCAGGATATCAAAAATGTAACCAATAAAGTAGGCGAACTGGGAACCCGTGTGAACCGTGTAGGAGCGGGCGCTGCAGCATTGGCAGCCCTTCATCCCCTTGATTTCGACCCGGATGATAAGTGGGATTTCGCAGCCGGCTACGGCAACTACAAAGACGCTCATGCCGTATCGGTAGGCGCATTCTACCGCCCTAATGAAGATACCATGTTCAGCGTGGGCGGTTCCTTCGGTGCCGGTGAAAACTTGGTGAATGCCGGAGTCAGCGTGAAGCTGGGACAGGGCAACCATGTATCCACATCCAAAGTAGCCATGGCAAAAGAAATCGTCGATCTCCGTGATGAGAACAAGGACTTGAAGAAGCGCCTGGATACCATGGAGCAGAAGATGAATTCCATTCTTGGCATCCTGGATATGGGTAAGAAGAAGGATTTCCCCGATGTGCCGGAAAACCACTGGGCTTATGAATATGTGGCTACATTGGCAGGAAACGGTATTATCGAAGGTTATCCGGACGGTGAGTTCAAGGGTGACCGTTCCATGACCCGCTATGAATTTGCGGCGATGTTCTATCGTGCATTGAAGAATGGAGCGCCGGTAGATGACAATATGGATAGAGCCATGAATGAGTTCGAACCGGAACTCCGCCAGATCCGTCTGGATCGTATCCGTGTCGACCGCATTTCCGGCAAGGACAATGACAGAAACAAGGTAGAACGTGTCCGCGTCAACAGTGAAGACAATAAGGCGAAAAATGATTACCGCGATGTATACGGTTCTCATATTTCCCCGAAAGCGTAATGGAAAGCAAGGGTAAGGAAATAACTTAAGAAACATAAAATACGGTACTTGTCAGATGTGATGGGTACCGTATTTTTGTATGAGTGAGGATAAGCTGACGGTCAGGCGTCATCCGGAGAATCTGTT
>ULVZ01012914.1_pt1 | contig 11716 bp, 8 predicted proteins | sample 1959901 | NCBI WGS metagenome assembly ULVZ01 (sample SAMEA4835800, study PRJEB28245) | human gut metagenome | biome: gut microbiome; material: fecal sample | place: Denmark | collected 2008 | reverse complement strand
ATGTCATCACCCGCAACAGCGGCAGCATCTACGAGATCCGCATGGGCGATCTCTGGGAAAAGTATTTCTCCGATATGACCTTCGGGATGTTCAAGGTCAAATTCTTCAATGGGGAGCTGTTCGCACAGGACGGAACCAACCGTATCTCCGTCCGTGTCAAGACTACTATCCGCTATGCACAGGATTTTGAGACGACCCGTGCAAAGCTGCGTCAGTACATGGAGGCCGTCGCTCGTGTGTTTGACGGCTACCGCAAGGCCAGCCACATGTTCACGGTGGAAGAATTCTGCCGCGATGCACAGGAGGCACTGGGAGGCGAAGTTCTGGGCCGTGACTTTGCTAAAGCATTGCTGGAGCTGTTTGTGATGGACGTGAAAATCGACCCTACGAAACGGGATAGCGACCGGATGAAGTTCATTCAGGCACGTCAGCAGGGCAGCAATAAGATTGGCATGAGCTACCGTGTAATGAACGGCAACTATTTCTCCTGCGCCAACTGGATGGATGAGCGCCTGGTCAACTGCGCCCCGAACCGGGAAGAAAATGAGTACCTCGGTTATCTGCCTGCGACCATCGGCGGCAAGCAGAACCCGGTAATGCGTCTGCTGGCCGTGCTGGAGATTTTCGGTCTGGCTAGTTACGAAGTGCGCGGCGGACAGAATCTGGAAATCTTCGTCCGTGTCAATGACCCGCAGAAGATCCGCAGCCTGTCGGAGGACCGCCGCTACAAGAACCAGCAATTGGCCGAGATCCACCGCCGTCATGCGGATGCAGAAGAAATGATGACTGCTTTCCTGACCAGCGATCTGACCACCAAACAGCGCTGGGACCTGATCGAGGACTACTTCCTTGGGCATGACGAGGTTGTGGCACAGGTGCTGGGACTGAACGAAGAAAATTGAAGGAGGTCGTTCAAATGAAATTCAATAAAGGTCTGTTTGATTTTATCGGCTACATGAGCTTTTTCAATCCCGTTGGTACGGGAGCTGCTGGGGACTCAAAGGCAAATCGGGAAGTACTGTTTGACGATGTTCAGGAATGTTCTTCCGCTGAGGAATTTGCAGAAAAACACGCAGATGAGTTTGATAGCGTGGAAGATGCAGAAGAGTTTTGAGAGGATAACTGAGAACTTCGCTGCTCCACGAACTTCGGAACATCTGAAACGATTTGCTGAGTTTTGCGAGATTTGTTTTGTGCAGAATGTCTATCAATTGAGGATAATTTAGCTACTTTATGAATTGACAAAGCTTCGTATAAACGATAAACTTAAATATAATTGTACATTATATAAGTGATGGTGTTTTATGAGCAGCAAAAAGAGACAGGATCAGTATACTGCCGGATTGGTATCAAAGCCCTTCTGGTTCTATGAGTATAAAGCCTATGTTAATGAACTTTTGAACGGTTCATCGGCAGACGAAATCAGGAGCAGTGCTTTTGAGAAGCACCTGTTTTCCGCAGCCAAGGAGTACCGTGTAAAGGAAATTCTTAATTGTGTTTCGCGTCGGGTGACACAGTTTGATCAGGATTGGCAGGAACTTTTCGGACAGCAATCTGTTATGGTGCAGAGAATGATGGTTCTGCTGTCTATTATGGCAGACGACAAACTTTTCTTCACCTTCATGTACAGAGTATACCGTGATAAGCTGATTGTTGGAGCTGAATCTTTGGAGTCGAGCGATGTGCTTGCGTTCTTTCGCTTGATGCAGAACGAGTCTGAGGAAATTGCTCAGTGGAAAGACACGACCATTCGCAAGCTGACACAGACCTACCGTAAATTGCTGAACGATGCAGGACTTCTTGCTGGCGACAAGATGGTGCCGCCTCTGCCCAGCTCTGCATTAAAGCAGTACCTGAAGGCACATGACATGAACGCCTATCTGATGGCAATCGCAGGAGCAGATGAATGAACACAGATCAAAAACTGAGCAAACTCGATGAATTTTTGCATGACATTTCCAGAGAGCCAAACGCAGGACTTGGCGGTGAAGCGGGGTACTATGTGTTCAGCTATGACCCAAAGGATGAGATGCGTGTCCGGCAGTGGACAAAGGATGAAATCAAACTTTTGCAGCAGGCACATCGCCCGGTCGTAGAATTTGATCTTTATAAAATCATGGCGGAACTGCTGATTGAAAAGCATCCCCTGCAAAAATACGAAGACCTAGAGATGCGGACCGGCAGCATGACACGCGTGGTGAATGCGGCGAACAGTGTTTTGCAGATCGGACGACCGATGGACCTTATGCTGGACTACATTGTGAAGCGCATCCCACAGGACAATGCTGTTATCCTGTTGACCGGTGTCGGAAAATGCTACCCACTTTTGCGTTCCCATAAAATTCTGAATGACTTGCATGACCGGCTTGCACAGGGAATCGTTCTGATGATGTTTCCGGGACGATACGAAGATGGCTACCTGTATTTGTTCGGCGATGTGAAGGATGGCAATAATTACCGTGCGAAGCCTATCTGATATGGATGTGTAGGAGGAACTGACATGAATATTGGTCAGATGTTTGCAAAATCGATCAACCGCGAAATCAAACCGGTGGTCAAGCCCGGTCAGGTTGATGATGCAACTGTTAAGTTGGAACTTCAGGAATATGTTGTGACACAGGAGCTTCAGAAACATTTTGCCGCATTCTTTTCCAATTACCACCGAGGCATTGGCGCAGATACTGATCGTATCGGTGTCTGGATTTCCGGCTTCTTTGGAAGTGGTAAATCTCACTTCCTGAAGATGCTGTCTTACCTGATCAGCGACAAAGAAGTTGCAGGCAAGCCTGCATTGGAATATTTTATCGAGGACGATAAGATTACGGACCCGAAGGTTCTGGCAGACATCCGCGCAGCAGAAAGTGTCAGCACGGACGTGATCCTGTTCGATATTGCCTCCAAGAGCCGCACCAGTAGTGCCGCTGCACGCGATGTGATCACCATGGTCTTTCTGCGGGCATTCAACGAAAAGCTGGGTTATTCCTACCAGTATCCCCGCATGGCAGATCTGGAGAGGAAGTTGGATTCTGAGGGAAAGCTGCAAAATTTCCGTGGCCGTGTCGAAGAACTGGAAGGCAGCAGCTGGGATGATGCTGTGGCTGGCATCGACCTTGCACAGGATTCGTTTGTGCAGGCACTGGTTGAGCAGGGCGTGATGAGTGAGGAGTCTGCCCGCAGCTGGTGTGACCGTGTGGGCGAAGAATACAGCATCAGCACAGAAGATTTTGCCAAGCTCGTCCGTAAACATATTGAAAGTAAGGGCAACGATCATCATGTGGTTTTCTGCGTGGATGAGGTTGGTCAGTATATCGGCGATGACTCCAATATGATGCTGGATCTTCAGACGCTGGAGCATGATCTGGCAGTTCAGTGCCATGGCAAAGCGTGGATTCTGGTCACCGCACAGGAAGCCATTGATAAAATTCAGGTCGTCAATAACGTAGACTTCTCCAAGATTCAGGGCCGCTTTGATACCCGGTTGTCTCTGTCGTCCAGCGATGTGGCGGAAGTTGTCAAGAAGCGTATCCTGAAAAAGAATGCAGAAGCGCAGGCTGAACTGGAAACGTTTTATCCCAGAAAGTCAGATGCCCTTGATACGTTGCTCAAGTTCTCTGGCGATATGCCTGAAATGAAACTGTACGAGAATGCGGCCGATTTTGCAGAGGTGTACCCCTTTGTTCCCTATCAGTTCAATCTGCTGGGCAAGGTGCTGGATGCTGTCCGTCTGTTCAGCAGTCCCGGCAAAAACAGCTCCTATGGCGAACGCTCCATGCTGAGTATGTATCTCAGCACCGCCAAGAGCCTTCAGGATCAGGAAGAAGGCATCCTCGTTCCGTTCAACGCATTCTATCAGGGCTTGTCTGCATTGGTGGACCACGAAACTGCCATTGCTATTACCAACGCACAGCGTAACAATTCGCTGAACCCAGACCATGCAGAAACCTGCTTTGAGGTCGAGGTGCTCAAGGTCCTGTTCATGATCAAGAATGTGCGGGAGTTTGATAAGCCTACGGTACAAAACATTGCTACCCTGATGGCATCCCGGATGAACGAGGACCGCTATCAGCTGGAAAACCGGTTGGAAACGGCTCTGAAAAAGCTGGTTCAGGAGCAGTTGGTACAGAATCTAGGTGACAACTATGTCTTCCTGACCAATGAGGAACAGGAGGTCAACAGAGAAATTGCGAGCCGTCGGCCGGAAGATTCCGAAATGAACCGCGAGCTTACAACGCTGATCTTTGATGAAAACTACCGCGCGGACAAGTACCGTTATCCGTATCTGAATGGCCGCTATTCCTTCGGTTTCAATCGGAAAATTGATGGCTATGATGCCCTTTCTCGCCCGGACAACAGCATTACAGTCAAAATCATCACCTCCCGTGGCGATGATGCAGATGAAGCCCGCCTGAAGATGCTGTCCTCCGGCGAAAGCGGCGACCACACCATTTTTGTGCAGCTGCATGACGATACCCGCCTGAACAACGAGCTGCGCATGATGCTGCAAATTCAGAACTATCTGCGCAGCGGCACCGCAGGTCGCATCACGAAGTATCGTGCTATCTGCGAGGCAAAGCAGGAAGAAGTGGAAGAACGCCGCCAGAATGTCAAGGTGTTCCTGAAGCAGGCACTGTCGGAAGCGGATATTTATGTGTACGGCTCCAAGCTGTCCGGTGGCTCCCGCGACTTTGAGACACGCTTGAATGATGCCCTGAAGCAGCAGGTGGAACGCCTGTTCAACCACCTGACGGACATTGACAAATCGGTTTCGGAGCAGGATATCGGCAAACTGTTTGCAGATGCCGGGCAGATGCGGCTTGGCGGTGACGGTACCGGAAACAGCCGCGCCTTGGACGATGTCCGTACCCGTATTGAGCGCAATTCTCTATCGAGAACGGTGACGACCTCGCTGAAAACGCTGCTGGGCATCTTTACAAAGGAACCGTATGGTTTCCTGCCGGTGGATGTGGAGTGGCTGGTTGCACGCTTGTTTGCAGATGGCATCCTGACGCTGACCATGAACCATGAGCAGCTCAGCCTTTCCAGCCGGAACGCGCAGGAGTTCCAGCGTCTGTTCACCAGAGTGGAGTCGCAGGAGCGTTTGCTGTGCGACATTCGCAAGCACGCCACCGATAAGCAGAAGCGTCTTGTCCGTGATATGATGCGCGACCTGTTTGAAAAGGGCGTTTCCTCGGACGATGACGAACAGCTGATGGCGGATTTGAAAAAAGAGTGTACTGATCTGAGGGAAGAGCTGCGCAGACAGCAGGCTACCTACCGGGAGGAACCGTATCTCCCCGGTAAAAGAACTGTGAATGTGGGCATTGCCCTGATGACCTCGCTGATCGACCCCACCACGACGGAATCCTTCTACACAGCACTGGAAAATGCACAGGAGGATTATCAGGACTTCAAGGAAACTTACGAATCCCTGCGGGACTTCTTCAATGCCGGGCAGATCAAGGTGTTCCGTGAGGCACACGATGCTGTGGAACTCTACATGCGCAATCAAAGCCGCATTGATGACGGTGAAGTAAAGAACGCTGCGGAAGGAATGCGTAAGATTCTGAGCATGGCAGAGCCGTATGACAAGATTCGGAATCTGGCGGTTTTGCATACGACATTTCAGGAAAAATACCGTGAGCTGTTGGATCGTAAATCCGAGCCGGTAAAAGACTATGTGGCGGACTGCTATGGACGTGTTCTTCAGCATCTGAATACGCTTCGCTGCAAGGAGCACTACTGGTCCTCTGTAATCGCAGAGCGGGACGATGCGCTGGAAAAGATTTGCAGCACCAATAATCTGGGCGATCTCGAATTGGCAAAACTGGATGCGAATCGGACAAAAATCAACTGGATCAACACTATCGACCAGTACGAGGCTGCACACCAGCCTGTGGTGCAGACCCCGGCGGCAAAGGTGTCGGGCGGTGTTCCTGCAAAGGCTGCGCCTGCTGCCCCGGTGCGCCGCCGTGTCACCGTCAGCATTCAGGAAGTGACGGATGAGTCGTGGCAGATCAACAACGCCGCAGAACTGGACGCATACATTGAAAAGCTGCGCCATGCCCTGAAGCAGAAGCTGGACAATGGCGATACCCTGAACGTGGATATTTGGTAAACGAAAAGAGGAACACTATGGAAAAGGCACCCATCAAGAAGTTTGCGGTGGAAGCACGCCGCAAGCTGATCGCAGATGTGACGTTCCAGCTGGAGCGGTACGGCATCACCGAAAAAGGCATCGTGGAGCCGCAGACCAGCACGGACAAGGAGCTGGTGTTTGACCTTGGCAACGGCAATGTCCAAACCATTCGTGGCGTGCGGGCTGTGAACCAGTATAAGAACCTTGCTGCCCATGTGCGCGGCTTCTATACCGCCGATGAGCCGAAAAAGGAGCTGGAACAGTTCATCGAGGAGATCGCCTATACATGGTTCAACCGGCTGATCGCCATCCGCTTTATGGAGGTCAACCGCTATCTCCCGGTGCGGGTGCTTTCCAGCGAGATCACCGGGCAGAAACTGCCTGATCTGGTCAAGGCACCTTTCTCCGGCGATCTGGAGTTTACCGAGGACGAAAAAAAGCGCATCTTCGAGTTGCAGGATGCCAACAAGGAAGATGACCTGTTCCGTTTCCTGTTTTTTAAGCAGTGCAACGACCTGAGCCGCATCCTGCCCCGGCTGTTTGAAGATCTGGACGGCAGCAACAGCTTCTCCGAGCTGCTGATCGTGCTTAGCTTCAACGACCCCAACGGTGTGGTTTACCGTCTGGCCAACGAGGTGGATGAGCGCTGGTTCGATATCCATGCCACCGATGAAGAAGGCAAGCCCATGGGTCAGGTGCAGATCATTGGCTGGATGTACCAGTATTACAACACCGAGCCCAAGGACAAAGTGTTTGCCGACCTGAAAAAGAACATCAAGATCAGCAAGCAGAACATCCCGGCGGCGACCCAGTTGTTTACCCCGGACTGGATCGTGCGCTACATGGTGGAGAACAGCCTTGGCCGCCTGTGGTACGAGGGCCACCCCGGCTTCGATAAGTCCCAGTGGAAGTATTATCTGGACGAAGCCCCGCAGGAGCCGCAGGTGGAGCGGCAGCTGGAAGAGATCCGCGCCCAGTATGCCAAGATGGAGCCGGAGCAGCTGAAAGTAATAGATCCCTGCATGGGCAGCGGTCATATCCTGTGCTACCTGTTTGATGTGCTGATGCAAATCTATCTGGACAACGGCTACTCCAAGCGGGAGGCTGTGCGCTCCATTCTGGAAAACAACCTCTTTGGTCTGGACATCGACAAGCGTGCGGCACAGATCGCTTACTTCTCCGTGATGATGAAGGCACGGGAGTATGACAGCAATTTCTTCAGCCGCAGCAATATCCCCCAGCCCAGAGTGTACGACATTCAGGAGTCCAACTGGCTGGGCGGTGCCTATAAGCACGAAATGGGCAATTTCCTCAATTCGCAGCAGCATCGTGATACCCTCAACTATCTGCTGGATGCCTTTGTGGATGCCAAGGAGTACGGCTCCATTCTTCAGATCAAGCCACTGGATTATGAGGGCTTGAAGGAAGCATGGGAAACCAGTGCAGCCGCCACGGCGCACGATGTCAATATGGCAATGTGGTATGATGCCGCAAAGGATGCCGTTGCACAGCTCATTGAGCAGGCTATTCTGCTGTCCCAGAAGTATGACGCGGTTGTGACCAATCCGCCGTATATGGGAGCCAAGAAAATGGACGCGGCATTAACTGCTTATGCAAGAGATAAATATCCGCTTTCAAAAGCTGATTTGTTTGCAATGTTTATCAGTAAATGCAATATGATGTTAAAGCATAGCGGCCTGCAAACCCAGCACGCATGGATGTTCTTGGATAGTTTTAAGGAATTACGAGTTTCTATCTTGGAAAACACTATTATCAATATGGCCCATTTGGGAACTCGTGCATTTGAAGAAATAGGCGGTGAAGTAGTACAAACTGTATCGTTTGTTCTGCAAAAAGATACAATTTCTGAATATGCAGGTACATACGTTAGACTAGTTAGTGAGTTAAGTCAAGACGAGAAAGAAAAAGCATTCTTGGAAAAGTTAAATGTGCATTGTGTTGAACAAGAAAACTTTAATCATATAGAGACAAGACAGATTGCCTATTGGCTAGGAAACACAGCATTAAAATTATTCGACAAAGAGAAAATAGCGGATTATTCAAATGCTTGTTACGGATTTATAACTGGAGACAATGAAAAATATCTTCGTTTATGGTATGAAATTCCGAGTCATGAGATAAAATTCAATTCAACAAGTAATGAATCATTCACATCGTCACCAGCTAAATATGCGCCGTGTAATAAAGGCGGATCATATAGAAAATGGTATGGTAATAATGAGTATGTTGCTTTGTGGCGCGAGCAGGAAAACTTTCACCGAAATGGAAGCACATATCAATATGCCTTTTTCAAGAAGGGCATAACATGGTCGGTTTTGTCCTCAAATAAGTTCAATGGCAGATATTATGGTGAGGGTTTTGTTTTTGATCATGCTGCAGCGAGCTTGTTTGTTACAGACAAAAGTGCAATTTTCTATATTCTAGGGTATCTAAATAGTTGTGTTTTTGATTTCCTTCTTAAAGCTATGAACCCAACTATCAATTCGGGTGCAGAGATAGTTTCGCAAATTCCGTTGGCCTATGAAAAGAATGAACAAAGCAATATCGCAACGGATTCTGAGCAATCTGTGAGGTTGAGTAAGACAGACTGGGACTCTTTTGAAACATCTTGGGATTTTAAGAAGCACCCGCTGGTGTAATTACGGAGGAATTTAATGAAAGAAACACACAATTATGTTTTAGCCTTAAAAGTCGCCAAACCTGAATTTGGTGTAAGACCTGTAGGAGGAGAAGTGTGGTTTGGAGCAATCAAAAACTATATTGAGGAAGGCGAAACCACAAGCAATGACCAGCAAGGCGACAAATATGAGGGTGTGTTTGCGAGGTTGAAAAAGAACTCTCAACTTGTATATCACTATATGCAGGTTCTTGGTGACGATCTGGAAATGCGCGAGGATGGAGATTGCTATCTGCTTCGCAGAACATCGAGCCGTTATGTTTGTGCATTTTGTATGTATGGGTTTGATGAAAAGGAACTTGAGCCTTTGGATGCGCCATATTTGGAAAATGGCCAGTGGGTACAGGATTTTCAGTATAAGATCAGCCCAGAAATGCACAAAAAGTTCTTAGGTGAAAACACGGACAAGTCTGGATGGTATTTTAGCATAGGTCACTTTTATGAAGCTCTTGACGCGAGTATGACGGTGCCAATGGTACGTGGCGGGGTTATTTATGATATTGACCCGACCACGGAGTTCTGTTTTGAACCAGACGATATGTACAGTGAACTGTTTCATAAAAGAAAAGACCTTAGTTACCAGAAGGAAGTACGGAATTTGATTTTGAACAAAGACCCAAAGCTAAAAGGAATTGCAATCAAATTTGATATGCTCCCAGAGGGCAGCTCATGGTTTGTGATGCATGATACGGAAGGCTTGAATATGCAATTTACATGCGGTATGAAACCTTTAGGAGATGATTGCAGTGATCCGGTCAAAGTATGAACTTGAAGCAATAGCACGCCTGACACTTGGGAAATTTTGGGACTATCCCATCGAGACATTAAAATGCGCAGATAAGCCTGATTTGCAGGATGAAGTTCACTCGTATGGAATTGAAGTGGTTCAAGACTGCTATCAAAATGAGAAAAAGGCTGAAAGTATTTTTGATGGGGTATGGAATGTTCCGTATTCGGATATTGCAACGAAAAAGTTGGCCAAATTTGAAGAAGCAGGTGGAGAACTAAAAGTTAAGGACAATAAAATTGTAGGCGGCCTTTTGGGAAAATCAGGTAATGGTCCAAATTATTTGATAGGAGTTATTAGAGATAAAATTAAAAAGCTCAATGGTGGTGGATATGCAAAATTTAACACGTACGGGCTTTATGTTTATGTTAGCACAACATATCTGTGGGATTCTTACGTACAAAGTGTGATTGACGAGGTATCGCGGATTGAATCAAAGTTAAAGTATAAAACGATATACTTGGATATTGGATTTGAGATGTGTATCTGTGATATGGATAGCAAGACTTATGAAAGAAAAGCTATCGATCGTGAACAAAGAAGACGGCTTATTGAACATTTACAGAAGAGATAGACTATCAACAAATAACAAAGTTGTGAGAGTAAGGTAAGGGCAGAAAATGGGAATCATCGAAGCAGATGTCGGAGATTTGATGGACTTGACTCAAAAAAGCAGAAGTGATGCCAAGAAGTATGAGTGGCTGTATCATTGTACAACAAAGGATGCTTTCATCAGCATGATTAGAACTCATGAAATGTGGCTCAGCAACTTGAAAATTGTTAATGATAAAGAAGAAGCTAATCGGATTGACTTAAAAAGACTTCAAAACAAATTTTACATCGGAAGCTTTACCTATGATTTCAGAATTTCAGATGAGCATTGGGACGAATATGGGACGAGCGAAAATGGCATTTTGATTGGATTTAAGCCGGAGTGGTTTAAGATTGAACCTGTATTTATGCTTGGAGATAATACAAAAGATACGCACCACCCTATTTACCCAGAGATAACCTTAGCTCCGCAAAACTCTATTGCATCGGTATGGTCTGTCCGGAATTCTGGATTCTATAAAGTTGTATATGACGATGACCTGATGATGAAATTACAAACAGAGGGGTGGATAGATAACTGTCCAGAAGATGTCGTCAAAGTAATAGTCCCGAATGTTGCTGGAATTGTCAAAAAGACACATGGATTATGTGAGCGTGGCGGAAAGAAACCGTACATAAAAAATTGGAAGGATGAAAAAGAAGTCCGTCTAAAAATCTATGTGGACAGGGTTTGCGGTGACACAGCAATGGATAGCGGATTCTTTCCTAAAATGGCAATTCCACTTAATGAGAAGGCATTTGAAGAAGTTAGGTTGAAATTTAGTCCGAAATTCAGCGGTAAAGAAGATTTTGTTCAAAAAGTCAAAGATCTACTTCCCAACAGCACAATAGAAATTCTATAAAGGAGAACCGCCATGCCATATTTAGATAGTGTTGAAGAACTTCTGGAAGCCAAGGAAGGCGAACACGTCCAGTTCAAAGAAGCCAAGAATCGGTTTGACTTTGGTGAGGCGGCAAGGTGCTGTTGCGCTCTGGCGAATGATGGCGGCGGCAAGCTGGTGTTTGGTATCTCCGATAAAAGGCCTCGCAGTGTGGTGGGAAGCCGTGCCTTTGAACAGCCAGAGCGCACCCGCATGGGGTTGATCGATAAGCTGAAAATCAATGTGGATTTTCAGTTGTTCACCTATGAGGAAAAACGAGTTCTCGTTTTTGATGTGAAGAGCCGTCCTATTGGTCTGCCGATCCTCTACGAAGGTGTTGCGTGGATCTATGATGGCGATACCTTGAAAGAGATGCCGGAGGAAAAGCGCCGTAAGATCTATGAGGAAATCGGCACGGACTTTTCCGGCAAAATCTGCGATGGAGCAACCGTCAAAGATTTGGATGAAACTGCCATTGAAGCCTTCCGCGCCAAGTGGATCGAAAAAAGCGGAAACAAGAAACTTGCGACTCGCTCAAAGGAACAGATTCTCATTGACTGTGGTGCAATGACCGACGCAGGGGTGACGTATGCCGCAATGATCCTGTTTGGAAAAAGCGAGGC
>ULVZ01037168.1_pt1 | contig 11790 bp, 9 predicted proteins | sample 1959901 | NCBI WGS metagenome assembly ULVZ01 (sample SAMEA4835800, study PRJEB28245) | human gut metagenome | biome: gut microbiome; material: fecal sample | place: Denmark | collected 2008 | reverse complement strand
CCCAGTTTAACTGGGGGTTTACTCATGCCTTTTCGGCGGACAATTGAAAAGCGCTTGGACTGTTTGGTTCCAAACGCTTTTTTTGTCCTAATTTTCATTCAGAGAAACAATGTACCGCTCCACCATCTCCGCCAGATTCCCGTTCGCTTTCAGACCGGGAGCAAGAGAAATGAAACGAAGACTGAAATCCTCATCTCCGCGGGGAGGTATTTCTTTCGGAAAAACCGCCCACACTTCTTTTACAGGGCGGCTGTTCCTGAGAGAATCGCTTTCTTCCATGCCGCGGTAAAATTTCGTATTCATATCGCGGTACGCGTTGAACTGGGTACGAATGCCCGCACTTCTTGCCGCGTCGCGCCACAGAAAAAAAATGTCACGGTATTTAAAATCTGCCACGAGAGAGCCATTATACGCTCCGTTCCGATAGTAGTCCATGCGGAGGTCAGGACGGCGGTGGACATTATTCGTATAGAGGGGATCCGTTTCCCTGTCGGTGTCCGATGCATGCTGGGGCACAGTGCCGTCATAAATGAGACGGATCTTTTCATCATTCCTTGACAGAGTAATTTCCGTTCCTTCTTCCAGGCTGGACAGACGGTACTTCCCGTCTTCCTGTACCACGGCAGGGCCCGTTGCCAGCTCCCACCCCTTTTCTTCCAGCGCCTTGATGAATTGGAGGAAACACCAAAGTTCGTACAGTTTATCCGTCCGCTTCCACTGGAATTGATAGAAAGATGATACGGAAAGACTGTCGGCAGGATTTTTCAAATTTCTGTATAGTCTGTATAAGAGGGAATAACGGGGGTCAAGAAAAACAGTCATGGGCAGTGTTTCGGGCATTCCGCTTTCTGCTTCATGAAACCAAGTCGCCTCTGCCACCATCCGGATAGCATTTCGTATATGCACCGCCCGGGCCCGGTATTTCTCAAAATGAGAAAGCGCATTGGCCCCGTTTTTAAAATCTCGGTTTTTATAGTACCCCGCATTGGCGTCCTGTACTTTTCCCAGCCGCCGTGCATGATCGTCAATTTCCTGTACAAAAGAACGGAGATTTTCATCCAGCTTTTGTAAAATAGCTTTGGCAAAACGATTCTCCGCCACGTTCCAGGTCACTTCCGAGCAAATGACAGGCAGGACGGGCGTCCCTTCCCGCGACTTTCCCGATGCGCAGCGGATATGGGCGCCTGCGGCATCCCGATTGCTCCTTACGACACCCTGTTTGCGGACAATGCGGGAATTTGCCGTACGTGCCAGTTCCCCCAGCACCTGCACGACACGGTCCGACTCTTCGCTGATGGCATAGAAACGGAGCAGCATGGCAGATTTCAGCCCCAGTTCGCCTTCCATGGAACGGGAAATATGGATACTCCGTTTCATAAAATCGAAGGAAAGATCTTTTATTTCCTCTACCAGTTCCTCACGCATAGCCTGCCAGCTCTGCCGTCCCATGAACTTGGGGGTGATCTCCAAAAGCCCCCGCCATATTTTTCCCGCGCCTGTCACGGTAATCACATAGTAACCGGGAACAAGCGGGAAGTCTCTCCCCTCAAAAAGAAGGAACGGTTCTCCTTTCCATCCTGGGCGGAGATAACTCTGTCCGTCAATCTTTTCCGCATGGGGCAGCGTCACCACATCGAGCCCGTCCATGGTAAAACGGAAATCGGGAGGCCCGTCGAAGCGGAGCCAGATATCCTGATTTTCCACGAGACTCACACCGGCGGATTCTTCCAAAACTGCTTCTTCTCCGTTTACAAACCGGGTAAACGGGTAAACACGGCCGCTGTCGCCTTTTGTAATGAAAGAAAGCCTGAAGGGCAGTTTCTTTTCACGGCGGTTCCTTCTCCCCGGCGAAAATATCCGGTTCCGTTTTTCTCCTGACCGTTCAGACCGTGTAATCATACAAATTCAGTTCCTGTGCTTTAGCGCGCAAGGCACATCGTGATTCCTCAAAATCAGAAAGATCGGAAAAACTGTCAAGCACCTTGACTAAACGCCCTTCCACTTCGCCTTTGTCAGAGAGCGAGAGCAAAGCAGACAGCTGCTGGGCAGAGCCGCGTATTTTGGTAAGTATCCTTTGTACCAGCTGGCAGTCCAGTCCCGCTTCCCGATCGAAACCGTCATTTTCTGGAATATTCTTTAAGTACCTGTCCATCTGGCGCGCCACGCGGAAACCGATACACCCCTGGACACCGCCTTCCCGAAGGGCATCATTCAGCGTATCAAGGAATTCCAATTCCCGCGCCGTGAGTTCCATATCCCCCGTTTTCCGGTAACTTTCAAACTGGGCAAAGGATATTTCCTTCAGATCCGGCGGCTCCGCCTTTTCGGCAGTGAGCCAGTCACTGAATCGTTCCTGATGGAGAGTAATCATGTTCGCGCGGTCGAGGATTTTATCGGAAAAACGGTACGTCGATTCATCCACGTTCACCGTACCGGTGAAAATGACATTTCTTCCGATGGAAATTTCCGCGGGATAGGCGTCTCCATTATAAAGGCGCCCCTGGAGCGACGGATTGTACAGGCGGATAACCGGATCCTCCTCTTTTTCCAGTACGGAAATAAATTGGGCAAAGTAATGTTCCGCTCTGGCCAGGTTCATTTCATCAAAGCAAACGATATACATTTCCTCCGGATGCCTTTCCGCATCAAGAAGAAGCTCCGCAAGGCCCGTGTCGGCAGGGCGGTAAATCATATTTTTCATATCCGCATAGCCGAGGATATCTCCGTCATCCATCCATGACGGGCGGACAGGCACGACGGCGATGCGGTCATCAGGCAGCCCCAGGGCTTCGCCGTAAAGACGGACAAGGCGTGATTTCCCTGTGCCGCTCATCCCCGACAGGATCGTCAGGCGCGAAGATTTCACGGAAATATGGAAATTGATCAAATCTTTTTCCGCATACAGAAGTCCTTTTGAAGAAGCAAGCGCGGAAAAACGGTTCAGGAATTCATCTTCCCTGTCCGGTTTTTCCTCCGTTTCTTCAGACATTTCTATTTCTTCCACTTTCTCATCGATTGCCGGTCCTTCCTCTCCGGCAATCACGCTTCCAGAAGTGTCTTTCTCCAAAAGGGAAGGCAGGATATTTCCCAAACCCGCAGGTGCTTCCGCGGCGGACGCAAAGGATACCTCCGGCCTTTCTTCAATGCCGCGGGCGGATAAGATATCCCCATCAGCCGGCACTTCTTCCATGCCCTCTTTCAAGTGTTCGATATATTCAAAAGGTACGAACCAAAGGGGCGAATTGGCACAGCGGAGAACGTGGCCCGCCATGATTTCGTCAGAGATATCAATCACTTTGTACCCGAGACGGCCTCCGTGAAAATATGCGCCGCCCTCATCAATGACCGTCTCTTCAAAAGCATCGCCATCCAAAGGTGCAAAAAGAACGAAGTCGCCCAACTTTCCATCGTGCCGCTCCGCAGCCGCAGCAATGAAGTAAGGCGTAAAGTCATTGTTCCAATATTTTTTTGACAGGCCAGGTATAGGTTTCCCCTCCAAAAGATGGCGGCAGAATTTATTGATATCTCCTTCCATCGCAGGCTCTCCCTGCCGTCCAAAAGCGGGAACGGGACGGTAATCTTCATCCTGTTCCATGAAAGGGGTGCGTCCTTCCTTTTTCAAATCATCAAGGACGAAAAACTTATTATTTCTAAGAGCAGGCGTGAATGTCACGAAAGAACCGCCCAGATCTTCCTGCAATCTGGCAAGCGCCTCCTCTTCACCGGCAAAAGCATTGAAACCGTAGCCGCTGCGGCTCATAAATCCGGTAAAGCCGAACCGCGGGCCTTCTCCCATTTCAGGCGGCAGCGATGACAAAGGATCAACAAAAAAGCGGTAATCCTTCACTCCCGCCCGCGGCGTGGATCCCTTGACAAGGGAACGGACGCGTCCGAGAACTTTCCCTTCTGCCTGCCGAAGAGGGAAAGCGGAATTATCCGCCGTAACATTCGGGGTAATAAAATAAGCCATATAAAATTCCTCTTTTCTTATATAAATAACAGGTGCACGAAAATTCGTGACAAATACTAAATGGATCAGCTTTTGATCTGTGGAAAGAATCCTTTCCTTTAATGATGTATCATATCTCCCTGATACATTTTCATTCTACCATAAAACCGATCTTTCCCACTATTTTATTTTCCTTACACGGACACGCCCCGTGTACATGGCTACCGTAATCATCCGCCCGTATTTCCCATTGTCGGTGGTCAGAAATATATTATATTCTTCTCCTGTTCCTGCGAAACCGTCTTTCCGGAAACGGAGCGAGGCCTTCCCTCCGTCCACGCGGATCCCTTTGGGCAGATATCCTTTCGGATTCACGCGCTCCGTCCCTTTCCTCGTGTAATACCGTCCCGTACCGTCAGTCATCGTTTCACAAAAGAACGTGAGCCCTTCCGACATAGAAGGGTAATCGGCCGACTCATTTTTCGCAAGGATTTCCACCTGCCGTATCGCCGAAGCCACTTCCTCCGCTGCCAGTTCCAGCCTTTTCTCGCTCCGCCATCCCGTGTACAGAGGGATCACTGCCAGCGCCGCAAGCGATAAAATAACCGAAACCAGAAGAGCCTCAAATAAAACAGTGCCACGATGGAAAGAACGGAAGCTGAAATACTTCCGCGCCATATGCCGCCACACCTCCCAACGCGATGAACGGGCAGAAAGGAATCCCCTCCCTGCGGGACATTCTGCCAAAGAAAAGAAGCACCATGCCTGCCATAGCCGCGGAGGAAGCGGAAAGAAACAGGAAAAGCGGTACGGAAACCGGCGCAAGCCATAATGCAGCCGCACCTGAAAGAAATATGTCTCCCGCCCCCATGGCATGCTTTGCCAGCAGAAAGAGAAGCCCGTACAGGCCAAGAACAAAAGCGCAGGATATAAAACCATCCGTCAAACGGCTGTAAAAAACATTGTGCCCCAATCCTGCCGCTGCAAGGAAAACGCTCCAATAATCAGAAACATACCCCGTCTTCCAATCCTCCCAGGCAGGCGGAAGCAAAAGAAGCGTCAAAGAAACGAAAGGACTCCAAAAGAAAACCGCCGAAGCGGCAAGAAAGAAACAGCATAAACCAAGTGGAGAAGAAAATTTCTCTCCAAAAAAAGATTTCTCTTTTCCTCTTTCACCGCAAACCGTTCTTTCCCACTCATCCGCTTCCATATGTCCTCCCGCGCACTGCTCCAATCCCCTGTGTCCTCTCATCATTCTACGTCCAGTATAGGAAATATAAACCGATTATTCAAGCCGCCGGCTCTTCCATGAAACTTGAAAAATCGGGTCAACGTGCTAAGATGGATACATCTATTAAAAGTATTTAGCCGTCACACAGGGAAATCATGAATACAGAAATCATAAAACAAGCGGCGGAAAAAGAAATCGCCTGCCATCCGGATCAAAAGAATATACGATTTAAAATCGATGATACCATTTTCTGGATCAAAAGAAAGTACAGCAATAAAAGAAACCGGCTGGTAAAACAGCCTCCGGAAACGGAATTTCTTTTCGAAGTCGCCCGAATTGCCATCGCCGCGAAGGCATGCCCCGGGCTCGTTCCGCAAATCGAAGTTCTCACATCCGAATACATGGTCACCCGTGACGGCGGCCCCACGATAGAAGATTGGATGGAAGATCCTGATTTCACCTTTGAAGAAAAAAAGAATCTTCTCTACCGCATAGGCGCGTCTCTTGCCGCACTCCACAATGCGGATGTCATCCACGGCCGTCCTGCGCCGCGGGATATCCTGTGCAGCACCGGCGGAAAAATTACGTTTCTCGACTGGGAAAGCCGGCACTACTGCAGCAGGAAAGAAACGCAGAAAATACAAGATTTCCTTCTTCTTCTCCACGGAATCTGCAGAATAAACTACGCAGAAGAAAGAGACTGGCTAGATGCCATTGAAAAAGGCTATACCGATACAGATAAAAATGGGATAAAAGAAAAAGCGGTCCGCTTCCTCCGCGCCCACCCCTTTATCGGCATGCTTACCAAAAAACTCCACCGCTTCCATATGACAGACGTGGAAGCTGCAGAAAAACTCTACCGCCATTTTTGCTGAAAAATACATCCTATAAATATTAAAATGCCGCCCTGGCCGTCAGACCTGAATCTGACCTTCAGAGGCGGTTTTTCTCCGGCAGAATAATTATCCCTTATACCTCGGACACACTTTCCGCCCCCAGTTACTCAGAGCAGGAGCAAGAATGCTGTGTGAGAAAAACAGGAAGCGAGATAGTGACACAGAACAAAGAATCCATTACTTTGATGGCGTCTTACCGTTTCCCGTCATTCAGAGCTTTGGCAAAAATGTTTTATGAGAAAAGCGGGAATCAGCAATATGACACAAAGCGAAGAATCTGTTACACTGATGACATTTTACCGCCTTCCTCCTCACGGTAATAGATCCTTCACATTCGTTCAGGATGACGACTGACGCTTTCCTCATTATGACGCCTTACCGTCTGCTGTCATTCTGAATGAACGCAAGAATGCTGTTTGAGAAAGACGGGAAACGGAACAGTGACACAGAGTGAAGAATCTATTACTCTGATGACGTCTTGCCGTCTTCCTCACCACGGTAATAGATCCTTCACATTCGTTCAGGATGACAACTGACGCTTTCCTCATTATGACGCCTTGCCGTCCCCGGTCATTCTGAACGGGGACAAGAATGCCATATGAGAAAGGCAGGGAAGCGGGACAGTGACACAGAGTGAAGAATCTATTACTCTGATGACGTCTTACCGCTAATAGCTAACAGCTAATGGCTAGCTACTAGCTTCTATCTGCTAGTTCTTAGTTTCCAGCTCTTAGCTCCTAGCTGCTAGTTGCTATCTGTCAGCGGTAAGCTGTCATCTGTTATCTGTTATCTGCTAATACAAAAACGGCACCCATCACGCTTGACAGGTACCGCATTTTCATTTTCTCATTTTTATGTCCGGGCTACAGACAAATCATCGTATATGCCGCATCGTCTGCCTGCTGACCTTCAATCACTTCTTCCCTATATGCCTTGCTTTGTAAGCCACCAATTTCGCATCACGAATGGCAAGATGCTGGAAATACCGCTTTGTTTCCGCGACGACTACACCGGTAAGTCCAAGAAGGGCAATCAGGTTCGGAATGGCCATGAGACCGTTTACAATATCCGCAAGCGCCCAGATTTCTTCAAGCTGCATGAAAACGCTTCCTGCGATAATGGCGACATAGCACAAGCGGTAAGGAGTAATCCCTTTGACACCCACAAGGTATACGAGGCAGCGTTCACCGTAATAGTTCCAGCCGAGAATGGTGGTGAAAGCGAAAAGTGTCAGAGAAACCGTCAGAAGGATCGGCGCGACAGCACCATAACCATGGCTGAAAGCGGCCTGTGTAAGAGCTGCACCGTTGGTATCCCCCAGCCATGCACCGGAAACAATGATAGTCAGACCGGTCAGCGTACAGATAATAATAGTGTCGATAAAGGTGCCTGTCATGGAAATAAGACCCTGTTCAGCCGGCCATTTCGTTTTTGCCGCTGCCGCCACGATTGGCGCGGAACCCAGGCCGGATTCATTGGAAAAAAGGCCGCGGGCGATACCGCTTCGCATAGCAAGCATAATGCCCGCACCGGCAAATCCGCCGGCTGCTGCCGTACCTTCAAAAGCGCCGTCAAAAACGAGAGCCAGCGCATGGGGCAGTTCTCCCGAAAATATAACAAGAAGAGCCACCGTGATAATAAAATAAAGAACAGCCATGGCAGGAACTATTTTTTCCGCTGTTTTTGAAATGGATTTCAATCCGCCGAAAGTAATAATAGCAACCAGGATGGTAATCACTGCTGCAGAGGGCAGGATAGGAACACCCATGGATGCCTGTAAAGAAGACGTAATAGCATTGACCTGCGTAGTCGTACCGGATCCGAGCATAGCGGTGAGCGTACCGAAGAAAGCAAATGCCAGCGCCAGAGGTTTCCATTTCTTTCCCAGCCCCTGCTCAATGTAATACATCGGTCCGCCTGCGATATTTCCATTTTCATCGATAGAACGGAACTTAACGGCAAGGCAGCCTTCGGCGTACTTGGTAGCCATGCCGAAGAAAGCGGCTACCCACATCCAGAAAAGCGCACCGGGACCGCCTAATTTGATAGCAGTGGCAACGCCTACGATATTTCCTGTGCCTACCGTCGCGGCAAGCGCTGTGCAGAGTGCCTTGAAACTGTCAATGTCGCCGTCGCCTTTATTTCTGGCAAAGAAAATCAGACGAAGGGCCCTCGGCAGCTTGACCATCTGGAGAAGACCGAGGCGGATTGTCAGATATACGCCGGTTCCTACCAGAAGAACAAGGAGCCACGGGCCCCAGACAATAGCATCAATTTGATTTAACAAGTCAAGCATTCGCATTCACTCCCACCCTCAAAATTCCGTACACCAGGACATGACGGAACAATATAAAAACCGGCCCTGAAGACAAAAACAGAGCCGGCATGCATGTTTCCATTGCTGCACCGACCCTGTCCTTTTGCCTGAGAGATTAGAACGGGAGGACTACTCTTCCCCGCGCCCCTGCACCTTCGGCGGTCATATACGACACTCTCCAGAGGTTTGTCCGTACACGGTTTCGTGTCCCATGGGACGCCTGATAGTGTTACTCCTTCGGCAGACATTTCTGTCTTTTTCCGTATACATCATTCAAAATTGTGTAAATGTATTATAAGCGATTTGTCTTTAATTGTATAGCCTTTTTCATCGTACTTTTTCTGCATGTATTCCCCCGTTTCATATGCCATTTATGCATAAAGGGAAATAAAGCACCTGCCTGCCGCTATTAAAAAGAGCCCTAAACGAGGCTCTCCGTATTATTCTATTCATCTTATTCGTCAACAAAAATCTGTTCCACCGCTTTGTAGCTGAGAGAAATATCACCCGCCTCCGTAGCAAGAAGAATCGGTCCTTCATAAGGTTCCTTTTCTTTTACAGTGACCCGCATATCGGGATGGATGCCTTTCTCCTGAAGATAGTCCATCAGGCTGTAATCTTCCACAATACGGCGGATAGTGGTACTATCCCCCTCCTTTAAATCGGAAAGCGTACGGAAAGTAAGCCCTTTGCGGCTGCCGTCCGCCTTCGGAATAGGGTCGCCATGGGGACAGTGTTCAGGATGTCCGAGAAACTCATCAAGCCGTTCCGCAAGCATGTCGCTCGTCTGGTGTTCCAGACCATCCGCCTGCTCATGAGCTTCGCTCCAGGAGAAATGGAGCTTTTCCACAAGGAATACTTCCCACAGCGCATGAAAACGGAAAAGCTTGCCCGCTTCCCGCCTTCCCTTCCTCGTCATCTTGCTGCCTTTGTAAGCGGTGTAGTCCACATACCCTTCTTTCTGCAGCTTCATAATCATCTCGCTCACTGACGGCGGCGACACATGGAGCATGTCGGACAATTCCTTGTTGGATACCAGTTCATGATCTTCGCTGATGATGTAAATCGCTTTCAAATAATCTTCTTTCCCTGATGTCATGATTTCCCTTCCCCACTTCCTGTAACTGAAAATTTTTCATAAAATACAAAACCTGTTTCTTTTCCTACACCCTAATTATTACTTACTTCCTATTATATAAAATAGCTTTCCCTAATTCAATTATTAAATCAGAGTGCCAATTATTTTGCGGCAGAAAATAAAAATCATTCTTAAATACAAAGAAATCTGATAAAAAGATCCCCCAACCCCCATTCCTTTTAAAATTTTCCTTGACACGCAAAAAAACGCGTGGTATATTTGTTCCAACTTACATAATGACTGTGAAGAGAAGAGTAAGCGGATGGAACTGCCAAAGAGAGCTCCGGCGGGTGAAAAGGAGCGCGGGAAAATTTGCTGAACATGGCCTCCGAGTCAGGTTTGCCGAATAATAAAGCAGCCCGGGATCTCCCGTTACAGAGATGCGGTATCAAGGCGCAAGCCGGCGTACCTATGGAGGCCTGTGCGGTGACGTGCAGGTAAAATTGGGTGGTAACACGGTCTTCGTCCCTTTGCTGGGATGAAGTTTTTTTTTACCCGTTTCCGCCATTCTTATTTCCGGTTTCCAAATTTATCACAAAATTATTTTTAAAAAAGAGAGGTATGTATTATGAATCTGAAAAAAACTGTCATCATTTCCCTGGCCGCATTGGCATGTGCAGGCTTCATCGCAGGCTGCGGCAGCGATAAAAAAGACGCCGCGTCTGCTAACCCTGCGAAAACAAAAAATGAAATCAAAGTCGGCACGACACCGGGCTACTCGGAACAGGTCGTGGAATTCGTCGCCAAAGAAGCCGAAAAAGAAGGCCTCAAAGTGACCATCGTCCCCTTCTCCGACTATGTCACCCCCAATCAGGCACTGGCGCAGGGCGACATCGACGTAAATTCTTACCAGCACGTCCCCTTCCTTGAAGCATTCAATGAAAAAAACGGCACAAAACTTGTTCCCATCGGAAACACTTACCTCGCGCCCCTTCGTCTGTTCTCAAATAAACACAAGACTCTGTCCGATCTCCCCAACGGCGCATCCATTGCAATTCCGAACGATCCATCCAACGGCGGCCGCGCCCTCCTTCTTCTGGAGAAAAACGGCCTGCTGAAATTAAAAGAAGGCGTCAATCCTGTCAAAGCGGTCGTCTCCGATATCGCTTCCAACCCGAAAAATCTGAAAATCATCGAACTGGAGGCGCCCCAGCTCCCAAGAGCTCTTGAAGACTGCGATGCCTCCATCATCAACGGCGGTTACGCGGTATCCGCGGGACTGGATCCGAAAACGGCTCTCGCCCAGGAAGACAATACCAGCCCGTATGTAAATGTCATCGCCGCCCGTGAACAGGATAAGGACAACCCCACCTATCAAAAGTTTGTAAAAATATTCCAGACGGAAGCCACCAGAAAGTACATCAATGACAACTTCCAGGTGACTCTGATTCCGGGATTCTGATTAAACGACAAAAGCGTTTCTCCACAAGGTTTTATCCCCACAGGAGAAACGCTTTTCTAATGGAAAATTCTGAGTTTTGTGTAAATACTAAAAATGGAAATGCTTTTTTCAATTATTTTTCATATACTTCGCATTTTTACAAATTGTTTCTTTCGAAAAAATTATTATACGCAATTATCATACGCCAAGTATTAGTTTCTTGAGATACTAAATCCAAAGTAACAATATAGTCATCATTTTGCACTTGCAGGTATGGTTTAGGGTTTTCCCATGCATGCTTTATATTCCATCCATGAGACATAAAATATTGAAGAAATTCCTCTTTTACTATTTGGGGCGACTTATCAGAAGTAATGGGTTTAATATAGGTTCGAACAGATTTTGCTATGATTGCTCTTCGGTTTGTTAATTGAAAATCAGATACATCATATGCCTCCAGAGGTTCTATATCATATGCCTTTTTTTCTAACGCTAAAATTCGTTGATGGATTTGCTCCTTTTGGAAGATATTATAAGTTATACCACCTATTAGCCAAATCCCAAATGACGCCAGAATTACCGTGATAAATATATTTAATATAACCTCCTTCACCCTTATGAGCCTTCGATTATCCTTATCCATAAATTCTCCCTACCCACCATGTATAACCAATTGCTAAAGAAACTCCGGCAGAAGGACTGCTATCAAATTCTGCCATAAGTCCTGAGGGATGGATTTCCACAGTTTCCCCATTGCGATAAAATGACCCCTCCATCCAATAATTGAATTAATTATATCCCCCCTTCTTTATTAGAAAAATCAATTAGCTGTAACTTCCATCTCGTCCCCATCTGTGCCGTATAGGCTCCTGTGTTTC
>ULVZ01035941.1_pt1 | contig 11793 bp, 10 predicted proteins | sample 1959901 | NCBI WGS metagenome assembly ULVZ01 (sample SAMEA4835800, study PRJEB28245) | human gut metagenome | biome: gut microbiome; material: fecal sample | place: Denmark | collected 2008 | reverse complement strand
TCCGCTTCTTTCCAGAACTCGCCCAGCACACAATACCGCTCTCCATGGATGGTTAGATCAAACATCCCGGAAAGTGAAAGGATCACGCCTGTGGATACCTGGATGCCAGCGGTCAGCAGGAAGAACTCTCGCACCTGGGCCGGGAGCGTGAAGTCCAGCACGCTTTCTTGACTTGCGATCTGCTCCTCCGTGGCGGCAGGCTGGATCTCGTCAGATGGCTCCAGCGCCTTTGCCAGCGCCTTGGAGAACTTGGGGTAACGGCAAAACAGCTCAGGATTGTTGGCCTTGAATTCCTTTTGCTTTTTCCGCTGTACTCGCTCCTGCTCCTTGCAGAAAGCGTCCAGCTCCGCCAGATACCGCTCCTGGTAGAGATTGCTGACCTCAAATGCTGTGCCGCTCTTTTCCAGAATGGCGATGGCTCCCTTTTGGCTGGTCAGCACCGGGACCCATCGGAAGTCATGCCGGCAAGGTTTCAGTTTCAAAAATTCGCCTCGGCTCAGCAGGTTTTCCAGCTCCGGCTCATGCTCGTCCCACCAGCTCCGCCAGCTTTCGGGAGTTTCCCGTCCCTCGGCCAGGTCCAGGAGTTTTATTGCCAATACTTCACTATTCATAGGTCAATTCTCCGTTTCAAAGGGTGCAGGAATCCCGTCAATCCCACCAGAAGTACCAGACAGTGGACTGCCGCAGGACATCCGCCAGATTGCCCACGGTGGGATCATCCTGCTCCTGATCCACGATGTCCGGGCAGAAGCCATATTGCTCCACAGCCAACTCCACAGCTCTTTCCTTGGGGACAGGAACCGGAAGTTCAAACTCCATCTCATCGTGGCTCATGGCGGCAGGGATGGCGCCGTACTGCTCAAACCAGTATTTTGCCACTGCCATCAGTTCCGGCGTGTTGGGGCACTCATTCCAGTTGCCGAAGGGCAGGTAGGCGAAGATCTCCCAGGGTTTTTTCACCGGGATCCTGGCCAAAACGAGGGGGTGGGTCATGTGGCTGTCCGAATCCCAGTAGCAGGAGAAACGGTCATTGTCATAGCCGCCAGCCATCTCGCCCAGAATCTCCTCCTCCCAGTCCATATCGTCATCTTCGGCCTCTGCTTTGCGCTGGCCGATCAGTTCCTCCAGAACCGCCTTGCTGTCCTTGATGGGGGCGGAGAGCATCTTCTTCCGGTACTCCGTTACCGCTTTGAGGTCAAATTCGTAGCAGTCCGCGTCATGCTCCGGGTCAGCGTTCATCACCAGACACTCCAGCAGTGTTTCGTCATCCGCCTTGATGAGCACCGGTACAAATCCCTCTTTGACACTTTCCCGTTTGGCATAGCTGTACGCCGACATGATGGGGTCATCATCTGCCATGGATGGGAAATAGGTGCACTCGCAGTCCAGATACTCCATCAAAGCATCCGCCACCTCGGAGGGCTCCAGCGTGTCTTCGTCAAAGTCCTGTCCCTGCCAGTTTTCAAAGCGTTCCCCGATCACCTTTGCCATAGCCTGATAATAATCCTCGTCAAAGGGAATGAACAGGTAGGCTTCGTCCCGGAACTCCTCGGAGTGATACCGCTCCGGGCCGAAGAAACGGAGTGCGTTATCGTCAACATCGGCAGGATAGTAGGGGCTGTCGCCCTCTCCGTAGTAATAGCCTGCAAAGGCACGGCCTTGCTGATTGAACAGCACAGAGAACAGACAGCCGTCCAGCTCATCCCGGATAAACTCCCGCAGATCCACACTGGCAGGATCAACTTTGACCTGTTTGGCCACTTCGCTGTATTCTTTTAAGAAGTCCTCGCCCATCAGGTCGTGTTCTATGCACCAGCGCAGGTAGATGGCCATGTGGTTATAGGCATTGATGGGGTCAATAGGCAGTTCCTTTTCCTCAATGCTCTCAAGGTGATAGGAAGCGTCATCCATCTCACCGTCAAAATCATCATTGGAAAGGGTGCCACGAGTGACAGCATCCTGACGGGTGGGATTTACGACAAAACTGATCCCCCTCATCCTGTTCAGCAGAGCGTCAGCGTCATGTTCCAGTTTATAGTCCAATTCATCCGCATAAAGAGGAATGACCTGATAGAAGTTGACCTCCTCGCCGCCCGGCAGAGTGCAGACCTCACTGCCGTCCTCCGTACCCTGGGGATCGATCAGGGTAGCAGTGCACAGTTTCGTGTTTTCCGCAAAGGGTTCCCGGTTCTCCACTGTATGACCATGCCCCAACCAGCTGTCACAGTTGATGGGCAGACGGGCCAGGGACTTCAGCAGGCGGATGGGCCAGTACCACCGCTCATCTTTCATGGACTCCTGATCCAGCTTCCAATCCGCAGGCAGTGCAATGGCCAACTCCGCCCGCTCCAGCTTGTATTCCGCCAGTTCCTCCGGAACATTCATCCGGTGGGCGCCCATGCCCATAGTGACCAGCGTGTAGTAGTCCCGCTCCCGGGAGGGCGGTACCACGCAGATGTCCACATGGATGTCCGGGGAGACCAGCTCATGGAACACATTCTCGAACGGGCCGAAATACTGCTGGATGTGCCCCTCGACGGCTTCCATCTCCTCCTCGGTGTAGACCTCCGGTTCACTGGATTTCTCGTCTTGAAAGCATTCCTCGTCCGGGCAGTCATCCCCGCCGCCATTCGGGTCTTCACCGCCTCCCTCCGGTCCATCCCCGCCGGATTCCCAGGAGATTTTCAGTGTCATCTGCTCCTTCGGCAGAGAGACACCGGGACTACGGATGATGGCATGCTTATCGTCCGCAGAAAAGCCGATAGTCTCCCCATCCTTCAGCGTAACATCACACGCCAGCACATAGGAGGCAAGGCTTGCCAAAAAGTCCCGCAGCTTCTCCGGCTCGGCGTCAGCGTTCAGCACCTCCATCTCCTCCTTGCCGAACACATCCATGCCGTAGGTATAGCCGTTCAAGCCGCCCTCGCTCCGGTACAGGCCGAACCAGATCCAGTTGAAGATGGGCAGTTCGTCCTCTTTCATCATATCAGCAAAGCCCTCGTAGAAGCGGGGCTCAAACACCACGCCGCTGGTGTAGATACCGGTGGCGTATTGTTGGCGGCAGCAGGCAGCCGCCAGCTTGGCGAAGAGCTTGCCCTTCTCCAGAACCTTTTTCTCCTTGCCCAGCACCGCCACCATGATATGGGCGCGGTGCTCCCGTGCGACTTGGACGGCATCCTCCCACATGTAGTTGTTCTCTGCGTTTATTTCCGCTTCGCCGTCGGGGATGGGATAGGTCGCCAGACTGACAGCAGCGAGCATATCACCCACCTCGAACACCAGCGCATCGTCATCCTTCTCCTCACTGGCGTCGTACTCCTCCACAGAGATGTCCCATTTTTCCTTCATGTCCCGGATGAACTGGTCCTTGTCCCATTCTCCCTTGGACAGGAGAACAAAGCCGGTGAAGACACCTGTGCGGTCGGTTTCCTCCCCGTCAGCATCATCCTCCTCGAAATCGCCCTCATTTTCATCCGGATCGTAGAGGGCTTCATGCTCCAGTCCACGGACAAATTCCTCAAAGCTGTCTGCCAGATGGGTGATCTTGTAGTCGTTTTCCTGATCCACATGGACTACCGCAGGCTCTCCCTGGGGGCCGCAAGCCCGGTAGTCCAGAAAGATCATATCATGTCCGGCGCTGGGACAGTCACAGATGGCCACGCCGATGGCAGGATACGCCCACTCGTCGATCATGAACTGGCTGCCCAGCTTTCCGCAGAGGGAGCAGCTTTTTTCCCGTCCGATGCCGAACATACCGGTGATGGCCACATGGTCCTCTGCCCAGCAGGTGGGCTCATCGCAGGGATAGCAGGTGTTCACCGGAATGCCGCCGTTGTGCTGCTTCATCAGCCAGATGTAGGAGGCGGGAAGTTTGTAGCCCAGTTCCTCCTCCACGCTGGCGATCAGCTCATCGGAAGGCGGATCACTGACGTACTCTTTCAGCGCATACATACTGTCGTCCCAGAAATTGGTGAGGTCGAAGCCCTCAAAGGGGGTATCACCCGGCACGAATTTGTCCTTCTTGTTCCGGCTGCTCCGGCGTTTCCGGATCTCCGCCTTGCACTCCCGGATCACCACCGGAGCGTCCTCGTCCTCCGGGTCCAGCTCCGCCCACCGCCGGGCATAGGGGATGGCCTCTTCCTCCTGACCGTGGAGATACTGATATCCGTAGGCCATCCGCATATTCCACTCCGCCTTGTCCCGGCCTTCCTCCCGGACGGACTCCAGCACCTCGATGGCTCGAAGCAGAGCCTTGTCCCCCTTGTAGTTGGGGGTTCCCTCATTGTGGTCGCCCAGAATTGCGTAGTTCTCCAGCGCCCGGGCCAGGGCGTAGGCGGTGCGGTAGTTCCGCCAGTCCTCCGGGATGGCATTCAATGCCTGAATACAGCGGGTGTACTCGTCCTCGTCGTTCCACTGCTGGAGCTGTGCAAAGAATGCCTCTGCATTCTGCGGGGTATAAGGGATATAGTCCATGCCCGTCGGCGTCTCGTCCAACTCGGCGGCCTGCGCCTCACCGTCCGGCTCCTCATCGGGCGGATTTTTCAGACTCACAGTGCCCGCTTCACGGCGGAAGGTATGGAAGCTGGCCCAGGGGATGTCGCTGTCCTTGAAGAATTCCTTTGCCATCTGGAGTGCCGCCCGGATGTCCCAGGCGATGAAGTCCACATAGCCGCAGTAGAGTCCGGTGGCTCCGCCGGTGAGGGTGACCACCTCCGGGCCGTCCCCGGTGGTGAACACTTCTTCCAGTTTGTCCCGGAAGTCAAAAATCTTCTCCGTTCCTTCCTCCTCCCGCAGGGTATCCAGGGGATAGCAGAAGAAGCCCGCCGCTGCGCCGTCGGCATGGAGCTCGTCCATAAAGTCATTGTCGGCATTCAGATAGCCGTTGATGAGCGGCACACAGTTGGTGGAGCCAGCCATCACATCCAGCCGCCAGTCGGCGTCCGGGTCCTTGTTGGGTTCCATTTTGTAGCCAAGGTAGCTCTCCAGATAGGCTTCCGGATCGGTGGAAAGTTCCAAGCCCCGCTCCTTCAACGCGTCAGGAAGCTGGGACATAAGAATGGACGGCTCTGCCTTGGGCTCCTCCAGCACATCGAAGCTGTCTATGTATCTCATGTGGGGGATCTCGCCCAGCACCTGGTCGGTGAGGGTGGTGAGCATCCACCAGACCCGGCCTTCCTCCTCCCGGAGCATGGGCAGCAGCTTTTCGCAGTAGGCGGAGATGGCGAAGCTGTTTTCGCCCTGTTCCTCCAGCCAGATCTGCACATCTTCCCCGGAGATATCCCAGCCGTCGTCGGTCCGCAGGCCGATGTTTTGGCTGGGCTGGCGGCCCACCAGGATGTTCCAGTGCTCCAGCACCTCCTTGGGGGCGTGCTTCCGGAAGTAGACCAGCTCAAACAGCTTGACCTCGTCGCCCTCCGGGGTGAGGATCAGCTCATGCTTTTCGCCATTGAAGCCCATCTCGAAGGAAATCTCGTCAAAGACCAAGTTCAAAGTATCTTCCATTTGGGCCACGATCTCCGCGCCGCGGGTGTGATCCTTGTCGTCGTCCATCATCTGGCGCAGCTGGGCTTCCATTTCGGCAAAGGTTTCCCACCAGTCCACTGTCCGCTCCCGGAAGCACTGTGAAAACTGAGGCAGAGAAATGCTCTTCTTGCACCAGTCGATCAGCTCTATGGTGTCCTCGTCACCAGGGCGAGCCTCCAATGCCTTTTCAAAGTATCGCAGAGCCCGGCCCTCCTGATCCAGATAAAAGTAAGAGTAACCCATGCGGAAGTTCCAGCAGTGGTCTCCCTCGAAGTATTCCCCATGGGGGCTCAAGAGAGCGATGGCCTTTTTGAGCAGCGCACGGTTGGAAGGTGCCCCCAGATTGTTGTAGGCCCGGGCCAGCTCGCTGTCCATCTCCGGGGTGCGCTCCTGGGCTGGAATGGTCTCCAGCGCGTCAATGATCTTCTGGTACTCGCTCTTTTCATTCCACTTCTGGCACTGCCTTAAAATGTCCATATCTGGGTCCTCCTCGTCCTCATCCGTTTTCCAGTCTTTGATCTGCTGGAACACGCCATTCTCATCCCGCTCAAAGGCGCAGGGGGCGGGCGTATGTAGCAGGGGAATAATGTCGGGATCGTCGTTGCAGATGGAGTTGAGGCCGTAGATCCCGGCGTTGTTGGGGTCGTCCATGTACTCGTCGCTCTCATCACCGGCGGTAAAGCGCCAGCCGCTGTCCCAGTCGCCGTCCGGCTCCTCCCGGTAGCAGTAGCCAACCTTGCAGCCCTCCACCGTAATGCGGCTCGTGGCGATGCAGCCATTGGCTTCCTCCCAGTCTGGGAGCAGATTCTGCATGTCCTCTGCCTTTACATAGTAGTCCCGGTTGCGACCGGCGGCCTCATACAGCTCCTTCCGCAGCGCCTCTATATCCCGAGCCATCTCCCGGATCTCCTCGTCATCCATCATTTCGTGGAGATCATAGGACAGAGGATTTTGGGCAAAATCCGCCAGGGCCTTGTTCATGGCGTCATGCTCCTCTGACGTGGCGGTGATGCGGATACGGCGGTGGGCGGTGTTATACTCGTCCAGGTCGTGGAGGTCCACGCCGCCGCTGACGCTGCACTCCAGCAGGATGGCGGCCAGATCGGTGACCACATCCATGGCGAAGTGGAAGTCCATCTCCACGCCATTGGAGTGGGTGAATTCCAGATACCCCACAGTCTGGCGGAAGTTCCAGTTCTGCTTGTCCAGCCCAATCTTGGTGAAGATCTCGCTGAGGGGGATTTCCGCTTTCTTCTGGTCTTCTAAAAAGGCCACAAGGTTCAGGCTGTCATCAGAACCTCCGATAAAGTTGCCCCAGTATTTTTTGATATACATTCGTCACGCCTCCTGTTATTCCGGCCACTCATCGCCGTCACACCGGCTGATGAAGTCATAGTGCAGGCTCTCAAAGTAATCGTTGGGAATGGATTCCCCGTCCTGACGAAGCTCCAGCCCATCCAGATCCATCATCTCATTGATATATGCCAGGGTATCGTGGATACCCGCGATATGCTCGTCCTGGAGCATCTCGGCCAGTACACCTTTCTGCTCCGGGGGCAGTGTGGCGAGAAGCTCGTTTTTCGCCTTGTTGTCCTCTGTCTTGGGAAAACCATCGCCCTTGACCCAAAGGGCGGTCATGCTGTCTTTCCGCTCCACAAGGCCGTCAATAAATGCTTGATATAGTTCCAGTTCCTTACTCATGTTCAATCCTCCATTCTCAAGCAAAAAATTGGCTCTCCCAGATGGCCTCAAATTCCGCTTTCTCTATGGCGCAGGCGCGGAACTCCTCGCCCCAGATATGGGCGTTCAATTCCTCCACGGTTGGGATCGGCGTGATCTCGATAGCGCCTTCATAAAGGTCAGGGATATTGCGGGTGCGTCCATCTGCAAAGATGTCGATGGAGCGGAGGACCAGCCGCTCATTTTCGGTATCCACTTCATAGAGGATGACCGGTGGTTCTCCCTCTGGTGCGCTCTCCCAAAAGAGCTTGATGTACTCGATCATTCCATTATCCTCATTTGAACCAATGCCACCCCGTCATGGTGCCGGTTACCTCATCTATCTGTATTGCGATATCATCATTGCCGCGACAGCCCAGCAAGGCCGCGAGATGATCGTTTTCCAGAATCAAATCATAAAACTCAACCGCTATACCTTGGAATTCCTTTGGAATCTTCAGCGCAGAAAAGGAATCCGCTGACTGAGCATTTTGGAAAAATTCAATGGCCGTTTTCCTGCATTTTACTATGATTCCTGTTTGAGTGGTCAACTCTTTCATGTTTTCTCTGCCTCGCTCATGTTCAGATACATCCCCATCGTTTTTTCATCGGCACAGGCCGCCCGGATCAGTTTGGCCAGCATCATCAAATCGTCGATGTATTGGGAGTACACGCAGAACACATCCTCGTCGGAGTCGAAGTGAAACAGATCCCTGCCGCTGTTGTTTTTCTCGAACTCCCGGATCACGCCCCGGACCAGCCGCTCCCAGTCTTTGCTGCTGCCAGTCCGTCCCAGCCGGCAGAATTCCTCCACCTGGAACCCGTCGCTGATCTTCAGCAGGAGGGAGATCGCATAAGGGTGGTGGGGAATGAGAAAAAAGGGCGCGATCTGATCCGGTTTGACCCAGATCTTGAAGGGCGGGCGCGGGTCGGGGATCCAGGGCAGGATCTCCCATTCCTCCTCCCGCCGGTTTCCGTATTGAAAAAGGTCCTTCACGGCTTCACCGCCTGTTCCAGCTTTTTTCTGCATTTCTCAATGTGGGCCCGCTTGGCGGCCAGAATCTCCCGCACCGTCTCCGCCTCCATCCGCAGCAGTAGGGCAATTTTCTCCGGGGGCATCCCGTCCGCCGCCAGCATACAGAGAATCTCCTTCTGCGCGGAGGCTTTGCCGGCCGCGAAGCCGGTATCATAGTCGTAAGACAGCAGGGCAAGGAATTGCTCCGGCGTCAGAGTGGAAATTAGTCCCTGCTCTCCGTGGCAGATCCTGCTGCGAAGTGATTGTACTTCTTCCTGGGATAGTTTAGACATGGACTCCCCCCTTTCCAACATATCAGGAACCAATCTGTCCCGCATTTACCGGGCGGAAGATCCTGCGGCCCGCCAGCAGCTCCTCCAGCTTTTTGGCCAACGCCTCCACAATGGCGTGGCAGGGATTCTCACCCCCCACGATCTCCAGCTTTTGCAGCTCGACACAGTGGAGCGTTCCATAGACGCCCAGCGTGAAGTCTGTCAAGTCAGCAATCATTTGGTAGCCCTCCATGTTGCTCACATCGGTCTGGCCCTCTTTGGCGGTCATCAGCCCAATGATCCCCACCGCCACAGTGAAAGCACCGCAGCAGGACTGCTCGGTCTGCATGCCCAGGCCCATGACAGAGAACATCTTCCGGGTCTCCTCGGACAAATTCAGATGGTAATACTCATTGCAGGCCATGAACACGGCCTCGGCGCAGGTCAGTTCCGTGCCGATGTGGTAGTGGTTGACCAGTTCATAGAGTTTCATTGTTGCCATACCATACTCCAATCGCAAAGCATTTCATTCTGTGTCACTCTGCGCAGCTCGTCCCGCACCTCCATCAGCGCAAAGTCCAGCAGGTTTTGTCCGCGCCACTTCATCGGGTCCTGGGCCTCCGGCGAACTGGCCGCGAGGCGGATGCCCCAGATGGCATCATAGGGGCTGGCCTCCACCAGCACGCTGTCCCCGGTGGAAAGGAGAAACTCCCGCAGTTCGCGGTTCTGGCTGAATTTGTGCCAGTTGCCAAGTAGCACAATGGCGTACTTGAACTTGTCCCATACCTTCTGCTCAAAGCCCCGCACCTTGCGGCCCAGGGCCTTGATCTGCTTTTGGTCGCTGCATTTCAAAATCTGGTCCCGGATCTCTTTGTCGCCGAACAGCTCGGCCTTGGCAGCCATCATGTATTGCTCCATGCAGAGGTAGGGGGCAGCCGTCGTATAGAAGTCCTCCATCCACCACTGGCTGAGGTAGCTTTTTGTCAGCTGGCCGTCCTGGGAAGGCTGATGGCCCCAGAACAGGCACAGTTCCCGCTTTCGCCCGGCGGCAAACTCCTGCTGGAGCCACTGGCGGGTGTACTTTGGCCGGCCTTCCGGCTGCCACGCCTCCACCAGGAAGTCACCGTGTACCAGCACTTCGCCGCTGTCCTCGTCCTCCCACCAGCCCTTCCAGGTTACCGGCTCGGGAAAGAGGGCGCGGTATTCCGTCCGCTCCTCCGGGGAGAGGGTGTCCAGCCAATCGCCAAATCGGTATATGTAATCCTCCCCATAGCCCATGCGCCAGCCGATGGAGTATCGCTCGATCTCCGGGAAGGCCATCCAAGGGGGAGGCATGATTTTCTTATCTTGTAGTGCCATAGGGTTGTCCTTTCCTGTTAGAAACTGTCGAAGTTCTTCTCTCACATCCAGTCGAGCGCCGTCCAGGGATGTGATCTGTGCCAACTCTGTTTCCGTCAGATTTTTCAGGAAAATGCAGTATTCATCTGGGTGGCCTCCCACAAGCTCCATTTTAGGCATCTCGATCTGCTGTGGGTCGGTGATCCACAGGCAAGGCTCTTCCGTTGCCCAAAACCGGGTCAGAGTAAAAACTTGGCCGTTGAAAATAACTTTCTGTTCCATCCTCATCCCTCCTGTAACTTCTTCAGCAGCTTCACGATCCGCTCCCGATTCTTTGCGGTTTTCATGAAGGTGGGGAGATGATCGGCCTGAGTCTTTTTCGCTCTTCCCAGCGGCTTTTCCCGCAGGTCGGCGCTGAGATAGTCGATCAGATAGGCAAGGTGCTCCCGGTTGAGTGCCCAAACCGGCTTCCCCTGGAAGGAGGCCAAAAACCACAGCTCCAGGCCGAAATAAGGTTCTCGTCCGTCCTGAATCTCAGCAGTGTAGGAAAATGCTTCAGCTGTTTTATGAACTTCTCCCGGCATGGTTGTCCCACAATAGGGACAGGCCACATGGAGAACAGAAAAGTGCTGCTTTTCCTCATCTTCAATATCCACCCGATAGTATCTGCCGCAGTTTTTGCACTGGTTATGGACATCGTAGCGGTAGATCGTCCGGTCACGGGTCTCCTGATGGCCGCAGCTCAGGCACCGGAAATAGGCGTTGTCATCATCCGCTGTCACCATACCTGCGCCGTGGCACTTGGGGCATTTCACCTGAATGCCGGAGGTCAGGGCGTTGTATGCACTGTATGTAAAGTAGGGTTCATCAACAATTCGGCTCATGCGCCCACACATTCCTTTCTATCTAAGGCCCGGCGGACAGCGTTTTCTTCATGTCCGCCAAGTCTTTTTCATCTAACCCGTATGCCTGCTCAATCAAAGTCCCATACCGATCTGCATACTGCGAGAACTCTGCTTCACAGTGCAAATCATACAGCAGCAGGCAGCCGTTGTGGAATACAACAGGGTCGGGCTCCGCTTTTCCTTCCTCCTCTGCTACCAGACGAAGCACCTCATCGGCAATGGCAAGCCGCTCTGATCTGCCTTTGAGCTTTGATAATGCCATTCGTACAAAGGCGGCAATCACCTCCTGTTCCTGTAGGGCAATCGCGGTCAGTTCTTTCTGAACCAAGAGGAGGGCTTTTTCATCCCACATCTCGGCGCTGCGTAGAAGATCCGCCACCAGCGTTCTTCTGTTGAGATCCCGATTTTCCCAGGAACCAAGCTCCAGTAGCAGGTCTCTTTGCTTTACCTGATCCGGTTCGCGGCTCCAATCAAACAGCCTTGCCCGAAAAATCTGGTAGGCTGACATCAGTTCCAACCACGCCGGGCTGTGATCCTTGCCGAACTCTATCATGCTTCTCATTCTCCTCAAAAATCCCGCAGCTGCTCAAACTTCTCAATCAGGGCATCTTTTTGGAGTGTGTTGTCCGGCAGTGCGTCCAGAATCCCCCGCAGGGCCATGTAAATTTCATCCCGCTCCTCGGTTTCGATAAAGCCCATCTTGTTGAAGGTCTGGGTGTATGCTGCAACCGCATCCAGCGCCTGGGCCTGGGCGTCCTCGCCCGGCTCAGCGGCCAGTTTCATCAATTGGGAGCGGGTCTTGCGGTATTGATTGGCTGCCTTTCTCGCGGCACTGACAGGAATATGCTCCGCACCGTCCCAGCCCCGGAAGGGATTGCCCAGGTTTTGCGCCAGCCACTCCGGTTTCCGGGGCTTGGTGATCCGCAGATCCATTCCCGGCTTGCTTTTCCAGAGCTGCTTTGCCGCTTTTGCCGCCGTCTCCGGCAGGCTGGTCATCCAGAACCAGCGAAGCTCCGGCATC
>ULVZ01023266.1_pt1 | contig 11837 bp, 13 predicted proteins | sample 1959901 | NCBI WGS metagenome assembly ULVZ01 (sample SAMEA4835800, study PRJEB28245) | human gut metagenome | biome: gut microbiome; material: fecal sample | place: Denmark | collected 2008 | reverse complement strand
TTTCAATCCGGCTATCCGCATCAAGTCCACTGTAGCCTCCGTGTGTCCCATTCGCTCCAACACGCCCCCCTTCTTTGCCTCCAACGGGAACATATGTCCAGGACGACGGAAATCTTCCGGTTTCGCATCATCTTCTACCGCCTTCATCGCAGTCACGGAACGCTCCAACGCAGAAATTCCCGTGGTCGTGTCCACGTGATCGATTGACACCGTGAACGCCGTGCAATGGTTATCCGTGTTCGTGGCAACCATCTGTTCCAACCCCAACTTCTTGGTCAAGGCCTTGCTCATCGGCATACAAATCAATCCTTTAGCATAAGAAGCCATGAAGTTCACGTTCTCCAACGTGGCAAACTCGGCCGCACAAATCAAATCTCCCTCGTTCTCCCGATCCGGGTCATCCACGGCGATAATCATCTTTCCGGCTCTCAAATCTGCAACAGCCTCTTCAATCGTACTAAATTTAAATTCTTCCATATCTTAATACTCTTAAATTTGTCTCCCTAAACTTTTAGTTTTTATCTTTTAACTTTTAACTTCCTAAAATCCATTCGCCAGCAAAAAATCCAATGTCAACCCACCTTTCGGCTCTACCGGGGCTGCCGGACGCATTAATTTTTCCACGTATTTAGCAATCACGTCATTTTCCAAATTTACCACATCACCTATCTTTTTCTTCACTAACGTCGTCTCATCCTGCGTGTGAGGTATAATGGAAACCGTAAAACCCGTATCCGTCACGGCCACGACCGTTAGGCTGATCCCGTCAATCGTGATAGAACCTTTATCCACGATATAGCGCAACAGCTCTGCCGGGGCAGAAATCGTAATCCAAATGGCATTTTCGTCTCTCTCTCTCCCTACAATCTTCCCCAGCCCGTCAACATGACCCGACACGATATGTCCCCCCAAGCGCCCGTTCAACGTCAACGCTCTCTCCAAATTCACCCGATCCCCAACGTGCAGTTCTCCCAAATTGCTACGTGACATCGTCTCCGGCATCACATCGGCACAGAAACTCCCGTTAGCAAAAGAGATCACCGTCAGGCAAACCCCGTTCGTGGCAATACTATCCCCCACGTGCAAATCCTCCAACACCTTCTTTGCCTGCACTTCCAACACCACACTCCGGTTTCCCCGCTTGATTCCCCGTATGGTTCCTATTTCTTCGATTATACCTGTAAACATCTTAATTTTAGATTTACAATTTATGATTTTAGATTTCCTCGCTCAATGCCCTCACTTTTTTAATCACGAAATCTATTATCTTTTAGTTTTTAACTTTTAGTTTTAAAAGAACATCATCACCGATATTCAATACGTTTTTCAATTCGAGGTTTATGGCATCAGCCATTTTCTCCACTCCCGTACCTTCCACCGGAGTCTTGGCACTCATACCGCCCACGATCTTTGGGGCAACAAAAGCATACAATTCATCCACAAGCCCTTCGGACAAAAACGTGTAATTCAAATTTCCCCCTCCTTCCAACAAAATAGAGTCAATCCCGAACTGTCCCAATAGTTCCAATAAATTCCTGACATCAACAAGTCCTTCCTTCTCCTCGCAAAGCAACATCTCCACACCTGCTTCCCGCAAGGCTTTTACTCTCTCTTCCGGAGCAAAACGAGTATAGGCCACGATCGTGCGATACTCTTCGGCCGTCTGCACAAGCTGGCTCTCCAAGGACAAGCGAGCATTACTATCTACTACCACTCGTATCGGCTGCCTAACACCACGCCCCTCAATTCGGCAATTCAGCAAGGGATCATCCGCCACGGCTGTTCCGATTCCAACTAATATGGCCATAAAACGATGTCTCAACTCATGCACGTAAGCTCGTGCCTCCGCTCCCGTAATCCATTTGGAATCGCCTGTACGAGTCGCAATCTTCCCGTCCAGCGTCATCGCCGCTTTCAGCGCCACCCAAGGCAATCTTGTCGATATATATTTCAAAAATACTCGATTCTGTTCCCGTAAAGCCTCTTCCTCAATCCCGCAAACGACCTCGATTCCAGCCTCTCTTAAAAAAGCAATCCCTTTACCCGCTACCAACGGATTAGGATCTTCCATCCCGATCACCACACGGGCAATCCCATGTTCGATGATTGCCTCCGTACAAGGGGGTGTCTTTCCATAATGACAACAAGGTTCCAACGTCACATACATCGTGGCACCCTCCGCAGAAACCGTACAATTCTTGAAAGCGTTCCTCTCCGCATGCCATTCACCGCATCTCTCGTGCCATCCTTCCCCGATCACCTTTCCCCCCTTCACGATCACGGCTCCCACCATCGGGTTCGGATTCGTGAATCCTACTCCCCGTTCGGCAAGCTCCATCGCCCGTCGCATATATTCAATATCTTCCTGTCTCACCATGTTCAAAACCTCCTAAAAAAATACCCCGAATGCATACACATTCGGGGCATAAATTTATATTGTACTAATATAATATCAATTACAACTAAATATCTCCTCTATCATCCGGACTTTAACCGTCGGTTTCAGAATTTCACTGAATCAGTCCCTCGAAAGGGAGTCGCGGACTATAACCGCCGGTAGGGAGTTGCACCCTGCCCCGAAGAAACATTTTACAAACGCAAAAATAGAAATAATTCTAATGATAACAAACAAGTAAAGAATAATTCATGAATTTTTTCTGTATTCACTTGCTCACAACGCTTCAATTAGATCCACCACCCCCGCTTTCTTCAATATATACATCCCGATCCGTTCGTCGGAAACTCCTTCCCGTAAACAATACGTGTAGCGGGGCTCTCCCGTCGTCATGTCTATTTCAAAGAAACGGAAACATACCGAAGGAAACGGTTTTAAAAACTCCGCCACCTCGACAATATGTGTTGAAATCATAAATACCCCATATTTCAACCGGGCCAATCCACCAATCACCGCACAAGACGCATCATACGCATCCTTCACGTTAGTTCCCCGGAACAGTTCATCAAAAACAACCACCACGTTCTGCAAATCCCGCACTTGTTCCACGATATATTTTACCCGGGCGACCTCATTATAATAATGACTATACCCTAACGACAAATTATCCGACAAATTAATCGTGGTAAACAATCCTTTAAACACGGACAATTCCATCCGGGCTGCCGGCACGGGTAATCCGCAATGAGCCAAATAAACTGCCACCCCGAAAGCCTTCATGCAAGTGGATTTTCCCGCCATATTTGGCCCTGTTAGGAAACATAGATGTTGCCGATCATCAAATAATACGTCATTCTTCACCGGATTTTCCAAAAACAAGTGATACAATCCCTCGATCCTCACCGTTCTCCCACTTTCCGTGAAAATCGGAAACGTCAACTCCTCCCCTTTAGTCATAATCCCCAACGATCGTAAAGCATCCAGCATATATAAGGTATCCAGCACAACACGAACCCCATCAAGTTCTTTCCCCCGAAAATAAAGATCCAGGCTTTCTCGTGTCCAAAAAGAATCTTTTTTCTGGTTCACCAAGTATTGCATCCCCTCACGGGCAAGCGTTTCTTTCACCCTCTGTTGCATATCCCTTATCATCTCCGGCACTCTCCCCGCTGGCAACTCGTCCATAAAAGTCCCCAACTCACGGATAAGCCGCCCAAGATACGGGACTGCGCGTTGGCGCAGATAACAATCGTTATCCGGTTTTAACCATCCTTTCACCGCCCGACTCGTTAAATGATACATATTGCGTTGAGGCACATCCTCCTGTTGCAGGTAAACCTCGATAAAACTCAATTCTTCCCGACGAATATCCAAAAAGAATGGCAATTGCCCCAGATAGCGAATCGCCTCTACTCGAGCCCGGATTTTATTGACATCTGTCAACGGACTCTCCAACATCTTTCTTATACAAGCCTTTCCCCCGTCAGAGCAAGCGGTATTGAAACAAGAGAAAATACTTTTCCCATCCAAAGCTTGATTGAATAACTCTAAGTCATTCAACGTCTGTTCGTCTATCTTAAACTCCATTTGTATTCCTTATATATCCTAACAATTCGAGATCCTCTCGTCCATTGACCCGCCAAATTTTACCACTTCTCAAAATAAATAACTCATCACTAATATCTATCACGTCCTCAAAATAATGGTCGGTGATCACGATCCCTTTCCGTTTCTTCTCCCGTTGGATCACCTCTTTCATCTTCTGCACGTGTAGGGGCATCATAAAAGAAAATGGCTCATCCAACAAACAAAATTTCGAATCCGAGGCTAACACCGCGTACACTTCAATAATCCTTCGCTCTCCCGTGGAAAAAGCTTTCATCCGCTTCCGGGCCGTCCCTGCAAAATCGGGGAAATCTTTCACGAAACTCTCGAACGCTACACCGAAATCATCAAACACCTGTTTCACGGACAATCCCGGTAACACAAAACTCTGTTGCAAAAGATAACGCATATCTTCCGGCCTCCTCTCTCTTGTCAACAAGGCCTTCCCGTCAATAGCCACGTATTGGTCCTTCAACCTCAATTCCCCGTAAATTACTTTCATCAGACAACTCTTTCCTCCCCCATTCCTCCCGAGGATACCGACCACCTCTCCCGTTTCACAATGCAGACAAGCATCCCACAACACGCGATTAAACCCGTATTCCAAGTAAAGATTACTTACATCAAGCGTATGCATGATTACAACTGATAAGCGATTAACATACACCCCACGTACGTCAAGAAGTCAAACGCCAAGGCCACGCTCCAGAGCCTTCTGCTCGACATCCCCACGTTCTTGTAATAATAAAAGAAATGTCCCAATTTTCGTTTTGCGGTAAACCGGATAAATACCATCGTGGCCACCTTGAACCAAAAGGTAGCCACAACAATCACCGCCACCACAGCCGGAGACTTCATTCGATATATGAACATAATCAATCCACAGGCAAGCGACACGGCAAGAGCGGAAACTGCAAACATCTCGTAGAACGAGACATATAACCGGACTCCCCGTTTCACGTCCATCACATCCGTTTTTGCATCATCTTCCACGTATCCGTAATTAGGAAACTCTCCTCCATCTGGTCAATCATCTCCATGAATTTCGAGATCGGCACGGCAAAAGACAATAGATTACTGCCCGTACATAACCTTGCAGACGGGTCGAACATCCCAAGCACGGCCCTTTTCGTCCCTTCTACTTGTTCCCGGTAAGGATAGTAAATAATAGAAGTACATCCTGCCCCGAAAGGAGAGATCACTGCCTCCTGCTTTGAACTATCAAAACCCGCTAACGTGAAAAGTCCCGAAATAACATCCGCCGGGGCAAAAAAGAACACGGCTTCCGGCTCGTCCTGTTCCGACAAGAGATCCCAACGTTTGAACACAAGGCAATCGCCCTTTCTCGGAAGTTCATGAACTGTTTTCAAAAAAGCATTCACCTGTTCCGGTGTCCGTTTATAGCGCTCGCAGCGAGGTGTATTTTCCCCGTGAGAAAGAAAATACTCGAAGCCCTCCCTCATGTTTTTACTAAATCCGAGGTAAAACTTTCCCCCGCCACACCCCACAGACTCCGGTAAGAAACAAAGTGATTCACCTTTACGAACTCGCCCAAGCTGGGCTATGATACAAGTGTGCCCCATCGCCTTCTTCACGATCGTGGCGTTATTATTTTCCTTTGAATAATAGAATGCAACAGGAAGCTCCGCGTCATTAAAATATTTTCTCCAAAGAGCAATAAACTGATCTCGCTTAACAATGTCCATAACCCTTTCAATTTTAGTATCAAGCAAATATAAATTATTTTTTGGTTAAAAACAAATCCATATAAGCAATAATCCTGTTCCTAGCCCCCTTCCGATTCATTCCTTCTTTAGGCACGCTTAGTCGTCTCACCGTACTCTCCTTAGTGTCTCCTGTATATATACGTGACATATCAAGGAAATACCGACCTTTAATTGACTGTTCAGCCCGATACACTTCCCGTTGATTTCCCGTTGACTTGCTAACGAGACACCGGCGCAAGCGCACTACAATATAGGCGAGATCCCCTATAAAAACATCCCCGGATCGGCGATATAGCCAACCCGGGGAATCATATCATAAAAACTCATCTATTACCAGATAGAAGCTCTTTTTTCAACTGGCAAATATAAAGCATCGCCCTCTTTCACTCCAAAAGCATCGTACCACATGCTAATATGAGGAAGCGCAGCATTCACACGCCACCGTCCCAAAGAGTGAGGATCGGATTTTGTTTGCAAACGGATTTGCTCGTCACGGATATTACCTGCCCACACGTTTCCGTATGAAAGGAAGAAACGTTGCTCCGGAGTAAAACCATTCTCGTCTTTCCCAAGCGGATTCTCGGTCATGGCCTTTTGTAAAGCCAAATATGCAACCTGCAAACCACCATGATCGGCAATATTCTCCCCTAAGGTCAATTCTCCGTTAGCCATCAAGCCGGGCAATACCTCTATCTTATTAAAGTAATCCACTAACACTTGAGCTCGCTCCTTGAAATTTTTAGCGTCTTCCGACGTCCACCAGTCCTTCAAGTTTCCATCCTTATCATATTGACGACCTTGATCATCAAACCCGTGAGTCATTTCGTGACCGATAACCACGCCAATAGCACCATAATTACAAGCATCATCAGCATTCATATCAAAGAATGGATATTGAAGAATCGCCGCCGGAAAACAAATTTCATTCGTCGTCGGGTTATAATAAGCATTTACCGTCTGAGGGGTCATCAACCACTCGTCCTTATCTACCGGCTTACCAGCCTTGGCAATCATCTTATCGTAATCAAAATGATTAGAACGCACGATATTATCCCAATAAGAATCATTTTTAATCTCCAGATTAGAATAGTCCCTCCACTTATCAGGATAACCGATCTTCACGTGGAAAGCAGCTAATTTCTCCAAGGCTTTCACTTTTGTCTCTTCACTCATCCATTCCAAACCTTGAATACGTTCACCCAAAGCTTTCTGCAAGTTAGCCACCAACTTCGTCATACGTTCTTTAGCTGCAGCCGGAAAATATTTCTCGGTATACATTTGGCCCACGGCCTCTCCCAACACACCATTCACCGTACTCACGGCACGTTTCCAACGCGGTTGCATTTCCTTCCTACCGGAAAGAGTCTTCCCGTAGAAATCAAAATTCTGAGCCACGAAAGCATCACTCAAATAAGAAGAAGCCGCATTGATCACGTTCCATTGCAAGTATGACTTCAACACGTTCAAATCCTCTTTTTTCAACAAATCGGCAACCGTTTTAATCTCGCCCATCTGTCCCACGTTCACATCCTGCAAATCCTTCAATCCGATCGTCGTGAAATAAACATCCCAGTTAATTTCCGGAACTTCTTTCTTTAATTGAGCAACAGTGATCTTGTTGTAGTTGGCATACGGGTCACGTAATTCTACGGCCGACTTGGAATTCTCGGCCAAACGAGTCTCCACTTTCATCACGTTAGCAGCAGCCTTTTGTGCCTCATCGGTAGTAAATCCTGCCAACTGGAACATTTTACCCACATGCTCTTCAAATTTCGCACGAATCTCCTTCGTGTGGTCGTCATTATCCAGGTAATACTCACGCTCACCCAAGCTCAAACCTCCCTGGTATAATTGTGCTATATTCATGGAACTGTTCATCTCATCAGCTCCCACGTATAACCCAAAGAACGGTCCGAAACCATCCCGATGCATCGTGGCAACTTTCTGCGATAACACACCCCGATCCTCAATCGCAGCCAACTGATCCAAGTATCCCTTGATCGGGGCCACCCCATCCGCGTTCAACTTAGTGCTATCCATGGCTATATTATACAAATCACCCACTTTCTGGGCGACACTTCCCGGTTGAGCTTGTTGTTTCGCCAGCTCCTCGATCAAACTCTTGATCTGGGTACGATTATTTTCAGCCAGTTGATCAAACGAACCGAATCTGGAATACTCATCCGTAAGCGGGTGCGCTTTCATCCAACCTCCACACGCATACTGATAAAAATCATCTCTCGGATTAGCGGTTTGATCCAGGTTTGCAAGACGAATCCCGCCTTTCTGTTCTGCCTCTTTTTTACTATTGCAACTTGTAGCCATCAATGCCAAAGCAATAAAAGGTAAATAAAATTTTGTTCTCATATAATTAGTTTTCTAGTCTTCTCGTCATAACGGGAAAGTATAAACACCCCACGTTTACCATCCGTACCAAGCATCTTTCAATTCACCGACAGAGATGGATTCTAGGTTCTGTCCATGTTCATCAAACCACTCCCGTACGATTTCCCGTTCTTCCGGGGTCACGCTACCACGTTCACGCGTGATAAATCCACCACATACCTTGGAATTCCAACCGCCCCCCATCTCCAAAGAATGTTCATTCAACAAATGGGCCAACTCCTGCAACCATTCTTCAACCACTTGCATCTCCGTATCTGTCTTAAATTTAGCATCAAAAGAAAATCCCAGTTCCCGGAACTCCCCTTTATGCAATTTCTTACGCAATCTCTTTTTCATATCCTATATTATTTTATTATTCTAGTTCAACTCGTATATCCCGTAGCCCCATATCACTGTTATTGTTAGCAGGATGAGCCATTTCAAGATTACAGTCGTGAATTTCCCCGGAATAGAGCTTCATCGGTTTCAATCGAAGTCTATACATCGCTTGTTTCACGTTTGTATTCATCAAATAGGTTACTTCTGTCCCGTAACGATTGTGTAATTTCACTACCAACTGGTTATCTCCTTTTTTCAAATGTAGTTTTATCACCTCATTGGTCCGAGGTATTCCCCCCACATACGTGCGCAACAATACATTCTCTCCATTTAAGGCCACTTGTACCCCATCGGCAACACCCAGCTCAACCAGTACATCCTGCTCCCGGTCACTCGTAAACTTGTGCAACACGTGTATCGATTGTTTTTCCCGCATCGGAACATTCAAAGCTTTTCCCGCTCTGAAATCATCCCACGAACGCCACCCCTCCGCATTCACGTTTATCTCTTCTTTTATCCCCCCAATATTACCATTGAAACGATCCGCTTGAGGCTCGTGTATATACACTTTACCCCACGTAATTCCTTCCGGATGATTGTTCAACTGCTGCACTTCCCCGCCCGTCAACGTCGCCACCTGCTCTTTCCCGTCAACAACCAAACGGAGTTCTTTTCCCTGATCTCCTGCCGTGTAAATAATTGTCGGAGTTATTGTTTTCCCGAGTTTCTTGAAATGCCAGCTAAAACCGACCGTACTCCGGAAACTGGAATAATAATCCATACTAGAATAAGCATACACGGGAATAGCATTCACTGCCGACAATTCGCTCGTTTCAAGCACCTGATCGGGAACAACCCGGAATGTTCCGGCAAACTCCAGCTTCACCACGATCATGCCCCGGTCCGGCTTCACATCCCCGGGAATATTTACCGACACGGACTGCCCATCCTGTTTCAAGCTCAAAGCCTTCTCGTCAGCTAACAAACTCGCTTTTTTCGCTTTCCCGATCAACCCGTTCAAAACAATCTCCCGGTTAGTCGGAACCTTCTCAACAAACAAATAAAGATTATTCCCCTTACAGGTAATATCCCCCCACTCAACAGCGTGATCAAAAGGATTAGCCGTTGTATTATAAATTGCCTCCCCGTAACGTTTCATCCATTTTCCCATGGCTAACAAGGCATCCCGCTCAAACTCCACCACAGAGCCATCCCCTCTTGGACCAATATTCAGCAAGAAGTTACCCCCTCGACTTACCACCTTCACCAAACTACGTAATTTCTCATCAATCTTTTTATCCAAACTTCCCCGTTCCTGCCAAGAACGGTAACTCCACGTCTCATCAAAAAACGAGGCCGGAGTCTGCCAAGGCACACCGATCTTATAATCCGGATAAGCATTATCCGCCATCACGGCAAAATCTCCCCGGTCATTTCCCAAACGCCCGCTCACCATACACTGCGGTTGTAAACGATTCACAAGATCATATAACTCTTTACTCTGTTGTCCGCTCAAAGAGCCCATATCAAACCAAATTTCTGAAATCGGACCGTAATTCGTCATGATCTCTTCTACCTGATGCATACTGAACACATGATGCTCTTTTGAAATCGCATCTGCATTATGAGGCGTAATACCATTACCCGGGAAGTTCCAATCAATTAATGAATAATAAACCGCAAACTTTACCCCCTGCCGCCGGCAAGCATCCGATAACTCTTTCATCACGTCCCGCTTGAAAGGAGTTGCATCCACAACATTATATTTCGTGTATTTGGAATGATACATGCAAAACCCGTCATGATGCTTCGACGTGAACACGATGGATTTCATCCCTGCCGCCTTTGCCAAAGCCACCACGGAATCAGCATTCCATTTCTCCGGATCGAATACTTTTGCCACTGCCTCGTACTCCACTTTGGGAATTTTGGCAAAAGATTGTATCTGTTCGCTGTATCCGGCACGAACCGGCTGTCCCTTCCAAACCCCTCCCAGCTCAGAATATAATCCCCAATGAATAAACATGGAAAACTTCTGATTCACCCAATCGGGATTTGGTTTTTGCTGTCCAAAAGCGAATTGCACGCCTAACAATAAAATAACTAAACATCCGCGTAATAACATAATAAACACTTTTACAATTTAAACACTTTACACAAAATAGAGGCTGTAAATATAGCATTTATCGATGTTTTTAAAACCGATCGGACAACAAATTATTCATGATCTAACACTATTTATTAGGAATTTATATACGAATTTGCAGTAAAGTAAAATAAACGCCTTACATTCTTGTTCGACAATAGTCCGGTCTTGGGTTACGGTTGCTCTATCCTTTCCCTATATCATGAACATAGCATGTACATAGCAAGTACATAACATGAATACTGGCAGGTGTACATGCTCCGTTCGTGTTATGTAGGTATTTCATTGTTGCCTGCGGGAAAAGGTAGAGAAGGGATTAACAGGGAGTAGGCCTTCCCCGGTGTAAGGGAAAGTTTGTTACAGGCATACCCATGAGTACCACTTTCCAGAAATACATCCAATCCATACTCACGTATACTTTATTATCAGGCGGAGTTGGACGGCGCACGTCAATCGGCACCTCTTCATTAGATAACCAGAAGAAAGAGCCGGATATTAAGAGTAATTCGCTGCGGCAACCTCCTTACGTCCGATACTGATTTCCCCGTTACTCAGGCAATCCGCATCCCCCAAGATGATAATGCGCTGTTCTTTCCCTCCCGTCGAACGAGACATTGCCAAAGCCGTAATATACGAACGTTCAACTTCTCCGACCAAAGGATTAAGAGAAACCGTATCATCTAAAAAAATCAACTGTTTCCAATTCATTCCAACTACCAATCGTGTCACTCACGAACAAAGGCGTAATGGAAAATCCTTTATCTTCGAAACACTCCAATCCTGTCGTACCCGGCATGGTCACCACGTATTCCCGACGAATCATCTGGTTGAAGATATACGAAAACACCCCGGCATAAACCGTACGCCGAAAGGTTCCACCAACGGGTTCATAAATTCCTGAAATTCGTTTCGAACTATCTAGCAAATATATCTAGCCACCTCCGCACGTTTTTCACGAAACGAGTCCCAAACGCACATAACGCATGAAAGAACAAACGGTGAACCTCTTTCAACGCACTTTCTTTACCCTTGTTCAAATTTTGAAGTATATCTGATTCTATATCTACCATCACTTCCGTTTCTATGTTTTACAAATATATTAAAAAACTCAACACTTTTCACATCTCCCAAAAACAAAATACGCTATTCTCCTTTTACGCCACGAAATACAATTCATTGATTCTCAAAGTTCCCGTCTATTCCCATATTTTTTTTGTTAATAGACCTGTTTTTTCCCCTT
>ULVZ01039086.1_pt1 | contig 11839 bp, 4 predicted proteins | sample 1959901 | NCBI WGS metagenome assembly ULVZ01 (sample SAMEA4835800, study PRJEB28245) | human gut metagenome | biome: gut microbiome; material: fecal sample | place: Denmark | collected 2008 | reverse complement strand
TCCCGCTCATACAAGCCATAGGCGTTGGGATAATCCTCCATCCGGAATCCCAGATCCCGGTATGCCGTCAGCAGAGGCAGTGGTTTATAGTGGACATTAGAGGCGATTCCCTGCTGGGCCAGAGCATCAATGACGGCATTGCGCTGGGAAAGGGTCTTCCCCTCCAGCTCCGTCAGATACAGGTGGCAGCTGGAGCGGCCATCCTCCGTCAGGTGCCGGGCGGGGCGAATGGCCGTACTCGCCAGCAGCTCATGATACTGCTCCACCAGGGCATACCGCTTGGCCAGCAGTTCCTCATACCGGTGCAGCTGGGCCAGGCCAATGGCGGCCATGATGTCCGTCATGTTGCACTTGTAAAGAGGCGCCACAATGTCATATTCCCACGCGCCGGCCTTGGTCTTAGCCAGGGCATCCTTGTCCTGGCCGTGAAGGCTCAGCAGCATATAGCGACGATAGAGCGCCGCATCATCCAGACCCAGATCCCTGCGCCAGGTCACTGCGCCGCCCTCTGCGGTGGTGAGATTCTTCACCGCATGGAAAGAAAAGGTGGTGAAATCCGCCCATGCACCGCTGCGGATGCCGCCGCGGACCGCACCGAAGCTGTGCGCGCCATCCGCGATCACCGCGATCCGCCCCAGCTGCGCCTGCAGAGGAGATGCCGGTGAAAAGTCTCCCCGGCGATCTTCCACGATGGAAAAAATACGGGTGTAATCACACAGGATCCCCCCCACATCCACCGGGATGATGGCCTTGGTGCGCGGCGTAATGGCTTTTTCAAGCTGTGCATAATCCATCTCATAACAGTCCGGCTGGCTGTCCACCATCACCAGCGTGGCGCCTACATGACATACCGGGCTGGCTGTGGCTGTATACGTATAAGCCGGTACGATCACCTCGTCCCCGGGGCCGATCCCCAGTACACGCAGCGTCAGCTCCAGGCTGGCGGTAGCGGAGTTGAGACACACCGCGGTATCCGTTCCGCAATAGGCCGCGATCTCCCGCTCAAACTGTTTGCTCTTGGGACCGGTGGTGATCCAGCCGGACCGCAAGGTATCCACCACTTCATCGATCTCCGCCTGGGTAATATCCGGCGGGGAAAACGGGATCTTTTCCATATAAACAACACATCCTGCTTTTGATTTGACCGGCTGGGTCCGTATCGCACGCCAGTCCGGCGGTACTTCCCAGATTCTAGATGCTACCCACAGATAAACTTCTGAATGAGAAAACATCTTCTCGTCATTTTTCCTAGTTAATCAGCTTATATTTTAGCACATTTTTCGACGCAGCTCAAGTTTTTGGGTAACTTTTGATAAGTTTTCCGGCTTATTCTTTTTCCTTTTTGCCATAATTCTGTAAAAGCAGGATAGTTCCGATGGATTCAGGACCATTCTGTTTTCTTTTCCACTTATTCCTGCTGCCCGGCAAATACCGCAGAGAGCAGCGCATACGCGGCAGAGGCATCCAGGTCCTCCGTCTCCACGGTGGTCACACTATCCGCGAGAGCCTGATTGGCCTCATCCAGCGCCACCGGAACCAGCAAATACTCGTTGGCCTGCTCCATCTGTTCCATGGTTGCCAAGACGCCTGCCACAAACGCATCCATCTGCGACTCGTCCAGTTGCGCAAAGGCCTGTCCGTACAGATCAAAGGCACTGTTCCACGCATCGGCATTAGACCGCTCCTGAGCCAGTCCCTCCTGCATGATCTCAAAGAAGCCGGAGAGATCCTGCAGGGGCAGATAATAGTAAGCGGCGACTTTATAACAAGCGTCAAAGTCCCCGGTCTCCCGCAGTTCCCGGGCACAGCGGGACGCCACACCCAGATTGAGGCTGCCCCCCTCCTGCAGTGCATTGACCATCCGGTTGACCTTATAATCCTGATCGGTATAGGCGTCCATCCGATCCAGCTTTTCCATGCTGTCCAGGAATTCCGACCGGGTCATATCCGTCGTATCGAAGTCCCTGAATTGCGCCTGTGCCATCTGGCTGCCCAAAAGCATCGCAAAGGAAACGACCAGCCAGAGTGCGGCGGCCAGGGTCCCTACGACCCGGAGGATCCGCACGCCGCTTCTCCCCTCCGCGGGCTCCCCACAGGAGACAACACTCATAAGGACCAGGAAAAACGCGGCACACTGGAACATCCGCACGGAGAAGGAGATCTCCATCAACCCGTGGAGATTCATCATCACCCAGCAGGCAAGCAATACCGCAGCCATACCATCCTGCTGTGTCCGCAGCCGCCGCACCAGCAGCCATGCCGCACCCAGCATCAGCGCCAGGAACGCCGCAAGACCCAGCAGACCCGTCTCGTCCATCACCTGCAGGATATGGTTATGCAGATAGAGGGACTGGTAGAAGAAGGGCTGCACCGAGGTCAGCAGACCCTCCGTAGCGCCCAGGCCGTGCCCCGTCAACGGTGATTGCGTAAACAGGGTCCAGCCGTCCTTGAGATACTGCACCCGCAGCAGGAAGCTGCGGTCCTGAAACAGATTCTTCTGGAACCGGCTCACCAGGTTTTCCGGCAGCAGCGTATAGGATGTGGGGATCTTCGTACCGTCGGAGAGGGACAGAGAGCGGATCTGAGTCCCCTCCGGTCCCCGGAACTGGAAGAGTACCCGGGTAATCCCCTCCGGCACGGTAAAGGAGGCCTCGGACAGCGGTCCGCTGTAATAAGTCTCCGTCCGGTTTTCCATCTCCTGCGCCTGGGTGGAGCCATAGGCCATCAGAGTGATCTCATCGCCGTTGTCCCAGTCGCCGGTGATGGTATAGGTCTCCCCGGAGGTGACGTCCGCGCCCCGGTAAAGAACATTTTCCTCCGTGCAGACGAAGGGCTCCGTCAGCGTAAAAGCGGCCACCGTTCCCGCAGCGCAGAGCACCACCAGACCGGTAGCAATCCCCGCGATCAGGCGGGGGTGTCCATTGAGAACCTCTGCCGCCTTCTGGCCCAAACCTTCATACAGGCCCCAGAGCACAAGTCCGCATGGCAACGCGGCCAATGTCCCAAGAACAGAGCCGGAGGAGAGCAGCGTCATAGACAGCAGACCGAATGCGCCCATGGATAACGCCGTGAAAAACAGGAGCAGGAACAGCTGGCCCCGCTGCCCTTTTCCCACAAACAACAGATAGCAGAGGACTGTCGCGCCAAAGCAGAGAATGGCACCACGGCTCATCGCGGTAAAAAAGGCCACTGCGGACAGTCCGGTCAGAAAGCAGGCCGCAAATCGCTCCCACGGTTTCCGTCCTGTACGGATCAGGTAGAGTCCCACCAAGACCGCCAGCGCCATCAGGCTGCCGGTCAGGTTTGCGTCGTTATAGATGCCGTCAAACCGGGCGCCCGTATAGGTCGCTTGATCCAGGCTCTGATAAGCTGCATCCCCAAGCCCCTCCATAAAAGAGGCAAAGCCGCGAAAGAGCGGTCCCCGGCACCCGGCATCGATACATAGAAGCCCAATCACTCCGCACACGGCAGAGAAGCTGAACAGGAGTCCGCCGGCGTTCTGTTCCCGTCCGCGTGCCAACAGCAGCAGGCCCAGGGCTCCGGACGCCAGCAGCTTGGCATATTCTCCGTAAGCGTAGGCGCCGAAGCTCGTATACAGGCTGGCGGCCCCGCAGAGGATCAAAAAGGCCAGAAACCCCAGGACCGGGATTCCCAGGCGGCCGCGAAACCGTGCATAGCCCCCCCTGCCAAAGGACAGCGCCAATGCCACAGCCGCCAGAATCAGGCTCATGGGAACCGTCTGCACCGTCATGGCAAAAAACAGCAGCACCGCAAATCCCACAACAAACAGGCGGTCATACAGCGGATGGTCTTTCTCCGGCACAGGCGCCGCATCATTCACCGGTTTTGGAACCACCTCTGCCGGCACGGTTTTTTTTCGCTTCATGAAATTGCTCCTCTCGCGAGAATAGTCTTTTACCGCGCAAAATTATATCAGATTTCTTGTTCATTGTCTATTCCAATGGTTTCATTTATGTATCAAATTAGCAGATTATATTTGTCACTCATTTTTAATCATCCTTCGCTTTTCAGTCCGCAGTCCGGACAAAGGGAATCCACCTCTGCGAGGGGCGGAATGCCTGTGTATTTTTATTTTTCAACGATGTGACATCCGTTTCAAGAAAGCGCGGGCCCGCCTTTCAGACCAAATCATTCAGAGAAAGAGCGGTACCGGAAAGCGCATTGGATGTCATCACAATCCTCGGCTGATCTGATGCATCAAAAAATTTCCATAATTGGCTGCTACCAAATCTTTAATTTTGCTACCAGACTTTCCAGGGTTTCCAAGCTTTGCAGCCGTTTGGTAGCATGAAAACTCAAAATGCTACCGAAGTTGTTCGGAAAACCGCTGGCCCACAAGGGCCGCAAGCCGTTGTGCGAGGAGTGTATCTCTCCAAACGAAAACGGGAGCGGAAGGCGGAAATTTAAAGGAGGTAAACACCCAATGAAGAAGTTCCTTTCTCTGGTACTGGCTCTGGTGATGACCATGTCTCTGGTCACCGTCAGCGCCGGCGCCAAGGACTTCAGTGATGACGGCAGCATCACCTACAAGGAAGCTGTCGACGTCATCAGCGGCATCGGCGTTGTCGACGGTTATTCCGGCGGCGACTTCAAGCCCACTGAAGTCCTGACCCGCGGTGCCGCCGCCAAGATCATCTGCAACCTGATCCTGGGGCCCACCACCGCTTCCTACCTGAGCGCTGACACCGCTCCCTTCAAGGATGTGCCCGTGACTAACGTGTTCGCAGGCTACATCACCTACTGCTCTCAGCAGGGCATCATCAACGGCTACGCCGACGGCACCTTCCGTCCCACCGCCACCCTGAGCGGCAATGCGTTCATGAAGATGCTGCTGGGCGCTCTGGGCTATGACAGCGCCATTGAGGGCTACACCGGTGCCAACTGGACCGTGGCCGTCATCAAGCAGGCTGCCGGTATCGGCCTGGACGACGGCAACGACGAGTTCGTCGGCTCCAAGGCCGTGACCCGTGAGGAGGCTGCCCTGTACGCCTTCAACATGCTGCAGGCCACCATGGTCGAGTACGACGCCAAGACCTCTGTTGACATCAACGGCGCTACCGTGACCATCGCCGGCGACAAGGCCAAGGAAGTTGCGCAGGGCTCCTACGACAACAACATGCACAAGCCCAACCTGCAGTTTGCCGAGCGCTACTTCGACAAGCTGGACAAGACCGAGACCACCGACGACTTCGCCCGTCCCGCCACCAAGTGGACTTTCAAGGGCGACAAGATCGGCACCTATGCGGACGCCGCTGATGTGACTTACACCAGCAACGTGAAGCTGGGTGATATCTACAGCGATCTCGACATGAGCGAGAAGGACAAGAACGCCGAGGTCTATTACAACGGCGTCGAGGCCGATGATGTTGCCGTGTCCAAGGGCAACACCGTCAAGGTCTCCAGCTCCAGCGCCAACAACAAGCTGGTGGCTGACGGCAGCACCGTTGAGGTCTTCTACGATGAGGACAACAACGATGTCACCATCTGCATCATCGACACCTATGTGGGCACCATCTCCTCCAAGGAAGAGAAGGTCTCCGATCCCTATGTTGTCGTGAACTCCGAGAGCCTCGTGACCGAGAAGGACGCTTCTACCTCTGTGTCCATCTCCGGCAGCAAGGCCCGCTTTGAGACCAATACCGACAACTTCGAGGAAGACGATGTGGTCCTGTTCACCTACTCCCAGAGCGCGGACGAGATCAAGTCCGTTGTGAAGGCCGAGTCCGTGGAGGGCACCCTCGACAAGTACACCCTGGGCAAGAACCTGACTCTGGCCGATACCGAGTACAAGTACTCCAAGAACATTGCGTTCTCCTTCGGCTCTGAGACCAGCATGACCACCAAGAGCGACTATGTCATCTATCTGGATACCAACGGCATGGTCATCTATGTGGATGAGCAGGAGTTCGACGCCTCTCAGTACGCGTATGTGCTCTACACCCAGAGCAGCAACAGCCGCTTCGGCAAGGATCAGGTTCAGCTGGTCATGTCCGACGGCTCCGTGAAGACGGTGGATACTGACGACGATTACACCTCTCTGGAGGGCACCATCGTCTACTACCGCGCTGACGACAAGGGCGAGTACGCTCTGCGTCAGGCCGCCAATGTTCATAAGAATGGCAACCCCACCATCACCACCACTGCCGATGCCAGCATTGCTACAAATGGCGTTCTGTCCGGCGGCGCTAACACCTTCGAGATGAAGAACACCCGCGCGGCTATCACCACCAAAACCGGCACTACGGTGTATGGCAACAGTGAGACCGTGTTCGTGGTGGCTGAGAGCGATGCCCGCGGCAAGACTGACTATTCCGTCTACAAGGGCATCAAGAACGCCCCCACCATCATGTCTGATGATCCGACCACCTCTCCCGCTGTGGAGACCAAGGCTGTTGAGATGGTCTACACCACCAGCGGCTCCAGCGATGTGGTGACCTTCGCCTTCATCGACGCCACCGGCGCCTATGTCACCAACGGCAAGCGCGATGTGGTGTTCCTGGCTGCTGAGTCCGCCACCAAGATGATCACCGATGGCGACAACAACCAGTACTACCTGTACAACGCAGTTGTGGACGACGAGATCACCACCGTGAAGGTCAAGGCCGCTCAGGATGCTGGCTCTGTGGTCGTGGCTGGCAACGACACGGTCAACCAGGTTGTGACCAATGCTGACTACAACAACAAGGGTCTGCTGACCTCCGCTGATGATATCTCCACATCTGATTACACCACCCTCAAGGGCACCGGCGTGTGGAAGCTCTCCGGCTCCTACAGCATCGGCCTGAACGGCACGACGGCTTCCGCCAGCGTCCGCTACACGGTTGCCTCTGACGCCAAGATGTACTACATCGATACCGATGGTGTTATCACCAAGATCGACGATGTGAAGAACATCAGCTCCGACTCCACTGCTACCTACATCGGCCTCCTCGATGTGACTGACGGCGACATCGCCTACCTGTTCATCCAGGAAGTTGACAACGGCAAGCAGGAGGGCGCCGGTAGCAGCGGCGTGGTCCTGAGCGGGATCAGCGCAAGCTACAGCAGCGGCACCGTCACTGTCACTCTGACCGGCACGAACGCCGGACAGGTCTACCCCGTGACCATCTCCCTGGTCAACGGCGGCACCCTGGTGAAGCTGACGACCGCCAACGTGACTGGCGCCGCGACAACGACGACCGCCACCATCTCTGCCGCTCTGTCTGCGGGCTCCACCTACATGGTGACCTGCGGCGACCAGAGCTTTGTGTTGGGTGTCTGATTACCCGCCAGAAGGGTGATTGTACCCGCGGTTGAAAATTCCCCCGGACTTCGGTCCGGGGGAATTTTTTGTTGCACGAAATTCTGCAATTTCTTCCGGTCAGGGGGGATTGGATAGCGGGAGTTTTCCCGCCACAATTTTCGGGAAAGGGTGAAGAATTTGCAGCAGACCAGTCAATTTCATCTCAACCAGTGGGAGCTGACGGACCGCATCCGGATGGAGGATTTCAACGGGGACAATCAGAAGCTGGAGACAGCCCTGGCCTCCCTGGCAGCCGCGGACGCGGCGGAGCAGCAGGCGAGAACGGCTCAGGATGCCGCCATCCGCCGGGAGGCAGCCGCAGCCGCCGAGGCCGTCCCACTGGTAAAACTTCTGGAAGTGCCTGTCACGCAGGAAGCAGCGCAGGTGGATGTGGATGTATCACAGATCGACTTCACGCAGTACACGGAGGTGTGGATCGTCCCCATCCTCTCCACAGCCTATCACTATATCTATCTGCGCTGCAACAATATTGCGACAGACAGCTATTTCCATCCGGGCACGCACCAAAACTACCTGTGCCGCCTGGAGATGAGCGGCCTCCTGGGTCAAGGCAAAGCAAAGATCCGTCTGGCAACTTATCTCTCCCCCATTGCCTGTATCTGTGAGCATATCTATGATACATCGAACCCGCCCTATTACAGCACCATCCCCTCCATCGCGCCGAAGGACCTGAAGACGCTGAACTTTATGACGGACGCCGGAACCATCAACGGGGAAGGGAAAATCATCCTCTGGGGCTGGAAACTGTAACCCAAAGGAACGCCCCCGGACAAAAGTCCGGGGGACCTTCGACTCTTCCGGTGCTGGCGGCGAAGGAACGGCTCATTCACCAGTTCGTTTCCTCTGCCAACTGGGCCAAAGCCTGTGCAAATCCTCGCAAGCCGTGTGTCCGTGCAGAGAGAAGCTATCAGAGGGCGTGCCGACCGGCTTTGACTATGCCTGACACATAAAAAGGATTCCCGGACAGAAGTCCGGGAATCCTTTTTGTCTTAGTGCATCAGCACGTTGACACAGTTCCTTAGGCAGTGAACGTTGCGTTCTGACCGCCGCAGGAGACCATGTAGATACCGCCGCTGGCAGCGATGCTGGCCAGAGTGCCCACGGACAGGACAGCGGTGGTGCTGGTAGCGCCGGTGGCGCCGGTGACCGTGTAGGTGCCCAGCTCAGTGGTCACACCGGCAACGATCATCTTCAGGGTGACCTTGTAGTTCTGGCCGGCGTTGGTGCCGTTCAGAGTCAGGGTCAGGTTGGGAGCAGAATAGGTCACACCAGTGATGCTGGTCAGCTCCTGTCTGCCGCCGGAAGAGGACTGGTCGTTATCCTCGAAGTACTGCTGGATGAACAGATAGCTGATCTGGCCATCCTCCAGGACGTAGGTCACGACATCCTCGTCGGAGCGGCGGATGTTGCTCACCGCACCCTCGGTAATGGTGCCGTCATCGTCGATGAAGAAGATCTTCGCATCGTCGGCGACCACATAGGTGGACTCAGAGCCGTTGCCGTAGCCAAGCACGACGTTCTCATTGTTCACCTTGTTGATGCCGGTGACGGTGCCGGAGTTGCCCAGTTTGTCCAGGCCGGTGATCACACCGTCGTCATAATCGGCGCCAGTGAAGACCACGTTGCTGCTGAAGGAGCCGTTGGAGGTGCGGTTGTCGATCTTCACGCTGGCATCGACCTTGACGCCCTCAACGATCTTGCCATCCACAACTGCGTTGTAGGTGTAGTACTCGTTGTCGGAGTCCTCGATCTTCTTGCTGCCGGACTCGAAGGCGAAGAAGATCACGTCGTTGTTGCCGCCGGTGACCTTGTAGTCAGCCTCGTCCACGCTCAGGTACACGATGGTGGCAACGCCCTTGTTGCGGCAGTAGTAGCTCATGCCGATGGCATTGGTAGCCGGGCTGCTGTCGTTGTCGTCCACGATGGTGGGAGCGTTGTTGATGCCGGTGTAGGCGCGATAGGTAGCATCCTTCCAATTCTCGCGAGCACCGCTGTCATAGGTGCCCACCACGAACACCGTCTTGCTGTCGGCATAGATGTAGTCGGTGCCCTGCTTGGCATCGGAGGCGTTGGTCACGCCCTTGTTAGTCAGGTTGATCCGGGCCACGCCGTTCCGCAGCTCGAAGGAGTCCTCGGCCTTAGCAATGCTGGGATTCTTGGTGTCGAGATCCTTCAGGCGATACTCGCCTTTGGAGGTCTCCTTCACCAGGACAATCTCAGATTTGGGATTACCAATCTGCAGCTCAGAACCATAGCCAGCGAAGTCGTTGGTGTAGTCCTCCTTGGTGTCGACGGTCTTCATCTTGCCGTCATAGGTGATCAGAGCGGCCTTGTCAGAGGCGAAAGCAACGCTGGAACCCTGCAGAGCGCGCAGATAGGCGTAGTCAGCGATGTTGTACTCAGTCTCCTCGACGTAGATGGCATAGCCGTTGGCATCCAGGTACACGACATACTCGCTGTCGATGCCCAGGCTGCTCTCGCCGCCGTCCACAGAATACATCTTGGAGAAGTCATACTTGGTCTCACCCAGGTTGATGGACTTGCCGGAAACCTTTCTGGTCAGAGTGCCCTCAGCGGACTCAGCAGCCTTGACAGACTGGATCTCGTTGTTGGCATAGGTGAAGAGGACGATCTGGTCGTTCTCGAAACCAGTGGTCTCGAACTCGTCGTTGGCACGCAGGCCGGAGGTGGCGCCGTTCTCAGCAGCCAGCTCGGACAGGGTGATGTAAGCATCCTTGGAGTTGGTCTCGGCCACAACCTTGTTGACCTCAGCCACGTAGGTGTTGATAGCCACGATGGTGACATCGTTGGTATCCTCATCCAGATAGGCCTCGACCAGAGTGCCGTTGCCGACGTTGCACTTCGCAACGGGAGAGTTGGTGAACTTCAGCTCGCTGACCTTCAGGTCGTTGCCCTTGGAGACCTTGGCGGCCTCGTCAGCCTCAACGCCGTCCACGAAGACGGGAGCGGCCTCATCCTTGTCGGACATGCCCAGGTCAGAGTAGATCTGGCCCAGCTTCACGTCGGCGGTGTAGGTGGCGTCAGCGGTCTTGGCGAAGGTGCCAACCTCAACGCCCTTGAAGCGCCAGGTGTTGGCGGGACGGCCGAAGTCATCGGTGGTGTCGGTGGTCAGGCGCAGGTCGGTGAAGTATCTCTCAGCGAACTGCATCTTGTTGTCGTCGTCGATGTAGCCGTCGGTACGAGAGGTGTTCTCGACTTCCTTGGCCTTGTCGCCGGCGATGGTCACGGTAGCGCCGTTGATGTCGACAGAGGTCTTGGCGTCGTACTCGACCATGGTGGTCTGCAGCATGTTGAAGGCGTACAGGGCGGCCTCCTGACGGGTCACGGCCTTGGAGCCGACGAACTCGTCGTTGCCGTCGTCCAGGCCGATACCGGCGGCCTGCTTGATGACGGCCACGGACCAGTTGGGACCAGTGTAGCCCTCGACAGCGCTGTCATAGCCCAGGGCGCCCAGCAGCATCTTCATGAACGCGTTGCCGCTCAGGGTAGCGGTGGGACGGAAGGTGCCGTCGGAGTAGCCGTTGATGATCTTCTCCTGGGCGCAGTAGGTGATGTAGCCTGCGAAGGTGTTGCTCACGGGCACATCCTTAAAGGGAGCGCTGCTGGCGCTCAGAGCGGAAGCGGTGGTGGGCCCCAGGATCAGGTTGCAGATGATCTTGGCGGCGGCACCGCGGGTCAGGACATCAGTGGGCTTGAAGTCGCCGCCGGTGTAACCGTCGACAACACCAATCTCGGAGATGACGTCAACAGCTTCCTGATAGGTGATGCTGTCGTCATCACTGAAGTCCTTAGCACCGGCGCTGACGGTGACCAGAGACATGGTCATCACCAGAGCCAGTACCAGAGAAAGGAACTTCTTCATTGGGTGTTTACCTCCTTTAAATTTCCGCCGTTCCCTCATTTTGGCAAATTGGAGAGATACACTCCGCAAACGCGGCCCCCCCCAAACTACCTCGGTGAGCGTTCGGCTTTAGAAGTTCAGAACGCCTGAGTGAAGCCTCTTTTTTACACGGTACACATACCGTGGCTAGCCATTCCTGTATCTGTACCGGGCAGCCAAGAGCGATTCCTCATTTGTTCTAGACGCATCATATCAGATCAATTTTCTGTTTGCAATAGATTTGCAGCTCTTGTAATATAACCGTAACATTCCGACAGATCGTCTGCGATCCATGCACTTTGATACGCTCTGTCCCAATATATATAATGTATGGCTTGCCAGATGTTCCTCCCGACCCCCCTCCCGGTTTGGGCCGTTCTTCTTTTAGGGTAAGGCTGTACCGTCTGCCCTCTATTGCTTACCGCCCACATACATGTTTCGATTTCGTACAGATAAAAATAAACATTGCTGCATCTGGCGCTCTATGGTAGAATGCAATCGTTACATTTGTTATACAAAAGGTGTAGTCTATGGATTTGTTTGATACTTTTTTCGGTGAGCTCCTCATGACATTCCTCATTGCCATGGTGCCTGTGCTGGAGCTGCGCGGTGCA
>ULVZ01004753.1_pt1 | contig 11855 bp, 7 predicted proteins | sample 1959901 | NCBI WGS metagenome assembly ULVZ01 (sample SAMEA4835800, study PRJEB28245) | human gut metagenome | biome: gut microbiome; material: fecal sample | place: Denmark | collected 2008 | reverse complement strand
GTGGTGCTGGTGCTGCTGGGAGCCAAAGGCTGCCTTGCAGCCGGGATCACCCTGCCGGGCGTGGGCTATGTCGATCTGGGCATTGCCGCCCCGCTGCTGTGGGAAGGGCTGCTGGTCGCACTGGCCGAGTGTGCCCGCATTGCCGATGGCATGGACGGCATCGTCTGCGGCACGTCCTTTGCGGCCATGCTGGGCCTGATGGGGGTGATGACCCTGCTGGGCTGGTTCCCGCTGGGCGTTCTGCCCGCCGCACTGGCCGGTTCCCTGATGGCCTTCCTGCTCTGGAACTTCCCGCCCGCAAAGCTGCGGCTGGGCAGCGTGGGCAGCCTGTTTCTGGCCGGGATGCTGGGGTGCGTGCCCCTGTGCATCGGCTGGCCTGACCTCACCCTGCCGCTGGCCCTGCCCTTCTGGCTGGAGGGCGGCATGGTGGCCCTGCAGATCCTGGTCTGCAAGGCCAGCCGGGGCCGCAGGCAGCTGTTCCGCTCGGCACCGCTTCACCGTTGGCTGGAGCTGCGGGGCCAGAGCGCGGAACAGATCTTTTATACCTTTTGTGTCATTGCCATGCTGGGCGTGGCGCTGACCGTTCAGCTGGCAAAAATCAGTTAAGGAGAGGTGCAGTTTGGCAACACTCCGCAGAAAAAAAGCAGAGCCGTTTTCCGTCTTTCAGCGGGACCCCGGCCCCTGGCCGCCCATCCTGCTCAACTGGATGGCGACCCTGGCCATCATCATGGTGTTCGGGCTGGTCATGCTGTTCAGTGCAAGCTATACCACGGGCTATCTCCGCTTTGGGGACAGCTTCCATTACATCAAATCCCAGCTGCTCTGCACGGTGCTGGGCCTGGGTATGATGTTCCTGTTCTCCTATTTTGACCACCGTTTCCTGCGCAGAATGGTCAAGCTGGGCTATGTTGTCTGCCTGATCCTGCTGGTGCTGGTGCTGTTCAGCAGCCCCATCAACGGCTGCCGCCGGTGGATCAGCTTTGGCGGCCTGACCTTACAGGCCTCCGAGGTTGCAAAGTTTGAGATGATCCTGCTCACGGCAGACATCGCCGCCAGGACCCCGCAGGTCAGATTCGGCGAGGTGTCCCTGCGCAAGTGGGTCCACCACAGCATCGTGGTGGAGCTCATCCGGCCCATCCTGTGGTTGGTGCCTGTCCTGATCCTGCTGGTGCTGGAGCCCCACATGTCGGGCATCCTGCTGACCACGGCCATCGTGGGCACCATCCTGCTGCTGGGCGGCAGCGGCGGCATCATTACCTGGGGCTGTGCCGGTGCCGCGCTGTTCCTGCTGGAGACTTTGCTGAAGCACGTGGACTCCATCGACTACCTGCAGAGCCGACTGGATGGCTGGACGCAGGATCTTGACCGGATGACCAGCCAGACCAAGCAGAGCCTGTACGCCATCGGCTCGGGCGGTGCCACGGGGCTGGGCCTTGGCAACAGCATCGAAAAGCAGCTCTGGCTGCCGGAGAGCACCAACGACTTTATCTTCAGTGTCGTGTGCGAGGAACTGGGCTTCGTCGGCGCGGTGATCGTCATCGTGCTGTTCGTCCTCTTTCTGGTGCAAGGCTTCTGGATCGCCTTCCATGCCGAAAACCGGTTCTGCACGCTGGTGGGCATCGGCATCATGGCGCAGATCGCCTGGCAGGTGTTCTGCAACATCGCCGTTGTCACCAACACCCTGCCCAACACCGGCATTTCGCTGCCCTTCTTCTCCTCCGGCGGCACCAGTCTGATCCTGCTGCTGGCCGAGATGGGCGTTATGGTCAATATCGGACGCAACGGCGAACGGGCCCGTCTGGAACGGGAGGAAGCCCACGCCGAGCGGGAGCGCCAGCGCAAGGCGAAGACCATTGTGCTGGATACCGCGCGCAGAGCGCAGACAGAACAGTAAGGAGGAACCAAGATGCGTGTACTCATTGCAGCCGGCGGCACTGCCGGCCATATCAACCCGGCTCTGGCCATTGCGGGAGCCATCAAAAAAGCCGACCCCACCGCCGAGATCCATTTTGCGGGCCGAAAGGAGGGCATGGAGTACCGTCTGGTCACACAGGCGGGCTATCCCTTCCATCACATCGAGATCACCGGCTTTCAGCGGAAGCTGAGCCTGAACAATATCAAGCGGAACATCATTACCCTGTGGAACCTGGCACTCTCCGGCCCCAAGGCCAAAAAGATGATGAAGGACATCCAGCCCGACCTGGTCATTGGCTGCGGCGGCTATGTGTCCGGCCCGGTGGTGCGCTGCGCCGCCAGACAGGGCATCAAGACAGCCCTGCATGAGCAGAACGCCTTTCCCGGCGTGACCAACAAGCTGCTGGCCCCGGATGTGGACATCGTGTTCGCCGCTGTGCCCGCCGCCGTGGAAAAGCTGGGCGCACCCGAAAAGACCATCGTGGTGGGCAATCCCGTCCGGCCTGAGGTGTTCACCCAGGCGAAGAACCGGGAAGCCATCCGTGCCGAACTGGGCGCGGGCGACCGCACCGTGATCCTCTCCTTCGGCGGCAGTCTGGGTGCCCGCCGCGTGAACGAGGTGGTGGCCGACCTCTGCGCCTGGGAGCAGAAGAACCACAAGCCCGTCCTCCATCTCCATGCCACCGGCCAGTACGGCGTGCAGCTGTTTCAGGATCTGGAAAAGGAAAAGGGCTTTGCCCCCGGCGAGAGCCTTGTGGTGAAGGAATACATCAACAATATGCCCGAGCTGCTGGCCGCAGCGGACCTTGTCATCAGCCGCGCCGGTGCCCTGACACTGGCTGAGCTGGAGGCTGTGGGCCGTGCCGCTGTGCTCATCCCCAGCCCCAACGTGGCCGAGAACCACCAGTATTACAACGCCATGGAGCTGCAGAAGGCTGGTGCCGCTGTGGTCATTGAGGAAAAAGACCTGACCGGCGAAAAGCTGGTGCAGACCGTTTCCGGGATGCTGGCCCAGCCCGGCAAGCTGGCTGAGATGGGCCGCAATGCCCGGAGCCTGTCGGTGGACGACAGCCTGGACCGCATTGCGGATGCCCTGCTCAAGCTGGTCAAGACCCCGTAACGGAAGGAAAAAACAGAGGAAAGGAGGTGCAGCCGGATGCCGCAGAATGACCGGAACAGCCGGAACCGCAAGCGCCGCCGGGCCTACGATCAGGCCCGGGATGACCGGCGTGGCGGGCAGAGCACCCAGCGCCGCAGCAGCGCGGGTGCAGGCAGTGACCTGGGGTACAGCGGGTACGCAGGATATTCCTCCGGTAGCCACCCCATCACGAACCCCAATTATGACCCCGATGCGCCCCGCCCCAGCCGGTATACGGAGCGCACGGTGAACTACGGCTCCTACCCGGATAACAGCATCACCTTTCCCACCGGCGGGCGGAGCAACCAGAGCGGCGCACAGCGCCCCCGCAGCGGGCAGAATGGCCAGCGGCGCACCTCCGGGGGCAATCAGCGGAACCGCCGCCCGGCCAGCGGCCAGAACCAGAACGCCCAGCGCCGCCCACAGAACGCCCAGAGCCGCAGCGGCCAGCGGATGCGGCCGGTGCAGGGGCAGAACGCCCGGCGTGACCCCGTCCGGCGGGAGGGCAGGAAAAAGCGGAAGCTGACCCGGGCCGCCATCCGGCGGCGCAGGCTCATGCGGCGGCTCACGGCCCTTGTCATGCTGCTCTGTGTCATCGGCGCGGGGGTCTACCTCACCGTGACGATGCTGTTCAAGATCAGCTCCATTCAGGTGCAGACAGCGGACGGTGTGGTGCAGGAGGCCGGCGGCTATACCAGCGACCAGATCCTGCAGGCGCTGGATGTCCATCTGGAAGAGAATATCTTCAGTTTTGACCCCGGCAGCAAGGCCGCCGCGCTGGAAAAAGTGTTCCCCATGCTGGAGGATATCCGGGTGGAGCGGGATTACCCCGGCACCGTGGTGGTGCGGGTAACAGAAGCCCAGCCTGCCTGGGCCATGCAGACCTCCTCCGGCTGGCTGACCCTCTCGGGCGGCCTGAAGATCCTGGAAAAGGATTCTGCCCAGCCTGCCGGTCTGCCCACCCTGTACGGCGGCGAACCGGTCTCTGCCGAGCCCGGCGAACAGCTGACCTTTGCGGCAGAGCCCAAGGCCGACAGCACCCCGGACAGCGCCGCCGACAGCAGCGCCTCCGGCACTGTTGAGGAGGAAGCGGACCAGCGGCTGGAAAGCCTGAACACCCTGCTGGCCGCGCTGGATGCCGCAGGCATGAGCGCCGACGTGACCCGCATCGAGTTTGCGGATGTGGACGAGATGGCCTTCCTCTATCAGGACCGCATCAGCGTCTGGCTGGGCACCCTGAATGAGCTGGAATATAAGCTCAAGCTGGCAAAGCACGTCCTGCTGAATGAGGACGGCAAGGGCTGTGCCGCGACCGACACCGGAAAGCTGGACTTCACCCATATCAGCATGTCCAGCACCCGCAAGTTCACCTTTGCACAGGGTGAGCCGGAGCTGCCCTCCGGCTACACCTTGCCTGAACCGGTGGAGGAAACACCCGCCGAAGAAGGTGTGACCGGTGAAACGGCAGAAGGCACGGCCACAGACGGCACTGCCCCGGCAGAGGGCGAAGCCGCCGCAGATGCCGCTGCCGAAACACCAACGGATACCGCCGCGGCCCCGGCAGGACCCGAAGCCGGACCGACGGCACAGCCGACCCCCGCCGAAGGAACGACCCCGGCGGCGGGCGATGCAAACCAACCCCAAACGACCCAATGAGGAGCGTGTAATGTTATGAAGCTGGAACAATTACTGGAAGGCGTGCCCTTTATGCTGGTGCAGGGCAGCCTGGATACCGAAGTGCAGGACATCATCTACGACAGCCGGAAGGCGGCCCCGGGCCTTGCCTTTGTCTGCATCGTGGGCACCCAGCGTGACAGCCACGAGTTTGCCGCGGACTGCGCCGCCAAGGGCGTGAGCGTGCTGGTCATCCAGCATGACATCGACCTTTCTGCCATGCCCGGTGTGACCGTGGTCAAGGTGGAGAGCAGCCGCTATGCCATGGCGCTGATGAGCGGCAACCTCTTTGGCAATCCCTCCCGTCAGATGACCATGATCGGCGTGACCGGTACCAAGGGCAAGACCACCACCACCCACATGATCAAGAGCGTGCTGGAAGCTGCCGGGAAAAAGGTCGGCATGATCGGCACCAACGGCATCTATTTCATGGGCCGTCATCAGGAGACCGCCAACACCACCCCTGAGAGCTACGAGCTGCAAAAGACCTTCCGCCAGTTTCTGGACGCAGGCTGCGATGTGGCCCTGATGGAGGTGTCCAGCCAGGGCCTGATGATGGACCGTGTGGCGGGGGTGCACTATGATATCGGCGTGTTCACCAACCTTTCCCCCGACCACATCGGTCCCGGTGAGCACAAGACCTTTGAGGAGTACCGCAGCTGGAAGGGGCAGCTCTTCCGGCGGTGTGATGTGGGTGTGGTGAACATCGATGATGAGAACACCGAAGCCCTGCTGGAAGGCCACACCTGCAAGCTGGTGACCTATGGCCGCAGTGAAAAGGCCGACTACCGCGCCGAGGGCTGTGAGCTGCTGCGCACCCACGATTTTCTGGGCGTGGCGTTCCATGTCTCCGGCAGGGACAACATGGATGTCAGGGTGAACATGCCCGGCGAGTTCAGCGTCTACAACGCGCTGGCCGCCCTGGCCGTGGGCAAGGTGCTGGGCCTGCCCGATGCCGCCATCCATGAGGGTCTGGGCAAGTGCGTGGTCAAGGGCCGCGTGGAGCTGGTGCCCATCAGCAAAAAGTTTACCATCCTGCTGGACTACGCCCACAACGAGGTCTCCACCGAGAGCCTGCTCACCACCCTGCGGGCCTATCACCCCCACCGGCTGGTGGTGGTGTTCGGCTGCGGCGGCAACCGCTCCAAGCTGCGCCGCTACGGCATGGGCGAGACCTGTGCCAAAATGGCGGATTTCTCCATCCTGACCGAGGACAACAACCGCTTTGAGAAGATCGAGGACATCCTCGCCGATATCCGGGTGGGCATGAACAAGGGCAACCCCGATGCCAAGTTTGTGGAGATCCCCGACCGTCTGGACGCGCTCCACTACGCTGTGGATCACGCCCAGGAGGGCGACCTGATCGCCGTCATCGGCAAGGGCCACGAGACCTACCGCGACCGTGAGGGCGTGAAAACCCCCTTCCTGGAGCGGGAGCTGCTGGAAGAATACGCCCAGCAGATCGGGTTGGAATAAACAACAAAAACGCGCTGTGTCGTTGGACACGGCGCGTTTTTTGTTGCTGCTTTGGCACGCAGGCCTTCGGTTCAGCAGGATCGAATTTGCAGGCGGCCGGCACTCGCACGGCCACGACAGCGCTTATGCGCCCCACACCAGCCAGAGATACACATAGCCCGTCAGGACGGCTGCCAGTGTGAACGGGATGCCGATGCGCAGAAAATCACGGGTGCGCACCTGCTCACCCTGCTTGCGCAGGATGCCGATGGCTGCAATGTTGGCCGAAGCGCCGATGGGGGTCAGGTTGCCGCCCAGAGTTGCGCCCGTGAGCAGGCCGAAATAAAACAGCTCGGGCGGGAAGCCTGCACCGCCGTTCATCAGCCCGGCAATGCTTTGCACCACCGGCAGCATGGTGGCCACATAGGGGATGTTGTCGATGAAGGCAGAAAGGCCCACCGAGACGAATACCAGCAGGGTATAGAGCCGGAAGGGGTCATCACCGGAGAGGGTGTAGAACAGCTGGGCGGCGGCATCGATGACCCCGGCCTTGCGGATGCCCTCGATCAGGATGAACAGCCCGAACAACAGCAGCAGGGTGTCACAGTCCAGCTCCCGGGCCGCCAGCCGGAACGGCGCGAACGAGTGGCAGCGCAGGCAGGCGCGCAGGATGCCGAACAGGCAGACCCCTGCACAGATCAGACCGCTGCGCAGGCCATAGAGCGCCAGCGGCAGACCGCCCGCAGGCTGGGGCAGGAAGGAGGCCGCGATGAGCAGGCCCACCGTCAGCAGCATCAGGGCGGAGGGAACCGTGTCGGTGACCTCGGTCTCCACCGTGGCCGAGATGGGCTGGGTCTCGTGCCGGAAGGTGAACAGCAGCACGCCCAGAGAGGCCAGCGCCCCCAGCTCCACCCCGAAGAAGATGCCGGGCCTGCCCTCCATCCAGAAGAAATGGAAGAAGTTCATCCCCGCAAAGCCGCCCAGCAGGATGCTGGTGGTGTCGCCCACAAGGGTGGCGGCTCCCTGCAGGTTGGAGGAGACCGCAATGGAGATGAGGACGGGCACGGGGGAGATCTTGAGCTTGCGGGCAATGGCAAGGCCCACCGGGGCCACCATGAGCACCGTGGCTACATTGTCCACAAAGGCGCTGATGACCCCGGCAAAAAGGGCCAGCATACACACGGCCCATTTCACGTTGGGCACCCGCACGATGAGCAGCTCGGCCAGCCGGGCGGGCATCCTGCTCTCAATAAAGAGGGAGACCGTGCCCATGGTGCCCGCCATCATCAGCAGGACATTGAAGTCCACAGCCCGGGCGGCATCCATCAGGGTAAAGTCCCACAGGCCCGCCGCGCCCAGAGCCAGAAACAGAGCGGCCCCGCCCAGCGCGGCAAAAGGCCGGTACTGCGGCAGGGCCAGCATCAGAAGATAGGTCAGCAGAAAAATGATCAGTGCAGGAAGCATACGCAGTCCTCAGCTTTCGGGCCTGGCATCGGTGTCCTCGTCGATCATCCGGTATCCCACGCCCAGTTCGTTCAGAATATAGGTGTTGCGGCCGGGCACGCTGCCCAGCTTTTTGCGGATGTTTGCCATGTTGACCTGCAGCTTTTTGGTGCTGCCGCAGTCGGTATCGCCCCAGATGGCCCGCACGATGGCGGCATAGGTCATCACCCGGCCTGCATGTTCCGAGAGGAAGGCCACGATGTTGTATTCGGTCTGAGTCAGCTTGATCTCGGCACCGTCCACAAAGACCTTGCGGCGCTCATAGTTGATCTCAAGCCCCTGTGCCTGGAACACGCCGCCGGGCATTCCGCCCAGCACGCCGAAGCGGTTGGTGCGCAGGGCGGCGCGCACCCGGGCCAGCAGCTCGCCGGTGCCAAAGGGTTTGGTGATGTAATCGTTGGCTCCCAGATCCAGCGCTTCGATCTTGTCCTGCTCGGTGGTGCGGGCCGAGAGCACGACGATGGGGGTCAGGAACTTCTGCCGCACAAAACGGATGAGCTCCAGACCGTCCCGGTCAGGCAGGCCCAGATCCAGGATGATAAGGTCCGGATTGTGGGAGGTGAACAGGGTCTGACCCATGGCGCAGGTGTTGGCAACAAGGGCCTGATAGCCGTTGGTCTCCAGCAGCGTCTCAATAAAGCTGCAGATGTTGGCCTCATCTTCCACGACCAGAACCTTGAATTTGTTATTGCTCATCTTCATTTTCCTCCGTCTCAATCGATTCGGTCTCCAGCCAGAAGCGGATGCTGGTGCCCTCGCCCACCTTGCTCTCGGCCTGGATCTCGCCGCCGTGCGCCTTGACGATGGCGGCACAGACCGAAAGGCCGATGCCCATGCCGTGCTTGCCGCTGTCGGCCGCGGCATCGGCGGGCAGCACACCGGTGAACAGGGTGCGCAGGCGTTCCTTCGGAATGCCGCAGCCGTTGTCCGATACCTCAAACACCGCCCGGCTGCCCAGCGTGAACACCCGCAGGGTCAGCTGGGTCATCCCCTCGGCGTGGACGGCGGCATTCTCCAAAAGGTTCGTCAGCACCTGCGAGATCAGCATCGAGTCCATGGGGATCACGATGAAGCTGTCGGGCAGGTAGGTGGTAACGGGCACCTTGGGGTAGCGCTTCTGGAACCGTACCAGCACGGTATCGATCAGCTCGTCCAGCACGGTGGGGGTCTTTTGCACGGCTACCTGCCCGCCGTCAAAGCGGGTGACAGACAGCAGGTTCTCCACCATCCGGTTCAGCCACTGGGCATCGGAACAGGCTTCGCCAAGAAGTTTTAATTTTTGCTCTTTTTCCAGGCTGTCATAATTTTCAATGACCGTGGAACAGGCCCCGTAAATGGAAGTAAGGGGCGTGCGCAGATCGTGGGAGACGGCCCGCAGCAGGGTGGCCCGCATCTTTTCGGTCTCGCTCTCCATCCGCAGCTGTTCCTGCTTTTTGATGCGGGTGGTCAGGGTGCTGGTCATAATGGACACCACCAGCATCGCCATGCCCGAGAACAGGTTTTCCGGCAGAGTGAAGTTGAAGGCAAAGTAAGGGGAGCGGAACGCAAAATTCACGGCCAGCACGCCGATCAGGGAAGCCACTACGCCCCACACATAACCATCCGTATAGACCGAGATCAAAAAAACTGCCAGAACAAACACCATCGATGCAACGCCGTCGATCCGGCCGGTGATCTGCTGTGTGCCGGTCACGATGAGAAAGGCGGCGCACAGCACAGCGGCCAGGACCAGCGCGTCGTGCCAGCGGGTCTTCTGCTTCATGGGGATCCCTCCATATCTATTCTACTCCAGATGAAAAGTATACCATACTTTTCCTAAAGATGCAGTAAAGGCTGAAAAAAGAGCGGTTGTTCCGGGGCGAAAAACGCCGGATGGTGCGTAAAAAATGAAGGAGAAACCACAAAAGGCCCCGGAATGCGCTTCCGAGGCCTTTTGTGGTTTTGGGATATTCAGAACTTCTGCCAAGATGCGGAACTCGGCAGAAGGGGGTTGGCGCTTACTGCAGCAGCAGGCTGTCAGCGTTCTGGCCGTCGATGGTCAGGTGGACTTCAGTGCCGTTGTGGGTCAGCAGCAGGGTCTCGCCGCCGTGCTGCAGCAGGGCATCGACCGAGACACGGCTCACCGCGCCGGGGGTGTTGGTGCCGATGGTCTGGAACACGATGGTCTTTACGCCATCCTCAGCCATGGCCTCCAGTGCCTCAAAGGAGCCGGTCAGGCTGGCACCGTCCTGCTTTGTGGTGTAGGTCACGGTGTCGTTCTGACGGGTCTCATCAAACAGCACCTGCGTGCTGGCAAGGTCGATGACGTAGAGCTTGGGGGTGCTCACATCGTCCTTGGGGGTGCTCTGGGTGTCAGCGGGCGTGTCGGGCTGCACAGGGGTGGGGTCCGGAGTAGGTTCCGGGGTGGGTTCCGGCTGCACAGGGGTGGGGTCCGGAGTAGGTTCCGGAGTAGGTTTCGATTCCAGTTTGGGCAGCACCTCATCGTGCACGGCCTTGCAGCCGGGCACACTGCACTTATAGTAAACGTGGCCCTCATGCTCCAGCGTGGGCTCTACCCGCTCCTTCGTGTCGTCCACCTTCCATGCATGGTTGGTGTCGGTGGCAAGCTCACTGGTGTAGCCGTTGTCTTTCAGCCACTTGGCATTGTGCAGGGTGTCGTACCGTTCGCCGCCGATGATTTTATGCAGATCATACCAGTTATTATAGATTGTTTCGATTTTTTCGCCTTTCTTTTTCGTGGTAGAATTTCGGAACAGGTTCAGAACGACAGAACCGTCTTCGCCAAATTTGGAGCTTCCGTCTGCATTGTACTGGATCTGTTCGTCATCTTTTTTAAGAGTATATCCTTTTCCGATGGTTGCCGCATTGCTGCCGGTGGTATAAGCGTTGATGACAGTATTGCCAGTGCTTGCGTTGATGTTAAGAACAAGATCCGCGTTTGTGTTTCGACCACCGGCACTTTGATTGCCAATAGCAGGAACATCAGAAGTGTAATGGTCGTCCCCTCGATTGATGACATTCAGGGTGCCGCCCAGGATATTGATGGTGGTGGTAAAAGGATAGCTGACACCATCAGGGAGAATAACGTAACCCAGAGAACCGATTGCAGGATGGGAACCGGAACCAACTGCGGTAACATTTGCCTTGTCACAGATGGTAATGTTCGTGTTGAGGTTTTTATAGTTATCAGGATTGTCGCTGGGGTAAAGCCGTCCGCCGCTGCCAATTGCGACGCTATCATTGTGGGCCTCTGCTGCAACGGTGGCATCCCCTGAAATTGTGATATCACCACCGGCGTTTCGTCCGCCGCCAATGCCTGCACCATATTCGGACCAGGCTATAACATTTGCGTGGTCGGTAATGGTAACTTTACCATAACCCTTTGTGTAGTTGCCTCCGTCACCACCGACGCCGATGCCAGCACCGGCGTCGCCGCTTGCAATTACAGTGGCATCTCCTTTGATGGTAATGTCTGTACCATCAGAACTGCCACCGCCGCCAATGCCGGCAGCACGCCTCCCGCTGACCGCTGTGATTTTGCCGCCAGTGACTGTGATATGAGAGGTGTCCTGGCATTCTCCACCACCAATACCGGCACCGTATTCTCCACCCTTTGCAAGGAGACTGCCCTTGCTGCCGTCCGCAGCTTTGTTGTCGTCTTTAATGGTAAGTGTACCCGTTCCGTCACTGTCGTTTTTCTCAAGACCGGCGTGCTTTTCACCACCCTTCAGGATGTTGTCTCCGTCCAGTTCAATTTCCGTGTCGCCTTTGCCCTTTACCGTGAGAGCCGCTTTGTGGTTTTCATAGCCATCATTACTGCGGTCAATATTCACATTGTCCAGCACAAACGAAAAAACCTGCTCGGCCTTCTTGGCAAAGTTGTTGACAATGGTGATGACATTATCGGTCGGCTCTGCGGAGGTGCTGGTGCTGCTGTTGTCAGCCTGTGCTGCGGGGGCAGAGGGAACGGTCGGCTCATCTTCCTCCTCCTGCTGCTCTTCCTGCTGCTCCTGCTGCTCCTCTTCCTGCTCTGCGGAAGGCTTCTGCGTGGCCTTGGGGGCTTCTGCCTTTGCCTTGGCAGGCTCCGGGGTCACTTTCTCTTCGGCTTCCTTTTCGGTGAGCTTCTGCTCCGGGGTCACTTTCTCTTCGGCTTCCTCTTCGGTGGGCTCCT